>ERZ825384.1231-NODE-1231-length-30936-cov-6.730741_pt1 | contig 30936 bp, 30 predicted proteins | sample MGYA00519931_ERZ825384 | MGnify/ENA primary metagenome ERZ825384 (study PRJEB31778, sample SAMEA3449200) | human gut metagenome | biome: human gut; feature: human-associated habitat; material: faeces | place: United Kingdom | collected 2010/2012 ...
ACGTCATCGAGGTCAACCCCCGCGCCTCGCGCACCGTGCCGTACATCAGCAAGGTCACGGGCGTGCCAATGGTGGATGTGGCGGCGCGCGTCATGCTCGGCACACCGCTCAAAGACCTCGGCTACGGCACGGGGCTGCACCCCATCCCGCCGTATTACGCGGTCAAGGTGCCGGTGTTCTCGTTTGAAAAGCTCGGCGACGTCAACGCCTACCTTGGCCCGGAGATGAAGTCCACGGGCGAAGTGCTCGGCCTCGGAAAAACAATGCAGGAGGCGCTGTTCAAGGGGCTGACCTCGGCCGGCATGGTCGTCGGCCGGCACCCGGACGGCCGCCACGGCGTGCTCGTGAGCGTGGACACGCACGACCTCGGCGAGATCGTGTCGCTGGCCAAAAAGCTCGACGACCTGCACTTTGCGCTCTACGCGACCGCAGAGACCGCCGCCGCCATTGCGCGCCTCGGCATCGACGTCGTGACCGTCGACGGCATCCGCGAGAGCGACCACGCCTTCGCCCTGCTCGAGAGCGGCTGCATCGACTACATCGTCTACACCGGCGCGCTCAAGGACGCGACCACGGACGATTACATCGCCCTGCACCGCCGCGCGCTGCAGCTCGGCATCCCGTGCTTCACCTCGCTCGACACGGCCAACGCCCTCGCGGACATCATCGCCAGCCGCTACAACGAGCACAACACCGAGCTTGTGGACATCAACCACATGCGCACCAAGCGCCAGCGCCTGAAGTTTTCGAAAATGCAGGCCACCGGCGATGACTATATCTACGTCGAGAATTTTGACGGGCACATCACCTGCCCTGAATCGCTGTGCATCCCGCTGTGCTCGCGTCACCGCGGCATCGGCGGTTACGGCATCGTGCTCATCGAGCGCAGCGCCGTGGCCGACGCGAAAATGCGCGTGTTCAACCGCGACGGCAGCCCCGGCGGCATCGGCGGCAACGCCATCCGCTGCGTGGGCAAGTACCTGTACGACAACGGCATCGTGCCGCGCGCCGATCTCACCATTGAGGCCGGCGGCCAGGTGCACCGGCTGCACCTGTACACGCGCTTCGGCACAGTCGGCCTCGTGACGGTCGAGATGGGAAAGCCCGCCTTCGCACCCGAGGCCGTGCCCGTGTCGCTCGAGGGCGAGCGCGTGATCGACCGGCCCGTGACCATCGCGGGCGGAGAGTACCGCATCACGTGCCTCTCGATGGGCAACCCCCACTGCGTCGTCTTTGTCGACCGCGTGGATGAGGTGGACGTCGCGCACCTCGGCCCGCAGTTTGAGCACGCGGACCTCTTCCCCGCGCGCACGAACACGGAGTTCATCCGCGTCGTCAACCGCACGACGATCAAAATGCGCGTCTGGGAGCGCGGCAACGGCGAGACCCGCGCCTGCGGCACGGGCGCGTGCGCGGCCGTGGTGGCCGCCGTGGAAAACGGCCTGTGTCCGAAGGGCGAGACCATCACGGTCAAGGTCACCGGCGGCGACCTGCTCGTCACCTACGATGACGACGGCGTGCGTCTGACCGGCAACGCCGAGCTCGCCTTCACCGGCGTGACCACATACTGAGCCGCAAAACGAAAAAATCACCCGCATCCGGTCGGATGCGGGTGATTTTTTTGCTGCCGAAAAGGCGCTTTCCGTTTGCCGCGCTGCTCAGCCGCGCATGGCGGCGGCGAACGTGTCGATGCGCGCGATGTCGAAATCGGGCTCGGAATACTGCGCGCGGTACTGGGGCGATGTCATCAGCGCGCCGAAAAGCTGCTTGTAGACATAGCTCATCTTCGCGTACTGCATCTTGCCGCCGAGGATATCCTTCGCCGCCGCGTGCTCCAGCAGCGCGGGCGAGAAGAAGTGCTCGAGATAGCCCTCCGTACCGGGCGTGGTATAGCAGCACAGATACAGCCCGAGTTTCTTGCCCAGCAGCGTCTTTTCGTTGCGGCGCAAAAAGCGCTTGATGTGCTTGTCAAGCTTGAACATATACACGCAGCTGCCGATGATGACCGTGTCATAGCCTTCGAGCGAGACGCCGCGGTCGCGGACATTGCACAGCGTCACATCGCCGCCGATGGCGCTCTTGAGCATATAGGCGATCTCCTCCGTCGCGCCGTAACGCGAAGCGAACAGGATCAGCGTTTTCATGCAGTGACCTCCTTTTCCGCCCTCACGGGCGGCCTTTCCACATATATGTATATAAGAGTATAGGAAGCCGCCGCGCCGCTGTCAAGCCCGCGTGCGATTTTTTTATCCGACCGGCACGGGTTCGCCCCGCTGCGCGTCCGGCTCGCGCCGCCGCGCCTTGGGGATGTTGATGGTGAGAATGAGCGCGTCGTCCGTCTCCTGCCGCTGCATGCCGGCGTCGATGCCGCCCTGCTTCATGAGGTCGAGACTGTGGGCGATCGTGTTGAGAAACACGCGCACGTCCTTGAGGATGAAGGTCTTCTGCCGCTCGCTCTCGGGCGCGGCTTTGGCCTCGAGCAGGCGGTCAATGTAGGCGTCCGTCGCGGCGACGTTCAGGTCGCGGCTGAGGATATAGGCCAGCGCCGTGCGCTGCTCGTCCGGCGTCTCGAGCCGCAGCAGCGCGCGCCCGTGCCGCTCGGTGAGCCCGGCGTTGCGCATGGCGTTGAGCACATCCTCCGGCAGGCGCAGCAGGCGGAGCTTGTTCGCCACCGCCGACTGCGACTTGCCCAGCCGCCGCGCGCACTCCTCCTGACTGAGTCCGAAGAGCCGGATGAGCTGCGCGATGCCGCGCGATTCCTCAAGGAAATCGAGGTCGTTGCGCTGGAGGTTTTCCACCAGCGCGATGAAGCTCGCCTCCTCCAGATCGAGCTCCATGACGATGCACGGCACCTCACTGAGCCCCGCCATGCGCGCGGCACGCAGGCGGCGCTCACCGGCCACGAGCTCATACCCGTCCGGACGCGGGCGCACGGTCAGCGGACTGAGCACGCCGTACTCGGCGATGCTGCGCGAGAGCTCCTCGAGCTGCGCCGGGGGAAAGTTCTGCCGCGGCTGGACCGCGCTCGGCGCGATCGCGTCCACCGCCAGATACACGATGCCGCCGCGCTGCGCGCGGCCGGAATGGTTGGAAAACTGCATAGCAAACCCTCCATATCTTGTGTTTTACAGCATAAAAATAGACCATATATTGCGCAAAACACGGCGAATTCGGGCGCGCGCCGAAAAAAAGGGGGCGGATCGGGATCGATCCGCCCAAAACAGGGTCATGGGATAAAGATATGAGCCGTGGCTTCCAAGGTGCGGAAGTCAATTGGATAAGCTGTATTGTTATTGTAGCGCCGGGCGCGGAAAATGTAAAGAGCGAACGGTGTCGGTCGGGCACCTGTTTTGTCGGCGGCGGAATCTTTTTTCCCGCGCCGGGGCATACTGTCCGGGAATACACGGAAAAGGAGATGGAAGCATATGCAGGTGATCGACCGCATCGCGCTGATCCTCACGATCGTCGGCGGGCTCAACTGGGGCAGCATCGGCCTGTTCCGGTTTGATCTCGTGGCGTGGATCTGCGGCGGGCAGACCGCCGTGGCTGCGCGCGTGATCTACACACTCGTCGGTCTGGCCGCGGTCTGGTGCATTTCCCTGCTCTTTCGCGGCCGCGACGAGCTCGACGGCGCGGAGGACGTGTAATGCCACCGGCAGCGAAAAACGGCATGGCCGACGCCATGCCGTTTTTTGAGGCTGTCAAAAAGGATTCCTTTTTGACAAAGGGTGGGCTGCCTGACTGCAGCGCACGCGCCGTCCGTCTCCGGCGGACGGCGCGCACGTTTGCAGGCCGAGAAGTATTTTCTTCGCCGCACATGTCGCCGAAGAAAATAATTGGACTTTCTTTGCGCCTGCGGGCGCAAACTCTACGAGGTTTCTATATTATTTGCTCACCCCAGACGCGGCAGTGCACCGGCGCTGCCGGGAATGCGGTCGAAGGCATCGATCGGCGGCAGATGCGCCTCGAGCGCGCGCACCAACTCGCCCCCGAGCAGACCGCCGAGCGTGTTGAGCATCAGATCGTCCACATCACACAGGCGGTACGAGCCGCGAAACAGGAAAAACAGCCCCGTGAGCTGCCCGAGCTCAATAAACGCCGAAAACGCCAGCGACACGAGCGCGACGCGGCCAAGATCCAGACCGCAGACGTAACGCAGGTACATCCCGAACGGCATCAGCATCAGGATGTTGCACACGACCTGCTGCACCGTGCGGTCGAACAGCGCCGGCAGATATGTGCGCGCATCGGAGCGCACGAGCGGCGTCTCGCGCAGGAAATCGGCCACGAACTGAAACGGCACAAGCTGCGCGTCATAGGTCGTGAGCTTCGCCGCCTGCGCAGCGTCCGGCAGCGGAAAAAACACGAGCGCCAGCACACACAGAACATAAAACAAAAACAGGCCGCCGAACACGGCGCGCACCCAGTTGAAGCAGCGCGCACGCATCTGCCGGCAGAAAAACGGCACGGCGACCGGCGCCGCCAGCAGCGGGAATGCGCATACCGCCAGCCGGATACTGCTCAAAACATTGACCATCATGTCAGCCTCCCATGGGAGCGCTCCCGCCCCCGGTTTCTGACATCAGTATAGCCCCGGACAGCATCACATCGCCATCGTTTTGGCTTACAGTTGGCTTACATCTTCGTAAGGCGGCGCGTCAGGGCGCAAAAAACCGGGCGCGTCAATCAAGACGCGCCCGGCAGAGCAGACCAATATTCGCGCTCAGGCAACGAGGAAGAACTTCACAAGGAAGAGCAGCGAGATGGCATATGTCAGCAGCGAAACATCCTTGCCCTTGCCCGTGCAGAGCTTGAGCACGGAATAGCTGATCAGACCCAGACCGATGCCGTGGCCGATCGAGCCGGAGACCGGCATGGAGATGAGCATGATGGCCACCGGCAGGCTCTGATAAATGTCGTCAAAGTCGATCTTCTTGAGACCGCCAAGCATCAGCAGGCCGACGTAGATGAGCGCGGAGCTGGTCGCGGCGGCGGGGATGATGGCGGCGATGGGCGCGAGGAACATGCTTGCGAGGAAGAGCAGGCCGGTCGTCAGGGCAGTCAGGCCCGTGCGGCCGCCGGCCTCGACGCCGGAGGCGGACTCGACGAACGTCGTGACGGTGGACGTACCGGTGCACGCGCCCGTGACGGTGCCGACGGCGTCGGCCAGCAGCGCCTCGCGCATGCGCGGCATATTGCCGTCCTTGTCGACCATGCCGGCGCGGCTCGCCGTGCCGACGAGGGTGCCGATGGTATCGAACATATCAATGATGCAGAACGTGATGACGAGCGTCACGACCGTGAACCAGCCGATCTCGCCGAGCGCGGCAAAGTCGAACTTGAACAGAGTCGTCTCGGCCATGTCGCCGAACGCGGGCACGAACGACGCGCCCTTGAGCGCCGCAAACGGGTTCGTGTGCAGGAAGATGGCCTCCCCCGCCCAGTAGATGCCGGACGCGCAGAGCATGCCCAGCAGCACGGAGCCCTTGATCTTCTTGTGCGCGAACAGCACGATCAGAAACAGGCCGACAAACATGGTCACGACCGTGAGCACCATCTGCGGGTAGCCGTCGCCCATGCTGGCCTTGGCGAGGCTGGGCGTGAGCGCGCCGAAGAAATCACGCATGACGTAAAACGGGCCGCCTTCGCTCGAGTACACACCGGCGTTGGAGCCGATGCCGATGTTGAGCAGCATGAGGCCGATGGCCGGCGCGATGCCGAGCCGGATGCCGAGCGGAATGGCATCGACGATCTTCTCGCGCACCTTGAGCACCGAGAGGACGATGAACACGATGCCCTCGATGAGGATGATGCACAGTGCCGTCTGGAACGACTGCAGGTAGCTCATGCCGGTCAGGGTGACGATGTTGGCCACGACGACGGCAAAGAAGCTGTTGAGTCCCATGCCGGGTGCCATGGCAAAGGGCTTGTTGGCCGCGAACGCCATAACGAGCGTGCCGATGGCGGAGGCGATGCACGTGGCGAGGAACACGCCGTTCCAGAGCTGCGAGCCGCCCTCTGCGCCGAAGCCGGTCAGCAGATTCGGGTTGAGCGCGATGATGTACGCCATGGTCATAAACGTCGTCAGACCGGCGACGATCTCCGTGCGTACGGTGGTGTTGTTTTCTTTCAGATGAAAGATCTTTTACATTGAGATCCCCTCTCCATATAGTTTTTGCCGGAAAACGCAAAACGTCGTCAGTATACCGCGATTCGCCGCGCCTGTCAACGGCAAAACCGGGCACGGAACGCTCCGTACCCGGTTTTGAGAGCCCGGTGTTATTGCTCCCGCGCGGGACAGTCGCGCTCATGGCAGGTAAAGAGGATGACCTGCCGGTGCTGCGCGATCTCCCGGAAGAGCGCCATGGCGCGCCTGGCGCGCGCATCGTCAAAATTCACGAGCGTGTCGTCGAGCACGAGCGGGCACGGATCGTCCGTCGGGCACGTCAGCTCGCACAGCGCCAGACGCACGGACAGGTACAGCAGATCCGCCGTCCCCGCCGAGAGATAGGCCGTGTCGCGCGGCGTCGGGTCATCGGCGCTGCGTGCCTTGGCCGACAGGTCGCGCGCGAGCACGAGCTCGTCGTAGCGGCCGCCGGTGAGGTAGTCCATGTAGTCGGCCGCCTTCTGCGCAAGCTGCGGGGAAAAGCGGCTCTGCAGCTCGGCATCGGCGCGGCCGAGCGTCTCGATCGCAAGCGCGAGCGCGGCATACTGCCGCTCAAGCGCGTCGCGCTGCTCGAGAAGCTGCGCGTGCTCGCTTTTGAGCGCCATCGGGTCGCCGATGGCAAGCGCCGCACCCGTGAGCTGTGCCTGCTGTGTGCGCAGGCGCGTGCGCACGCTCTCAAGCGCGCTCCTGCGCTGGTAGAGCGCGGCGGCCTCGCCCGTACCGCTCTCAAAATCGAGACTCTGCAGCAGCCGCTCGTGCGTCTCGCACTGATGCTCGCGCGCATCCTCGAGCGCGGCGGCGGCGCGCCGCTCGGTCTCCATGGCGGCGGCGCACGCGCGGTAAGCGGCGCGGTGTACCTCCGCCTGATAGTAAATACCGTCTGCATCCTGCGCGCCGTAGCTGCGCAGGAGCTTTCCGAGCGCGGCGGATGCCTGCTGCGCGCGCTGCCTGCCGTTTGCCGCCGCGATCAGCAGCACGAGCGCCGCGGCCGCCAGCGCGATGGCCGCATAGTACAGCGGCTGCGCCACCAGATAGCCCAGCACGGCACACAGTGCCGCGAGCACGAGCGCCGCGATCCAGAAATACGGCTTGCCGCCGTGCGCCGCCGTGTCGGAGAGCGCCTGTGCGCGCTGCGCGTCGCGCTCGGCGGTCTCGCCCGCTTCGTCCGGCGTCTGCACGCCGAAGTGCGTCTGCTCGAGCGCGGTGCGCTTGGCCGCGGCATCGCGCCGCGCCTGTTCGAGCGCCTGCTCGAGCGTGCGCAGGTTGGACTTTTCCTCGCCCATGCTGCTCAGCGCCGCGCGGCGCTGCCGCTGGCGGGCGGCGTTCATCTGATCGGTAACGGTCTGCAGCTCCGCCTCCGTCTCCCGCAGCTCGGCGGCGCAGGCCGCCTGCTCCTGCGCGTTGCGCTCGAGGCGGTGCAGCTGCGTCTCCGTGTCCGCGATGCGCTGCTCCAGCTCCGGCAATGCACCGTGCTGTCCGCTGCGGCGGCGGCGCAGCCACGCGCGCAGCTGGGCATCTGCCTCGGTGTAGGAGCTCGCCTCCTCGCCGGAGGTCACGATGGCGGAGATGCGCCGCTCGAGCTCGGGCGTGCCGGTCACGACGAGACCGCCCTGCCCGATGAACGCGCTGCGCTGGAACACCTCCGCCGACACGCCCATGAGCTGCTCGCCCGCGTCCGTCGCCGTCAGGCCGGGCACCGGGATGTCCGTGCCCGTGTACACCGCCGAAAAGGCGCGCATCGGCGCGCTCTTCGCCTCCGTCCAGCGGCGGATCGTGATGCGCTTGCCGTCCTGCTCGAGCTCGAGCTCGCCCGCCATGGGCTTGCCGCTCCAGGGCGCATATTTCTGCTTGTCGGGCACGAAGCCCGCGCGGGCGCGCTGGGACGTGTCGATCCCGTAGAGCATGGCGCGCAGGAAGGCGCACCACGTGCTCTTGCCGCTCTCATTCGGCGCATAGATGATATTCAGCCCCGTGTCGAGCCGCAGCTGCTCACCGTCGAGCGTGCCGAACGTGCCCTGCATATGCCGGATGATCACAGCGTCACCACCTCCTCATCGTGGTCCAGTGCCGCGAGCCCCCAGCGCGCGGCCATGACGATCGTCTCTCGGTCGCGGTCGGAGTCCGCCGCGTCGTATTTTTGCTTGAGCTGCGCGAGAAACTGTCCGCGCAGCGTGCCCTCGCTCGCGCGCGCCCAGAGATCCCGGCGTGCGCGTGTCTCGTCGCGCAGCTGCATGGCGAATACCTGCCCCTCGAGCGCTGCGCGCAGCGCAGCGGGGCTCGGTACGCGGTCGGTCTCACCCGTGAGCACGATGCGGCAGATATTGCGCGCAGCCCCCTCCGGCAGCGCGGCAAGCACCGCCTGCACGGGGTCTGCGTCCGTGACATCGACGCGCAGGATCTCATACCGCCGCCCGGGCACGGGCAGAAACTGCACCTGCACATCGCCCGCGGCAACGTCCGCGAGCAGCACGCCCTTTTCCCCCGTCTCGTCAAAGCCGCGCCCTTCCATGCAGCCCGGCCACGCATACACCGTGCCCCCGGCGCGCTGCACGCCGCCGAAGCGGTGCGTGTGGCCGAAGGCGGCGTAGTCCAGCCCGCTGTGCGCAAGGTCCGCCGCCGACACGGGATTATACGCCGAGGCGGGATTTCCCACCTCCGCGTGCATACACAAAACGTCCAGCAGCCCCGGCTCTTTCGGCACGGAAAAGCCCCGCAGCAGCGCGGGACAGCGGCTGTCGGTAAACGCCGCGCCCCAGACGCGCACGCCCAGCTCCGGCAGCGCGACGGCCTCGATGCGCTGTGTGCGGAAGATATGTACGTTCTCGGGAAACGTCAGGCGTGCATACGGCGCGCCCGCGCTGTAATAGTCGTGGTTTCCGGGCGCGAGAAACACCTCCGAAGCGCAGCCGGCAAACGTCTCGGCGAGCGCCTTCGCCGTCTCGGGATAGGGGCTGCCGCTGTCAAGCAGATCGCCCGCGAGCAGGATGATCTGCGCACCGTGCGCCCTGGCCAGCTCTGGCAGAGCGCGCAGAAGGTCGCGCTGCTCCCGGCGGCGCTGCGCCGCCTGCGCGCCGGAGAGCGCCTCAAACGGCGAATCGAGGTGCAGATCCGCCGCGTGCAGAATGCGCACGCTCATCTCAGGCGTACCAGCCGCACATCGCGGCACAGGCCGGTGTCGCTGTCAACCTCGAAGATCGCGCCCTCGAGCTTGGCCGCGCCCATGGCGGCCTCATAGCGGCGCGGCGGGTCGCCGAGAAACTTGCCGATCGACTGCTCCGGCGCGATGCCGAGCACGGCGTTGGCCGGTCCCGTCATGCCGAGGTCGGTCAGGTAGCCCGTGCCCTCGGGCAGCACCTCGGCGTCCGAGGTCTGCACGTGCGTGTGCGTGCCCCAGACGGCCGTCACGCGCCCGTCGAGATAAAAGCCCATGGCGCGCTTTTCGCTCGTGGCCTCGGCGTGCATATCGACGAGGACGATCTTCGCCTGCGTCTGCTCGAGAATATCGTCCACGACGAGAAACGGGTTATCCGTGTTCGTATCGAGCGTGAAGCGTCCCATGAGGTTGATGACGCAGATCGGCCCGCCGCGCAGGGAATACTCGCCCCAGCCGCGCCCCGGGCACTGCGGCGCAAAGTTTGCCGGGCGCAGGATGCGCTTTTTCTGCTCGAGATACGGCTGCAGCTCGTAGCGCGTCCACGTGTGGTTGCCGAGCGTGATGACGTCCGCACCGGCGGCGAAGATCGCGTCCGCCTGCTTGGGCGTGACGCCGACGACGTTGGCGTTTTCGCCGTTGACGACCGTGAAATCAATGTGCTCCTGCTCCTTGAAGGCACGCAGGTGCTCGCTCAAAAATGCAAGGCCGGGCGCACCCACAACGTCGCCCACGGCCAGAATACGCAGGATCATACCTGTCCCCTCCCATTCGATCGGAAGAAAATTTGAAAGCTATAGTAAAAGTAGTATACCACCGACGGCGGCCGGGAAGCAATCCAGAAACTGCATTTGCGTGCCGCGCATGGCTTTTCGCGCCGCGCGCATACTATCCGCGCAGCAGCCTTGCTGCGAAAGGAGGCAAAAGCATGAGCAGAGACAGCAAAATGTGCGCCGCGCAGTTTGCCAAGGGCATGGGCATCGGGCTGGGTGTCGGCATGGCGGTCGGCGCGGCGGCGGGGCTGATGATGCAGCCGCAGAAAAAGCGCGCCAACGGCATCGTGGCCGACACCGTGCGCACAGTCAGCGATGTGACGGACACGATCCGCGATACGATGGGCTGGTAAAAACGCGAAGAAGAAAATATTTTTGAAAAAGTGCTTGCAATTCCGGCAGAGCTATGCTATTATACTTAGGCGCGTTAGGAGCGCACTAAGCGCCGTTAGCTCAGCTGGATAGAGCGTCTGGCTACGGACCAGAAGGCCGGGGGTTCGAATCCCTCACGGCGTGCCAATAACCGGATCACCGATGGTGATCCGGTTATTTTTTTATGCGCCGGGCACCCGACGGCGCGTAAGGCGCTTGTGCCTTGCGGCGCGGCGTGCCGCATGGTATAATACATGCAGCTTTTGGAAAGGCGGGCACGGGTGCCTGCCTTTCATAACACTGCAAGGAGTCTGCCATGTCGATAAGAAAACGGGCCGCCGCCGCGCTTGCCGCCCTGCTGGGGCTCTGCGTGCTGCTGGCCATCCTTGTAATGGCCTGTGCCCCGCGCACCGAAACCGCCGACGTTGCGATCCTCATGTACCACGCCTTCACAGAAAACGAAGCGGACACCGGCTCCCTGTGCACGCCGGCGTCCGAGTTTGCGCGTCAGCTCAGCGCCCTGCGGGACGCGGGCTATACGTCCGTCGGCTATGCCGATCTGATCGAATTTGTCAACGGGGACGGCAAGCTGCCGGAAAAGCCCCTGCTCATCATCATAGACGACGGCTATCAGAACAATCTGGATCTGGCGGCGCCGCTGCTCGAAAAATATGGCTTTTGCGCCAACATCGCCGTGATCGGCGTCTCCATCGGCCGCACGACCTACAAGGACACCGATATCCCGATCACGCCGCACTTCTCGCTCGAGGATGCGCGCCCGTGGATCGCGCGCGGCGTCCTGACGGTCACGACCCATTCCTATGACATGCACCAAGTCACCGCAGTCGACGGAGCGGGCTGCCGCCGCGGCGTGCTGCAAATGCCCGGCGAAGCCGAGCCCGACTACATCGCCGCGCTGACGCAGGATTACACACGCGCGCAAGAGCAGCTTGCCGGGCTGCCTGGCACGCCGCTGCCCGTGTTCACCTATCCCAACGGCGCGTATTCCGAGCTGTCGGAGCGCGTGCTGCAGGCGCTGGGCGTTCAGGTCACGGTCACGACCGAGGGCGGCGCGAACCGTCTGGTCAAGGGCGAGCCGGAAACGCTCCGGCTGCTGCACCGGATCCATGTATGGCGCGGCACGAAGCCGGACATGCTCCTCAGCCGCATCGACGGCGCGCTGCAGGCTCTGCGCTGACACCGCGCCCCACGCTTCCCGCCCGAGCGGATCGAAGCGCGGCGGCGTGCATGGGCGGCGGCCGTCTGCCATGAGCCGCTAACGAAAGACAGCAAAGGCGTCCCCGTCCGGGGACGCCTTTGCCGTGCTTTGATGCGCTTACGCGATGCCGGTGACGGTGTAGTCCTTGGCCTCGACCGCAGCCTTGAGCGCGGCGTCGTCCACCGGCGCGCTGAGCGTCACGACGGCGGTGCCCGCCGTGTGGCTGACGACGGCCTCCGTGACTTCCGGCAGCGCCTCAAGCGCCTTCTTCACGGTCGCCTCGCAGTGCGGGCACATCATACCTTCGATTGAAATGGTCTTTTTCATTGTGGTTTCCTCCTTGATTTCCGGTACTTCTTTGAGATGGCTTGCACGTTTGTGATCACGACGTGCATCGTGCAGGTCAAACAGGTTCAGGCGCAGGGCGTTCGTGACCACGCAGAAGCTCGACAGGCTCATGGCCGCCGCGCCGAGCATGGGGCTGAGCGTCAGGCCGAGCGGGACGAACACGCCCGCCGCGACGGGGATGCCGATGGTGTTGTAGAAAAACGCCCAGAACAGGTTCTCGTGGATGTTGCGCAGCGTCGCGCGGCTGAGCCGGATGGCCGCCGGGACGTCGCTCAGGCGGCTGTTGACGAGCACGACGTCGGCCGCGTCGATGGCCACATCCGTGCCCGCGCCGATGGCGATGCCGACGTCCGCGCGCGTGAGCGCCGGTGCGTCATTGATGCCGTCGCCGACCATGGCGACCTTGCCGCGCGCGCTCAGGCGGCGGATCTCACGCTCCTTGCCGTCGGGCAGCACGCCCGCGATCACCTCGTCCACACCGGCCTGCGCGCCGATGGCCTTGGCCGTGCGCGCGTTGTCGCCCGTGAGCATGACGACGCGGATGCCCATGTTGCGCAGCGCGCGGATGGCCTGCGGGCTGTCGGGCTTGAGCACGTCCGCGACGGCGATGACGCCGAGAAGCTTACCGCCGCGCGCGAAAAAGAGCGGTGTCTTGCCCGCCTCCGCGAGCTGCTCTGCGCGCACCGAAACGACGTCGGGGAGCGCCGCCGCGGTGCGGATGAAGTCCGCATTGCCGCCGCAAAGCTTCTGCCCGTCGAGCATGGCCTGAAGCCCGCTGCCCGGCAGCGCCTGAAACGCCGTCACCTCGGCGGCGGTCAGCCCGTCCGCCTGCGCGCGGCGCAGCACGGCCTTGGCCAGCGGGTGCTCGCTCTTTTGCTCGAGCGCGCAGGCCGCGCCCAGCAGCTCTGCCTCCGTCACGCCCGGGGCGGGGCAGATGTCCGTCACCGTGGGCTCGCCGGAGGTGACGGTACCGGTCTTGTCGAGCGCGACGATCTGAATGCGGCCGGTCTCCTCAAGGGAGGCCGCCGTCTTGAACAGGACGCCGTTTTTCGCGCCCACGCCGCTGCCGACCATGATCGCCACCGGCGTGGCGAGGCCGAGCGCGCACGGGCAGCTGATGACCAGCACCGAGATGCCGCGCGCGAGCGCGTAGCCCACGCTGCGCCCGAGCAGCAGCCAGACGAGAAACGTCACGAACGCGGCGCCCATGACCGCCGGCACGAACACGCCGGACACCTTGTCGGCGATCTTGGCGATCGGCGCTTTCGTCGCCGCCGCGTCGCGCACCATGCGGATGATCTGCGCGAGGGTCGTGTCTTCGCCGACGCGCGTGGCGCGGCATTTGAGAAAACCGGACTGGTTCACCGTCGCGGCCGACACGGCTGCGCCCGGCGCTTTGTCGGCCGGGATGCTCTCGCCGGTGAGCGCCGCCTCGTTGACCGCGCTCGTGCCGTCAAGCACCACACCGTCGACCGGGATGCGCTCCCCCGGCCGCACGAGAAACACGTCGCCCAGGCGCACCTGCTCGATCGGCACGGTCAGCTCCGCGCCGCCGCGCTCCACGGTCGCGGTCTTGGGCGCGAGCTGCAGGAGGCTGCGCAGCGCGTCGGTCGTCTTGCCCTTGGCGCGCGCCTCAAGCGTCTTGCCGACGGTAATGAGCGTGAGGATCATGGCGGCGGACTCAAAGTAAAAATCATGCATATAGCCCATGACGGCCTGCGCATCGCCGCGCACCTGCGCGCCCGTCATGGCAAAGAGCGCATACGTGCTGTAGACAAACGCCGCCGTCGCGCCGAGCGCCACGAGCGTGTCCATGTTCGGCGCGCGGTGCCAGAGCGCCTTGTAGCCGCTGATGAAAAACTTCTGGTTGATGACCATGATGATGCCCGTCAGCAGCAGCTGCGTCAGGCCCATGGCAACATGGTTGCCGTCATAAAAGCCCGGCAGCGGCCAGCCCCACATCATGTGCCCCATGGAAAAATACATCAGGATGAGCAGAAAGCCCAGCGACCAGCAGAGCCTGCGCCGCAGTCTCGGCGTCTCGTGGTCGGCGAGCGCGTCGCCGTCGGGCGCGGAGGGCGTCTGCCCGCCCTGAACGGACGCGCCGTAGCCCGCAGCCTGCACCGCGTCGATGATCGCCTGATCCGGCGCCGTGCCCTCCACGCCCATGGAATTTGTCAGCAGGCTGACCGCGCACGCCGTCACGCCCGGCACGTGCGACACCGCCTTCTCCACGCGCGCCGAGCAGGCGGCACAGCTCATACCGGTGACATCAAATTGCTTCAAGATCGTCCCTCCTTCGGGAATGCTCATTTCATGAGCTTTTGCAGCGTCGCCACCAGCTCGTCGATCACCTCATCCTTGCCGCCGCGGATGTCCTCGACGACGCAGGTGCGGATGTGGCTGGCCAGCAGCTCCTTATTAAATGCGTTGAGCGCCGCGCCGGCCGCCGCCGACTGCATGAGGATATCCGGGCAGTAGGCATCGTTTTCGACCATGCCGCGGATGCCGCGGATCTGCCCCTCAATGCGGTTGAGCCGGTGGATGAGGCGCGTATACTCCTCCGGCGTGCGCTCCTTCTTGCGCTGCGAGCAGCCGCAGCAGCAGGTTTTTTTCTCATCGTCCATATGTCAGTACCTCATTGTTTCCCATATACCCCTCCGGGGTATTTTTAATATATACCCCCGGTGGGTATCTGTCAAGTGCCCGCGTGCGAATAAAGCCAAAAATTGAATGAATAAATACTAATGTGCACCGTTTCTCCTCAATTGCCTGCAAGCTGGAAAAACGCTGGAATATATGGGCCTTCAGACCTATAATAAGCGCATATAACCGCATCAAAAATAATTCATGTATGAATATACTAATAATACGACGAATAATGAAATTAAATTCACTCAAAACCTTGTGTGCTTTGTCAATTGAAAAATTTACATTTCAGACGTAAACTGCACATAAGATTTTTTCCGTCTGCGGCGCACTCCCGCTACTCCGGCGGTGAAGAATCCAATCTCACACAGAAAGAAGGCTTATCATGAAGAGGAGAATCTTGACTCTGCTGCTGACGCTGGTCATGGTGCTGTCGCTTCTGCCCGGCACGGCGCTCGCCGTGAACGACAGCAGCGCACCCGCCGTGACGTATGCCGATCTGGCAGACATCAACGGCACTGCGCTCGTCCCCGACGGCGCAGGCGAAAACACGGAACTGACCGTAGCGGACGCAGTGCGTGCACTGCTGCTGTGGACGGGCATGACCGAGCAGCAGCTCGGCTCGTTCCCGGATGACTATCTGGCTCAGGCCCGCAGCATGGGCATGATCGACGCGGACACCGACGCCGACGCGCCCTGCACGCTCGCGGCTTACCGCCAGATGAAGGCAGTCGCCGACCAGATGTATGACGCGCTGCACGCCGACAAGCTGCAGCCGCTGTACATGAACGGTATGGCGCAGCCCATCTTCCCCTACACGACCGGCGAGGTCACGGAGGGCTACAGCAACGACGAGAGCGACATCATCCGCTACTGCGTCTATGTCGAGACCAACTACGACACCGATGATGACGGCAAGCTCGACCTCGTCAAGGCGCTCGTGCAGATCCCGCGCGCGGCGATGGAGGGCAACTACAAGGCTGCCACCATCTATGAGGCGCGCCCGTACATCACCGGCTGCAACGAGAGCATGAACCCCGGCGAGAACCTCGGCAGCGAGGGCTATGACATCTCCAAGCTCTACAGCCAGCCGGACAAGCGCGTGCCCGCCGGCACCGCCACGACCGCTGAGGCTGCCGCCAATGCCAACAGCGCCGACTGGTACTACTGGAACCCGTCCGAATGGATGTACGACTACGAGGACCTCAACTGGTATGACTACTATCTTGTGCGCGGCTTTGCCGTGGTCGAGTGCGGCGGTCTGGGCACGAAGGGCTCCGACGGCTTTGAGACCTGCGGCACCGATCTGGAGATCGATGCGTTCAAGTGCGTGATCGAATGGCTGCACGGCGACCGCGTGGCCTACACCGACAAGACCAGCAACGTCGCCATCTCGGCCGACTGGTCGAGCGGCAAGGTCGGCATGACCGGCCGCTCCTACGCCGGCACGACGCAGTTCGGTCTGGCAACGACCGGCGTCGCCGGCCTTGAGACCATCGTCCCCGTCGCCGGCATCGCGAGCTGGTATGAGTACACCAACTCTCAGGGCATCTCCACCAACAGCCTCGTCAACTACTCCGAGCGGCTCGGCTGGTACTGCAACGGCCGCTACCTCGATCCGGACGACTACGCGACCATCGCCGAAAAGTACGGCAACTACATGTACCAGATCCAGCAGGATCAGCTCAAGAGCAACGGCGACTACTCCGAGCACTGGGCGACCCGCGACTACACGCTTGACGCGGAAAACATCAAGTGCCCGGCACTGATCGTGCACGGCCTCAACGACGACAACGTGCGCACGAAGGAATTCGACCTCATGTATCAGGCCTATCAGAAGGCCGGCGTGAACGTCAAGCTCCTGCTGCATCAAGATGCGCACCTGACCCCGAGCTACCCCGCCGGCAACCTCGAGTTCTACATTGACGGCGAGAGCTACAACAACGTCCTCAACCGCTGGTTCAGCCACTACCTGTGCGGCGTGGAAAACGGCGCCGAGAACATGGCCGCCGTCACCGCGCAGAGCAATGTCGACGCCTCCGTCTGGAACACCTATGACAGCTGGACGACCGACGAGAGCATCGTCATGTCCAATGCCGATGACACCGGCACGACCACCATCAACAGCGACTACGCCACGCAGGGCATCAACCGCAGAAACTGGCAGAATGCGCTGACCGCCGGCTCCACCGACGTGAGCGCCATGTACACCATGGATGTCGACGCCGACACCGTCATCAAGGGCAGCGTGGCCGTGAGCTTCACCGCCAGCGCCGACAACTATGACGCGCCGGAGACGAGCAGCCCGCGCGGCACCGTCGACCACGACAACTATGTCGGTGAAGAGACGAACGCCCTTGACCACGACAACTACGTCGGCGCAGCGTCCACTGACGGCGCTGTGACCGTGTCCCTGCCGGACGGCGCCGATCTGATCGACCGCGACGCGCTCATGGTCAGCGCCATGCTCGTCGACATCGCGCCCGAGGGCACGACGTTCCCGGCCTACAACACGCAGGGCAGCTATGTGCCCAAGACCCTCACCGCCGGCGGCGCGTGGATGGGCGGCGGCCTGAACAACTATGACTACGCCGAGCTCAACGCCACCGACGTCAGCTACAAGATCATTGCGCGCGGCTGGATGGACCTCTGCAACCCCGGCGCCGGCTATGACTCCGCCTCTGCCGGTACGAAGGTCGCCCTCAAGGTCGGTGAGAACCACGACTACACCATCTACCTGCAGCCGAACCTCTACACCGTCAAGGAAGGCCACAAGCTCGCACTCGTGATCTACACCTATGAGCCGGGCAAGGCCAACTACAGCCAGGACTACCAGATCACGCTCGAAAACGCTTCCGTCAGCGCGGAGATCCCCGTTGATGAGATCCCGGCCGTCCCGGCACTTCCGTTCACGGACGTCCCCGCAGACACCGAGCTCTACGATGCCGTGGAGTGGGCCTACTTCAGCGCCCCGCAGATCACGGCCGGCGTGACCGAGACCACCTTTGCCCCCGCCAACACCTGCACCCGCGCCGAGATCGTCACCTTCCTGTACCGTCTGGCCGGTGAGCCGGATGTGTCCGGCACGGCGCTTCCGTTCACGGATGTGGCCGCGGATGCCTACTATGCCGACGCGGTGAAGTGGGCAGTGGCAAACGGCGTGACCTCCGGCACGAGCGCCACCACCTTCAGCCCGAACGACACGTGCACGCGCGCACAGGCCGTCACGCTGCTGTATAACGCAGCCGGCGCACCGGCCGTGAGCGGCTCGGTGAGCTTCGCGGATGTGGCGGCAGACGCCTACTACGCCAATGCTGTTGCATGGGCGGCAGCCAACGGCGTGACCGCCGGCACGAGCGCCACCACCTTCAGCCCGGACGACGCATGCACGCGCGGCCAGATCGTGCGCATGCTCTACCGCGGCGACACGCAGGCCTGAGCAAGACACAGAAAATCACCCCAAAAAGCGGCAGCGCCCATTGCGAATGCAATGGGCGCTGTTGTGACTGTCAAAAAGTATTACTTTTTGACAAAAGGGTTTGCGGCCTGACTGCAGCGCACGCGCCGTCCGCCAAAAGCGGACGGCGCGCACGTTTGCAGGCCGAGCAGTATTTTCCCAGCCGCGCATGTCGCCTGAGAAAATGATCGGACTTTCTTTCGCCGCTCCGGCGGCGAAACTCTACGAGGTTTTTGATAAGCCGGAAGCGCCCATTGCAAATGCAATGGGCGCTGTTATTATGCGCAGGCAGCTTTGCCGTTTGCGGCTCACGCCGGAAGCTCCCGCGCGCGCTGTGTGCGCCGCCGCGCGGGCACGGCGATGCAGAACGTGAGCGCCTGTGCCGCCGGGATCGCCAGCCACACGCCGGTGAGCTTGAGCAGGTGCGGCAGAATGAGCAGCACGACGAACGTCAGCACCGGCTCGGAAAACACAAGCACGTATGACAGTGCGGTTTTTTCCGTCGCGTAGAAATATGCGATCGTCACGCGCGTGTATGCCAGCAGCGGCAATGTCGCCAGAAACAGCGGCAGCCGGGCGGTGACGCCGGCGTTTGCCTCCGCAGACGCGCCGAAGAGCACACCGATGACGCTGCGCGTGAGAAAGAGCGCGACGATGCACACCGCCGTGATGCTGAAGGCCGCGCGGTAAGCGCGCGCGCCGGTGCGGCGCAGCTCGCCGAAGTCGCCCGCACCGTAGGCCCGGCTGATGAGCGGCTGGCTGCCGTCGCCGACGCCCTGCAGCAGCATGTAGATCGTCGACAGCACATAGTCGATGCAGCCGTAGACCGCGATCGCCAGCGCCCCGCCGTAGCGCAGCAGGAAGTGGTTCATGACCATGAGCGTGATGTTCGGCGAAAACGTCAGCCCGATCGGCGCGGCCGCGACCTTCAGCAGCGCGCCCCACAGCGGCAGCACCTCGCCCGCCTTCGGCGGCAGGAAGCCCACGCGCCGCCGCACCAGATAGCCGATGGCGAGCAGCATCGTCGCCGCCTGTCCGATGACGGTCGCCCACGCGCCGCCGGCCATGCCCCAGTGAAACTCCCACACGAACAGGTAGTCGAGCGCGATGTTGGTCACAAAGCCCGTGCCCATCGCGACCATGGCGAACGCCGAGCCGCCGAGGTTACGGATGAAGGGCACAAGACCGGTAGCAAGGATCTGAAAGGCCGTGCCGCAGGCGATCACGCGGATGTATTCCGCGGCCAGAGGGCGTGCCTCGTCCTGCGCGCCGAGCACCGTCAGCACCGGGCCGAGCAGCCCGAGCAGCACCGCCGCAAACGCCGCGCTCGTCGCGAGCAGCAGCAGCACCGTGCCGGAAAAGCACGTGCGCGGCGTCTGCTCCTCCCCACGCGCCTGCAAAATGGTGCAGCGGATCGCACCGGCGAGGCCGATGCCCGTGCCGACAGCCTGCAGCAGCGCCGCTGCCGGATAGGCAAGCGTGATGGCGGCGAGGCCGAGGTCGCCGAGCGATTGGCCGATGAAAAAGCCGTCCACGATCGTGTACAGGCCCGAGAGCGCAAACGCAAGCACGGACGGGAGCACATAGGCCGCAAAAGAGTCATGCCGAGTTGTCTTCATTTGATCATTTCCGTTTCCTTTTCAAAGAGCATATTAAACAGCGCGATCGCATCCATCATCTCCTGCACGCGCGCATCACCCATGCGGGCAAAGACGGCGTCCTCGAGCGCATAGAGCGGCTCGAGCAGCGCACGGGCGTAGGTCTGCCCGGCGGGCGTGAGGGAAGCGTTCTTCTCGCGCCGGTCGCCGCTGGCGGGGCTGAGCGTGACGTAGCCCTCGTCGCGCAGCGTGCGCACGACGGTGTTGACGGTCTGCTTGGGCAGCCCCGCGTGGTCAGCAATGGCCTTTTGCGTGGCGCCGGGGTGGTTGTCGAGCACGTAGAGCACGAACAGGCGGTAGTTGTTCACGCCGTGCGCGGCGGCCCAGCGGTTGTAGAGCGCATCCGAGCGCCCCCAGACTTCCCAGAACTTTCTTGGACTATGCTGCATACGGTTCCTCCAAATAGTATTTACACGGACTATAATAGCATTTACCCGGACGGCTGTCAAGGCGGATGGAAAAAACGAGCGATCCGAACCGCTCCGGTGCGGCACTCGGATTTATGCCGTTGCGCACGACGGACGTGCTGCTGCTCTGCGGCGCAACGATCAGGTAAGCAAAAAATGACCCCGCCGCAAGCCTTGTGTTCAGGCTTGCGGCGGGGTCTCACATGGCGCGCCAGAAGGAACTCGAATCCCCGACCTTCCGCTTAGGAGAAGCCCCCGAGGGGCATTTTCGACTCCCTACAAATCCCCGAAAGTCCTTGATTTTACTGGCTTTTCCGAGGTTTTGCTGTCAATAAATTCTCGTCCAAAACCTGCTAATTTTTCGTGGTTTTTTGCCTTCCTTTTAGCAGGGTATTAGCAAATGCAAAGAAATATGGGAAACATCATTGAGTTAATCTGTAACCCATAAATCACAGGAAACGCATTTTAAGTTTAAGCATTCTTTTATGCAAATAAATAATCTGCGTTCAAATATTATAATGGTTTTTCGTCTTGATTTCAAGGTTTTTCAGGTATTACAAAAGGCAACCCTGACGGATTGCCTTTTTTGTATGATTAAATTGTTTTCGCTAAAGCCTTTAATAATGCTGCTGTATCCGGATTTGATAACAGTTTTGCGAGCAAGGCAGCGTTTTCGTCTGCACTGTTTTCAGCAGGCTTTTCTTCTTCAACTTCGCTCCCTTTTTGAACCTCTGCCATTGGGTCAAGGAGTTCAACCGAAGTTTCAAACTTGGGCATTGGAGCAGTTTTACCTTCTTCCGCATTTTTGAGACCTTTTGCGTTGTAGAACTGTTCCTCAAACTTCTGTGCGTTGTATCGTCTGTCCTCGTCTATGATATGGCTGTAAACATCGGCAACCATATCCATTCGGGCGTGTCCTGAGTCGCCTTGAACCGATTTCATATCGCCGCCGTTCCATTTCAGCTTGTAGGTTATACTTGCGTGACGGAAGCTGTGAAATACCACATCGGGTAAGTCGTTGTCCTGTATCAGCTTTTTCAAAGCACGGTTGATTACCTGACCTTCCATCGGTCTGCCTGACGAATGGCAGAATACCAAGTCATAATCCAAATACTCATCACCGAAAAGCTCTTTCATTTCGTCAATCTGCTTTTTTCTCTCTAACAGCATTTGAGCTACGGTTGACGGCAAGAAGATTTTTCTCACACTTGTTTTAGTTTTTGGCGTTTTCAAAACAAGGGAGGTATTTGTATTTGACAGAGTTCTCGGAAAGACACGGATAATGTCCTTATTATCAAGCACCTCCATTACATCTCTGTTTACTCGCTGAAGCTCTTTATCTACAAAAATGGAAGCGTTGTTTTCTTTCAGGCTTTCCTCCGATATATCAATGCAATCCCAAGTAAGACCGAGCATTTCACCCATACGGAGTGAACAGGCAAAGGATAAATTGATGGCTAATGCGAGAATATCATCATCGCACACTTCAAGAGCGTGCATAAGAGTTTCTGCTGTCCATATTTCTCGTTTCTGATGTTCCTCTTTCGGGAGCGTTGCATTGAGAACCGGGTTTCTTGTCATCAACTCCCATTTTACCGCCTGATTAAAGGCACTCCTTAAAAACTTATGGATTTCTCTTACGGTATGTACGGTCAGATACTCATTTTTAGGCTTTTTATTCTGTACCACTTTGGTCTTAACTTTCAGAAGGCTTTGATAGAATTTATCCATAAGTCTCGGAGTCAGTTCATCAAGTTTTACATCGCCGATAAGCGGAATGATGTAATTATACATAAGCCCTTTCTTTGAACGGTAGGTTGACATTGCCCAGTTATTTACTCCGTACACGGAGCAGTATTCTTCAAGCAAATCCGCAACTGTCGTAGCATTAGGAATGATGAATGTACCGCTTTGCTGTTCAAACTCAATTTGAGTTTTTCTCTTTTTAGCGTCTGCGTTTGTATCAAAGGTTTCCCATTTTTGATGTTGGTTTCCGTCATCATCTTTGTAGGTATAAACGACGGAATATCGGTTCTTTCTTTTTACAATAGAAGCCATAGTCGTTCCTCCTTATTCGTTATCCAGCCACTTGTCGAAGCTGGTCTTTATAATGCGGTATCCGGTTTCGAGCATTACTGCCTGAAAACAACCCTGTTTTATGAGCTTATAAACGGTCTGACGGGTAATACCCAAGATTGCCTGAACTTCCTCTACGGAATAGCTCTTTTTTGTGTATGTACCGCCGTTTAATTCACGAACTCTTTCTTCAATCGACATATCCCTCCACCTCCTCGATTTCTTTAACCTTTGTGTATTTGCTTTGCGAAGCGTACCACTTATCAAAGCTCTCTCTTTTTATTCTGCGTTTACCGTCAACCCATATAAACTCAACAATACCGTCATTCATTAGGTCATTGGCTGTGCTTCTCGGAATACCGAGTACCTTTGCAACAGTAAGAGGAGAAAGTGTTTTCCCGTATTTTTTACCGGGTCTTTCGCCGTTCACTTTCTCGTAGTGGAATTGTCCCGCATACCAATCTTCAAAGCTGTCCACATCAACCCTCATTTTGCCCAGTACCAAATAGGTCTTAAATCGGCACTGATTGATGAGTCGGTATGTAGCCGTCTTTCCAAGACCAAGTATTCTCATTACATCGGGTACAGACATTGTCTTTTTGTCCTGATATGTAAGAACTGCCTTGACGATTTTCTTGTTTTCTTCAACGCTTTTCTTTGAAGCTCTGTATTCGTTCCCGACTCGGTATGTTTTGAATAAGCCGCAATTCATCAGTTTCAGTGCTTCTTCTTCGGAAATGGAAAACAACCGGGATATTTCCTTGACGGAATAGGCTTGCCACTGTGCTTCCTCCTGAAGCTTTTCATCGCTGAACAATTCTGCCAAGCGTTCATTTTCCTCTCTGAGATTGAACTGCTCCACTCGGTCGTTGAACATATTAACAAATGCCATCTTCAGAACCTCCTTTCTCGCCATTGAGCCAATTTTCAAAGCTCTTTTTGGAAATTCGATACTGACCTCCGACACGAACGCTATAAAATTTCTTGCTTTTAAGCAGCTCATAGACGGTAGTTCTGCTCACTTTCAAGATGTGCTGTATATCATCTACCGTGTATGCTCGTATATCAGGTTCAGTCTGCCTGAATGTATTAGGAAGTCGAGTATCGCTATTTTCAATTTTCTTTCGCATTACCGTTTACCTCCAATTTCATATTTGCCACTCTGACTACCATATAGCCAAGCGACTTGGCTATATGGTACTGAAAATCGGAGTTTTTGTTAATTATGCGATTGGCTTAATCGCATACTTGACAACCGGAGCTTTCGCTGTCCATATTATCAAGCCATCGGTCAAAGCTCTTCTTGGAAATTCTGTAATGTCCGCCGACCTTTACAAAATGGAAAACGCCTGAGTTGACGAGAGCATAAGCAGTGTTCTTTCCAATGCTGAGAATATCCATTATTTCTTCTACCGTATAAACTCTTTTCTCAAAGCCGGAACTATCATCAACAGCGTTGGGTAGTTTGTTCATTGCTTCAATCTTATCTTCAAACATTGTCAACACCCCCCTTAGCGTGATGATGGTGCTTTTTGAAAATCATATAGTCATAGCCGTATCCGACCTGACATTTATCGCACACCTCTTTATCTGCCTGAAAAGGGTCAAGTCTTTTAACAATGTTTTCAGGGATAGACTGAAACTCGCTTCTGCAACGAGAGCAAAGACTGAGTACAATGCCTTTACGCTCTGTCTTGGGTTTAACGGGAATACCGACTGCAAATTTCAATCCTCGCTTGATTTCGCTGATTTTATCTGCGTCGGTAATTCTTCCGACAAAATTATCAAGCTCTGTGGCTTTATCCACGGTGCGTAGCTGCTCAAGCATTACCATCGACGGCTCTTTTAAGCCACAATCCGTGTTTAGCTCAATATGAGTATTCATTGCCGTTTTCTTTTTAACAGCCGTTATAGCGGCTACAACTACCGTAGGACTGCTTTCATTTAAGCGATTTGTCTGAACCACAAGAACCGGTCTCATTCCCGATTGCACACTGCCGTTTGTAACCCCCAAGTTGCAGTAATAAATATCGCCCCATCTGACATTCTTAAGTTCTTTTTCTTTCATATGTAAATCCTCGCTTTCGATTATTCTGAGGTAATTCATATCCGGATTAGAATTAACCCCTTCACTTGTTTGAAATGGGAGAGCGTTTTTGGGGGGTGTTTTAGAAAAATTTCCTCAACTTTTTTATTGCACTGTTTACCGATTCCCTTACAGAAGTAAAATCGACTCCTTCTTCATCTGCGATTTTTTCAAGTGTTTTGTTGTAGAAGAAATACTTAAAAACTCTGCGTTTCTGTGTTTCGCTTAAGTAACACAAAACCTCCCGAAGTCGCTTAATATTGTCTTTCAGCATTATTTCTTCGATTGGGTCTGTATCGACTGCCAATTCCGGATGATGCACTTCAAATTCTCCGTCATTGATGTCAAATGCGTGTCCGAAAAGAAGCCTTCTCATTCTCTCTCTTGCTTCGTAGTTCTGATACTCCGTTATCACTTCGCCCTGAGCCATAGAAAGCAGAATGAACGGAGTGTACCGACGGATAACATCAGGGTATTTAACCCACAATTCTTCTTCCGCCAGTTCTGTTACAATCGCCCATTTCTCCGTGCCGGTGTAACCGTGGTATTCATACCGCAGATTGATGAGTTTGCAGTCGTTCGCAAATAATAATTCCTGTTGTTCTAATGTAAGTTTTGTCATTGTCGTAATCTCCTTAAATTTGAATTTTTGAATTTGGTTGAAATCAAAAATTCGGAGATTACGGATACTTGGCGATATATGCCAGCCACTTATATGTCACGGTCTTGCTCCTTTCGGGAGCGACAAAAAAGCCGGACACCAAGAACATTAGGATATTTCTATCCCTTAATTCTCAGCGTCCGGCAATTTGATGACTCAGGAGCTTTCGCTCAAGGACTCGTGGCTCGGTACATCTGCCCGATATTTAATTGTTCGCTCTGTTATTACTTCTTGTTAATCTGTACTTGACCGTTCCCTTGCGTAGGGACAGGTCAACCTCTACTACTCTGTGGCAGTTCGGACATTTCAGTTCAATAACACCTGTTGTCATTGTTACCTTGTCGAAAATACGCCAGCCACAGTTTTTGCACCTTACGATTATCTTTTGTTCCAACGATTTCATAGCTCGCTCACCTCCGGATAAACCGTAACCAAATCAAAAGGATTATCAAGATACTCCTTTTTCAGTAGTCCGAGCTGTTTCATTCGTATGGCAAGTGCTTTTTTGGAACACCCTAAAAAATCGGCAAGTGCGTCAAACCTTTTATATACGCTCGGATAGTATATCTTGTTCAGGCATTCAATCTTTTCGCCGAGACTGAACAGATACATTCCTTGTTTTATGAGGTTTTCAGGAAGAAGAATAGCAGCTCCAAGCGTGTTTGCCTGCCATTCCTCCCAATCGGATATTGGCTTATTCCTCTCGGAATTTGCCTTGCAATAATGTACTCCGGCAGATTTCTGTGTTACACCGTAATCATGCGGGAACAACATCTTGAATATCTGATGGCTGCCCTCGTGCATTAAGGTAAAGTTCTTTCTGCCTTTCAGCTTGCTGTCAAAGTTCAAGTCCTTTTCCACAAGAACGGTTTTCCCGTCCAAAAAGAAAAAGGCTTCGTTATCATCATCTTCAAATACCTGAACACCCATTTCCGTAAATGAGGTCATTCCGAGAATACTACCGTCATAGGATAGGTGCTGGTATTCGACATTCAATCCGAGAACCTTCTCCAAGAGAAGCTCCGGGTCAATTCTGTATATTTGTGTGTTACGGACATCAGGAAGTGCCATATATGCCTGAACATACTTGTCGGCAATCGCTTCGATGTCAAATCTCGATAAATGTTTCAAGTTACAAAACCTCCTACCATTAGGATTTTGCTTCTACAAACCACTTTCCGTTTTCTTCGTCGAACAGAAATGTGGGCTTGCCGCAAATCTGTACCGTGTAGCGGATACCGGTTCCTCCGACTTTGGTGGAAGCCGCACGGCATTTCTGAATTACACGGTCTATCTCATATTTTTCATCATTCTCAAACTTGATGAAATTCGGACGAGCCGTCCCATCAGGTCTGTGTGTTACATTTACTTCAACATAAACTTTTCTTCTATCGGATTCCATTTTTATACCTCGTAATTTCTCAAAGTCAAAACTAATCTTCCCAAGTGCTTGTATCCGTCGATGTTCTTATCCGACACCCTGTACTTGGGTCGGTCATCTCCGGCAGTATTGATGTAACAGGAAAGCCTTCCTTTCTTAAAGCGTTTTTTCCGGTCAAAGAACAGGAACATTCCCTCATATATACCGTAGTCGGTAAAATGGTTTCCGCCGTCCGCACGGAAGATAACAATATCTTCGCTGCACCCCTGCAAAAAGCAGTCGGGTATCGTAACATAAGCCGTAACCTCTTTTTCGTCAATCACATTAAGCCCTCCTTAACCGACCATACCTGTCGGCATAGTGATTTCAGCTTTTTTCGGTGGTAGCCGCAGGTTCTGACACAGAACCCCATTCCTTATGCTGTCCTTTCCGAAACGCCGTCTGATTTCTTCAACACACTTTTCCATTCGCTCCAATTTGTCCTGCTTGGCGGCGTCCATAAACATATCTATTTGACGGGGCGTGTCTTGTGGAACAAGATTTATGGCTTGTACCGTCACAGAACGGATAGGGTTATTCCACCCATATCTTTTTTCAAACAACTGAAAAGCGGTCTTTGCAATAATCATCGGAGACTGTGTAGGAAGTGCAATCTTCGTCTGCCATTGCCTTGTATTGAGTGTGTTGTCTCTAATATGTATTGCGACACCTTCTGCACTCAGTCCGTGAACACGGAGCTTGTGTCCGATGTCTTGGGTTAACTCGAGAAACACGGGCCACACCTGCTCCGGTTTCTCTAAGTCTGCTACCGTTGTTATACCGTGTCCTACGCTTTTTATAGGAGAAACGAAGTCTTTCTTGGCAACAAGGGAAAGGTCGTTGCCGTTGGCATAGTTCCATAAAACTACTCCGTTCTTTCCTAATCTTCTGCGTAAGAACTCAGGGTCGGTATTCGCTAAATCCCCGATGGTACGAATACAATAGCTGTCAAGCACTCGCTGCGTTGCCCGTCCTACACCGAGCAGGTCAGCGGCAGGAAGTCCCCAAATCTTTTCTTTGAATGTGTCCTTTGGTATCAAGGTTACTGCGTCTGGTTTCTTCATATCCGAGCCGAGCTTCGCAAATATCTTATTAAAGGAAACGCCCACAGAAATCGTCAAGCCGAGTTCAAACTTCATCGTTTCACGAATTTCATTTGCCACCTTTTCCGGCGAACCGAAAAGGCTCTCTGTCCCGCTAATATCCAGCCAACATTCGTCCATACCATACGGTTCAACTTGGTCTGTATATCGCTCATAAACGCTTCTCGCAAGCTTTGAGTATTTGATATACTCCTCATAATGGGGCGGTACTACAACCAAGTCCTTGCACTTCTGTTTAGCCTGCCATACTGCGTCCCCGGTTTTTACATCAAAAGCCTTTGCTTTATAGTTCTTCGCAAGCACGATACCGTGTCGTTCCTCCACAGAGCCGCAGACAGCAATCGGATATTTCTTCAATGCGGGGTCGAGCATACATTCGACGCTGGCATAGAAGTTATTCATATCACAATGAAGTATGCTTCGTAACATTTTTAGAACCCCCTTGACATTTTGGGTAGTTTGGTGTACACTATGTGTAGTTCAACTTCCCAATTCATATTATATACACTTCAACTGTACTTGTCAAGAGCAAATGGGTAGTTCAACTGTAAATATTCTTTTAAGGAGTGAAATCACAATGACATTCGGTGAAAAAGTCAAGGCTGAAAGAACAAAGCTTGGTATGAGTCAAGATGAGTTGGCAGCTAAAATCGGCGTAACCCGACGCATAATTGGTTCTTATGAAAATGATAAATCCCGTCCGAGAGGAATGGAAAGATATAAGAAGCTGGCAGAATCCTTAAATGTAAATGTGAATTATCTGCTGTCTGAGGACGACGCTTTCATCGCCGATGTAGAGGATAAGTACGGACGCCGAGGAGCAAGACAGGCTCAGGAATTGCTTGCAGAAGTTACCGGTCTGTTTGCCGGCGGCGAAATGGCTGACGAGGATATGCGTGAAATGGTTGACGCCATTCAGGAAGCCTATCTTATTGCAAAGAAAAACAATAAAAAATACACCCCGAAGAAATACCGCAAAGACGAGTAATCCTCGAAGTGAACTAAGTCCAATATATGGGACACATATTAGTTTATAATTTATTATAGGGTTAATATCCGATATACTATAATATGGGAGGTGAGCCGGATTGGGGTATTACACTACGGCTGAGATTGTGAAAATCGTAAACAAGCTCATTGACCGCTGCGGTACTCGTGACCCGTACAAGGTCGCAAAAGAGCTTGGTATCAATATCATCTACCGGAATTTTGACAAGCAGCGTGGAGCATACAAGGTTATTCTGAAGAACCGCTTTGTTTTTCTTAAAAACGGTATGCACCCGGTCGTGGAGCAGATAGTGCTATGGCACGAAATCGGACACGATGTTCTCCACAGGCAAGAAGCGGTTGCTGTCGGCGGGTTCAAAGAGTTCAACATCTTTGATATGAGAGAGAACCGTATGGAGTATGAAGCAAATATCTTCGCTTCTCAGGCTTCGCTCCCGGACGACACCATTTTGGAATACATTGAAAACGGCTATGACATTCAGCAGATTGCACGGGCAATGTGTTCCGACATAAACCTAATTGCTCTGAAAGTAGATACGCTGATTGCACAAGGCTATCAACTTCGCAAACAGGAACACCAAAACGATTTTCTTAAATACAGTAAAAAAATATAGACCGTCAAGTCTCGAATGAGATCTGACGGTCTAATTTTTATCAGTTCTTATTATATCCGAATTGTCTTGTGCAAAGAGTATCTTTCCACCACTTTTCACGACCTAATATATAGTTGTCATCCATTCGTGCATTATAGTTTTCTAAAACCGAATACTGGAAATTTTCTTTGACATAGTCAAATCCCTTAGTGTCAACTAAATGTTTCAACTCGATATTCCCACCGTGTCCATTGTCTATATAGTTAGTCCACCTTTGAAGCAACATTCCATACTGAGCAGTTGCCGAACCAACATACATTTTTCCGTTGCTGGTATCAGTTATAAGATAAACTGCTTTTTGATTTCTCAAAGCATCAAGCCAACCGCTGCGTTTATTCCGAATAATCGTTTCCAGTTGTGAAAAACTCAATCTTATGTTCTCATAACCCGGAAATTCGTCACCATCATAAGCAGTAGAAAGAATTTCTATTACTTCCAGTTCCTCCATCATTGACTCATAAGTTCTTCCCATACCACGCTTCGTATTGTGATACTTCAAAACTAATCTGCCATAATACTTTCGATATTCTTCAATTTCCTCAGCTTCAAACCCGACATCATCTACGACATCTATCTCTTTTGTAATTCTCTTAATTGTTGTCAGCAACCATTTATCATCATAGAGGTAAAGCAGACAAATCGCAATCTGTCCCGTATGGAAATATCTTCTTTGATTGTGCCACAAAAACCACTCAATGTTTATTTTATCAGGGTCTCTTTTGTATTCCTCTAAAGGGTCTGTATTTCCATTAAAAACATTCAACTTGAGTCTGGTTTTGCCAATATCGCAATCCGGTATCTTAAGCAAGTCATTTATCAGAATTCTATCCATTACATATCTCCTTATTCGTGCAGGAAAACCTTAATATAAATCTTGACCCAAGAGCCTTTCTTTTCCTTTGAGGTAATCTTACCGAAAAGAAGCTTCCCGGCGTCCATCAGGCGAGCAAATATTACATTATCCTGCTTCGGCACATAACCGATTTTAACTCCATCAACAGTCTTAATGACAATTGCTTGCTTATCATATCGGTTATCGGGTTCTCTGAAAAATTCAAGTCTGTCATCGTTATTCAGATGTGGCTCTAATTCTTCGATACCTTCGATATGGGTTGTTCCGGCTACATAGGTATCAAAAAGAAATATGTCTTTTTCAAAGGGTTTTGGTATGGAAATCTCTCCGCCTTTGCCGTGTAACAGCCCTACAAGTCCGCTACCGCCGGATTTAACCAAATCGCCCATAATTTCACCTCAACACTTCTTCGATTTTCGCATTATAAATGGAGATAAGCTCGTTATACTGTTCAAGAATACTTTCAAGTTCTTGCTTTTTCTGCTCGGTTTTCTCTGTATCATCAAGAATATCCTTCATCGTGTACGGATATTCTGATTTGATATTATCAATACTCTCTTTTATAGATTTCAGCAATCCCTGTAAACGCTCTCGTTCTTCGACAAGCTGTGTCATAGCGTCCTTATATTTTTCAGGCAACGGATTGTTTCCAACCATTTGCAGATGTAGTAGGCAACTACACTTGCCAAAACAGAGAGAAAAAATGACAGAAGTTCACTCATGCGGTTCACCCCCTTTCTCTACCTGTCTGGGGGCGGTAGCGTCGTTCATTATATCACAGGGGCAGAAATGCCACAAGAAGCCATTTCCCCTTGTTTATCATCAAAGCCATAAGGAAAAGAGTGTCAAGGGCGGTCATAGACCGCAGCGTTTACC
>ERZ825384.1254-NODE-1254-length-30593-cov-3.584190_pt1 | contig 30593 bp, 30 predicted proteins | sample MGYA00519931_ERZ825384 | MGnify/ENA primary metagenome ERZ825384 (study PRJEB31778, sample SAMEA3449200) | human gut metagenome | biome: human gut; feature: human-associated habitat; material: faeces | place: United Kingdom | collected 2010/2012 ...
TTGCCGTCGATCAAAGCAACGATAATCTCGCCATTTACGGCGGTGTTCTGCTGACTATTCAATATAGACGATAGACCGATACAACCTTGCCTGCGATATCGATCGCGCGTGCATAAATAGGTGCCATGGCTGGATTTTCCGGTTGTAGACGGAAACGGCCGTTTTCTCGATAGAAGCGCTTGACGGTAGCGTTGCCGTCGATCAAAGCAACGATAATCTCGCCATTTACGGCGGTGTTCTGCTGACGAACCACTACATAATCGCCATCCATGATACCGGCGTTAATCATACTATCGCCATGCACACGCAGGATAAAGTGCTCGCCATCGCCCAGCATAACCTCGGGAAGAGGAATCTGATCCTCCACATATTCCTCCGCCAGGATGGGAGAACCCGCAGCAACGTTGCCCACAATCGGCACCATGCGGAAAGCGTCCGATGCTTCAGGCGCGGTGCGCTCCGTGCGCACCTCCATGGCACGTGGCTTCATAGCGTCACGACGCAGCAATCCGCGTGCTTCCAGCCGCCGGAGATGGCCGTGAACCGTGGAGGTGGATTTCAGCCCAACGGCGTCTCCAATCTCGCGAACCGAAGGGGGATAGCCTTTAGAAGCCACTTCGCTTTCGATAAATTCCAAAATGCGTTGCTGCGTATCGCCGCGTGCGCGTCTTGTTGCCGCCATTCGCTCACCTCATTTACTCGCTATTCATATTATAACATGCAAACAAACGTTTGGCAAGTATAAAATGAAACGTCTGTTCGCTTTATTTTTGCGGCTTGCGTTTGGGTTCCTGGGCCGGTTTGACAACTTCATCAATCAGAATAGCGCGGTATTCAGCGTCGCCGGATACGCATTTCATGCAGTTATTGCAGCGCTTAGTTGGATCCAGCTCACACCGATCGCATTCGCCGCAGTCGATGCATTCTCGATCATATAAAACGCACATTTTCATGATTCTTCAGGCTCCTCTTTGCTTTCGTTTTCTATCACAGGCAGCACAACGCTTTTCACAGCTTCGCGCTTGCGCTGATCGCTCATAGAGGCGTAATGACGCTTGGTGGTGTTCACGTCCGCATGGCCAAGAACATCCGCAACCAGGTAAATATCGCCAGTCTCACGGTACAAACTGGTGCCAAAGGTGCTGCGCAGCTTATGCGGGCTGATCTTCTTTTTCAGTGGCGCGGCCAGCGAAGCATATTTTTTGACCAGGTTTTCGACGGCGCGCTGCGTGATCCTGCGCCGCTGCATAGACAAAAAAAGCGCTTTTTCATGGCCAGGCAATGGCTCGATGGCCATGCGCTCCTGCAAATATGCCTTGAGCGCATCCGCCACGCTTTCGGGGAAATACAGGATTGTCTGGTTGCCGCCCTTTCGCGTGACCAGAAAACCATTCATGGTGAAATCCAGGTCCTCTAGATCAATGCCTACCAGCTCACTGACGCGGATGCCAGTGCCAAGAAACAGCGAGAGGATGGCGACGTCGCGCTTGCGGGTCATCTTTTGATAGCTTTGCTGATGCTTGGAAAGTCCCTCGCCCTGGTCTGCAATTGTCAACAGCCGCTCCACTTCGTTGGGCTCCAGATACAGAATGGGTTTGCTGTGGCGCTTGGGCAGGGGGACAAGGGTGGCGACATTGCCGGGAATCAGTTCATTTTTGAATAGATATTCAAAAAACGAGCGCAGTGCACAGAGCTTGCGCATAATTCCCAACTCGTGATTATTGACAATCAACTCACCGCCTTCATCATCAGCAGGCTTGATATACTGCGTCAGATAATCCTGAAAGCCGCGTAGCTGGCGCGCTGTGATCTGGCCGATCTGCTCGGTGGTGATTAGGCGCATATCCGTATCGGCAAACTGCGGCTGCTCGGCGCATAGATACTGAAAGAATAACCGAAGATCATAAGCATATGCCAGCCGGGTGAGGGAACTGGTAGTTTGCGATATGGCGCTAAAAAAATCCGCGCAAACGTCGGGCAGCTCTGCCTGTAATTCGCGGATACGGCGATTGCGGGCAATTTCGATGCTTTGATGATAATCCGGTGCAGGCACAGCATTTTCCTCCATTCAACTATTCGCAAAAGACATGATACTACGATCTTTTACGATTGTCAACCCACAAGCGGCAGGGAAAATGGCTGTATGGAAATGGATAGAGAAAGCCGAAAAGCAAGCGCAGCTCGAACAGCACATTCATAGCCCAGGACCATCCAGGAAGCTGCTGCACTTGAATTGAAGTAAAAAAGCAAACCTCCACGATATAAAACGTTAATTAAGCAGATAGATGGTTTAGTCAAACAAGAATAAGGATCATTGGGGTTTTAATACAAATTAAAAAGCTTTACCGGAACACAGCACGATATCCATCATAAAGCAGCACACCCATTACGTTTCGCTGTGCATTGGGCCAGGCAAGGATGCTCCATCAGCGTCAAGCACTACACCCCCTTTAAAACACCCCAAAAAGTAATCCAACTATTCGTAAAAGATGCCTTTTGCGAATAGTTGGAGATCTATTTCAGAAAGGATTTCCCCTTTTACAGGGTGCTCTGTTTGGCGTGCTTGCCGCGCCGCCACCAGGAACCGCGCTGATTGCGCAGCATAAGCGGCGTATTGATTGCCGTCGCGCTGGAACGATTCTTGACCACATTCAGCACCAGGCCGATGCCCGCCATGTTGGTAACAAAATTGGAGCCGCCGTAGCTGATGAACGGCAGCGGGATGCCGGTGATGGGCAGCACACCGATGGTCATGCCGATATTCTCGATCACGTGAGCAAAGAACATGGCCATAACCCCCACGATAATCAGCCTGCCAAAGCGATCCATGGTGAAGTGCGCCAAATACAGCATGCGCAGCATCAGCAAAAGATATGCAATGATCACACCGATGCAGCCGATAAATCCGAAGGCTTCGCCCACAGCGGAAAAAATAAAGTCCGTCCAGTCCTCGGGCACGTAGTTCAGCTGGCTTAGAGACCCCACCACAAAGGTGCCGATGCCCGTCTTGCCGCCCGAGCCAATGGCCAATTGGGAATTGAGAATCTGATAGCCTGCGCTGTTGTAATAGGCCTGCGGATCCAGGAAGGAAAGAATGCGCTTGAGGCGGTAGCTTTCCGAGCCGCTGACCATCATATACCCCAGGATTGCGCCGATGCCTACCACAGCCAGCACCAGAATGGTAATCAGCACCCACGGCTCGGTATCGGCAAAGTAGAGCATCACATAGAAGATTACGCACATGACCAGCACGGAGCCCAGCTCACCCTGCAGCAGCGTCAAACCAGCAGGCAGCAGGAAGATGCCCAGGTTATACGCCGCATTGCGCATGGTGCCAAAGGGCTTATCGGTGTTGGACAGGCTGCGCGCCATCATCAGGATGATGCCGATTTTGATAAACTCGGCCGGCTGAATGGTACGCCCCTTACCGATGGGAATCCACGCCGTTACGCCCGAAATGGCCTGAGAAAACAGCGCCAGAATCAGCAAGCCTACAATGCCATAGTAAACCAGACGGCCCTGAATGCGCAGCAGCTCATATGGAATGGCCACCAGAAAGCCCAGAACGATGGGCGAAACCAGGCAGAAAATGGCCTGCCAGGAGGCGGAGCTGGAATTAAGAATGTAATTCAGCACCGACAAATCCGTGCCCTTATCGGGATTAAAGGTGGCAATAGCGATGCAGTACACGCCGAAAATGGCCAGCGCGTAGGTGATAATTAGCAGCGGGATATCCAAATGCGCCCGCGTACGGCGATCCTCCGTGGAGGTTATCGCGCCCGAGCCTTGGTGAAAGCTCATCCTTTTATGCGAGAAAGCCACAGTTTCCTCCTTACGCGATCTTGCTTAAGCGGCGTATCGCTGCCGCAAAGTCGATCTGCCGCCTGCTCCAGCGCAGTCAGCCATTGCGGACTGCGCGCGGCCTGGGCGGCGGCTTTGCGCGCGTCAACGCTGCTAATGGTATCGTCCAAGCGTATCGCAGCGTAGAGTGGTAAATCCAGGTAGCCGGACAGCGCCGCCGCAACGGCTTCCGGGTCATCCTGTCTGCGTTTGGCAGGCAGCAGCCGATTGACAATCAGGCTGATGATGGCCTCGGGCTGCGCCTCGCGCAGCAGGGCGGAAAGGCGCTCCGTGCCCCGCTGAGCAGCGTCGTCCATCGTGGTAATCAGCACCGTTTCATCCGCCATGGCGCACAGGCTACGCGTCAGGCTGCCGATGCCGCTGGGCGTATCGATCAGCACATAATCAAAGCGCTTTTGCAGTCGGGTCAGCAGCTTTTGAAGCTGGGCGATATCTACATCCTCCGGCAGCAGATCCTGCGGCGCAGCCAGAAGATATGGCTGCCCTTCCCCCGCGCCGCGCAGCAGCGCCTGCTCCATGGTACAGTCCTCACGCGATAAATCCAGCCAGTCAAAGACCACCTGATCCTGGAGTCCCAGGCTAAGATCCAATCCGCGCAGGCCGGCGCAGGCATCCAATAGACACACCTGCGGGGCGCGCGCGGCCAGCCTTTCCCCCAGCGCCGCCGTCAGCAGCGTTTTTCCGGTGCCGCCTTTTCCGGCGGCAAGCGCTATGATTTTTCCCATTTTCTTTCCTTTTATAGCGTTAGGGCATCAATTCGTTGCCCGATACAACAGCCATCTCGCCGGTATCCTTGGTTTGCTCGTCCATCCACCAGGTGATAAATTCCTTTACAGCCGTTGCCGCGCGGCCGCCGGCGTAGCCGTTCGGAATAAAGCATACGATGGCGATTTCGGCTTGCTCATAGGGCGTCAGCGCGCAGAACCACGCGTTGTTCTCCAGATCCAGCTTGATCTTGCCAATCGTCACCTGAGACGTGCCGGTTTTCGCCCAGATTTCTTCGCCATATTTCCAGCCTGAGAATTGTCTCGCTGCAGTACCGGAGTCATCTACCACGCCCTTCATACCTGCCTTAATATAGGGCAGATATTCCGCCACGCCCTCCAAGGTATTAAAGCGGCTGGCCTTGCGCTTGGAGATAACCTCGCCCTCAGGCGAAATGATGGAATCAATGATGTTTACGTTCCACACGACGCCGCCATTGGCAAGAGCCGCGATATAGCGGGACATGGCGACGGGCGTAACCATTGTGATGCCCTGTCCGATGGCGGTCTGAATTTCCATGCTGCCGCCCCATTTGATATCGTTCAGGTAAATGAAGATATCGCTTACCGTGGCACTCAGGATAACGATATCGCGGGTCATGTTCAATTCTTCCATCAGGATGGGCTGAATGGAGCTTACCCACTTATCCTGGCCGGTGGATACGGCCATATCCATTAGGCGCTTCACGCACTTGTTCAGGCGCGTTTCATCATAGGAAACGCCATATTTGGCGCCAACATTCTGCAAATGCTGCTTCACCTTGGCCGCCACCAGCATGGGCTGCCAGGTGCGCTGCTCATCCAAGGAAACCGTGGAATCGTACAGCATGGTCTGGTTGCCCACGATGCCGCGCTTTTCGCCGGGCAGATCGATGCCTGTTTTGCTGGTCAGGCCGATATCGACCGAATACTGATACAGCAGCGTGCTGCCGCTGTCGCCATACAGGCGATGTCCCAGCTCATAGAAGAAATAGTTGCAGGAGTTGGAAAGGCCGCCGATGATAGTCAGGTTCTTGTGCTTGCTGTTACGAACGGCTTTATTAGCCCAGCAGGTGGGCGCTTCGCTTTTGTTCTTGGTATATGCCGTATAGGGGCCCATATCGCTGATGGTGGTAATTGGGGTGATTTTATTGTTGACCAGCGCGGCAAGCGCCGTCACCATTTTGAATACGGAGCCAGGCTCGGCGCGCTGCTGGATGGCGTAGTTCATCATCACGTTGCGCTCGTCAGTCAGGATGGAGGCAGCCTCCTCGCCGCCGGCGATCAGGGCGTTCAGATCGTAGGTGGGATACTGCGCCATGGCCAGCACGTTACCATTGTCAACATCCAATACCAGAAATACACCCGTATCGGCTAATTGCAGCGGATACTTGTCCCAATCGCGCTCGCTCAGCTTTTCCTTGTTGGTCTCCAGCCAGTTAGCTTCGGCCATCTTGGATTCCTGATCGGCGCGCACGGTGCGGACGTTATCCTCAATGGCGCGCTCGGCGGCCTGCTGATAGCTGGCGATGATGGTTAGCTTGACGTTGTTGCCGTCCTGCGGCTCGGAAGAAGAAATCTCGCGGGTCAGCTTGCCGTTGCTGTCCTTTTCCATGATGCGGGTACCGGAGCGGGAGGAGATGTTTTCCGTCAGCCAGCTTTCCATGCTGGCTTCAATGCCGTCCCTGCCGATGGTATCGGTCAGCTTATAGCCCTGCGGCTCCAGCTCGCTGTAATAGGTTTCGTAGGAAGAGATAGGGCCGACGTAGCCGATGACCTGCGAGGCCAGCGCTCCGCGCGGATAAACGCGTTTGGAGCCGATTTCGATAGCGAAGCCGTCCAGCATCATGCTGCGGCCTTCGATCTCCGATACCGTGGCGTAGCTGACGTCCTTGGCGATGACCACAGGCAGTGAATTGTAGAGGTTCATCTGCATTTCATTGTAGATGGCCATCACCTTGAGCACCGTTTCCTCGTCGGGAACTTGATCCAGCTGCGCAAACTGATAGCGGCCGTACAAGAATTGATAGGCGACCTCGGGATCGTCGTATTTGGTCTCGGTGATATAGTGGTTGCTGCGCCACTGCTGGCTGCGGGTATTCCAGGCAGCTTCGGAAATACCGTCGCCAAACTGGTACTGCCACATGCCATTTTCATCGCGGCCGATTACAAAATCCACGCACAGCTCGCCGCCGTACTTTTCGATGATCTGAATGGCCTCGATGATGGACTTGGTGTAATTGAGATAATCAGCCTTTTTGCTCTTGGAAGCGTCGCGGTAGAAGGTTACGTTATATACGTCCTCCGTCATGGCCAGGATGACGGAATCCGCGTCGGTAATCATACCGCGCTTGCCGGTGGTGCGGATGGTTTTGATGCTCTTTCTGCCGGCGGAATCGGAGTAGCCCTCGCCCTTGACCAGCTGAAGCTGGGCAAGCCCGTAAACGATATAGGCGAAGGCTCCGAAAATGACCAATAGCGCCAGCAAAATACGCAGGGTGTGTGATTTCTTCATGATTGTTTATTCCTGTTCTCCTTCAACCAGAGCGCGTTTTACGCGCCCGCCGTACATGCGCAGGAATGCGCGCACGGGCAGCATCAATACTACGGCCAGCGCGCCGGTATAGACCACAGACAGCAGCGCGCGGGCAATCAGGCGCACGGAAAGCTCCGCGCCCGACAGCGTAAGATAGGTAAGCAGAATGGTTTCGATTCCGGCGGCGATGCACATGGCGTCCAGCGGAATGCGGATGTGCGGGTTGACGTCGCGGGTGTTTTTTTCGCGATTGCGGCGTATTTCGCGCTTTTCATCGCTCATATCCGAGAAAAACTGGGCAAAGAGCATGCTGACCGCCGGATAGATCACCGCATAAAAGCCGCCGACAGTTGAGGTCATCACCTCAAGCAGAATGCCGGTGACGCAGGACGCACCAAAGGCATATTTTTTGCCCAGGGATACGGTCAATATGGCGATATTGACCGCCAGAAGATTGGCAACCACGCCGCCGATTTTGAGCTGATTCATGGCGCATACCTGAAACAGATAGGCCAGGATCGTCAGCAGCAGCGCCTTGAGCACCTTGCGCATATCAATCCGCCTCCTGGGTCATATCGCTGAGCGAGAAGGTGGGCGTGGGCGAAGGCGTGGGCTCGGGAGTGGGCGTAGGCTCAGGCGTGGGCGTACCGGGAACATCCTGATAGGACAGGTTGCCCGTGGGCCGCGGGGTCTGCGTCTGACCGGGCTGCAAGGTAGTTTCGCCCGGCGCAGGCGTTTCATCAGGGGTCGGCGTTTGCTGCGCATCCTGATTGGGATTGGGCGTGGGCGTATCGCTTATGTTAAAGTCGCCGATGCCATCCAACGTAAAGGTAGGCACAGGACGCGCCGTGGGCAGGCTGGAGGATACCAGGCCGTCGCTGCCATCGCGCTGTTCCGCCTGCTCGGCATAGGAAGGCGTATAGCGGTAGACGATTACATGCTCGATGCGCTCAAAGTCCACAATCGGTTCGATGACTACATAGGACTTGCCCTCCTCCATGCCGCGCGTGCTCTCGCGCACCACGCCGATGGGAATGCCCTTGGGGAACTCCATGCCAACACCCGAGGTAACCACCGTATCACCCTGACGGGGCAGGTGATTATCGCTGAGGTAATACATGCGGCACATGGCCTCGCCGTTTACGCCCAGGGTTCCCTTGACGGTGCCCTGATAGCGGGTGGACTCGATCAGCGCCGAGATGCTGGTATCGCTGCTGATCACAGACTGCACCTTGGCGGTGGTCTCGGTTACATCGTAGGTATACCCCACCAGACCGCCGGACTTAACCACAGCCATATAGTTCTGAATGCCCTGCTTGGTGCCAACGTTGATGGTAAAGGTGGAGAAATAGTTGGTGCTGTCGCTGGCGATCACGCGCGCGGGCACGCCGTCAAACTGCGAGTGGGTCTGCATTTCGTCCATCAGATCCTGATACTCGTTGAGCTGGTTTTCCAGCTCGTTCACGCGCATAACCTGGCTGAGCATATCGTCATACTGCTCATAGAGCTTTTCATACTCATACTCGATATTGCTGCGCAGCTTCAGCCGCTTTACATAATCAAAGAACCAGCCCGTGCCGGAGGAAAAAGCCTCCTCCACGGGGCGCATCACATTGGCGACCACGCGGCGCGGCAGATCCAACACCGAGATTTCCGGGAAAAACTGCGATGCGATCATGCAGCCGATTACGCCCAGCAGCACCACCACAATCAGCGCAAAAGCTGTGTTGCGCAGGCGATGCTTGGCCTCGGTATGATCCTTCTTTTTGCCGGCACCGCGCTTTACGCTTTGCTGCTCCGTGGCTTCAGCTTCCTGCTGCGGGGCGTTATCCTTTTTCTTTTTATGAGGCAATTTAAGGGGCATGCGTTTCCTCCGAAAATGCTAAAGAATTAGAAGGTGGTTTCCTCCTCGTCATCGCGCTGCGGGGCGCTCTGGCACATGCGCTGCAATAGCTCCAAATCCTCAGCAAGCTGGCCAATGCCCAGCGCCGCGCAATCCATGGGCTCCTTAGCCAGCAGCACAGGCATATCCAGCTCGGTGGCGATAAAGCGATCCATGCCGCACAGCAGCGCGCCGCCGCCGGTCAGGTGGATGCCGCTGCGCATCACATCGCCTGCAAGCTCGGGCGGCGTGCGCTCCAGCACATACTGGATGGCGGCCAGAATGGCCTGACATGGCGCTTTGAGCGCCTCATAAACCATGGTAGAGGTGATTTCCGCCGTCTGCGGTAGGTTAGTCACCAGGTCACGGCCGCGTACAAACGCACGGCGCACATCGTTCATGGGCAGAGCCGCACCCAAGTCAAACTTTACATCCTCGGCCGTGCGGTCGCCGATCAGCATGTTAAATTCACGCTTGATAAAATTGATAATCGCCGCATCCATGCGAATGCCGCCCACGCGCACGGAGCGCGATACCACGATACCGCCCAGCGATATGACCGCCACCTCGGTGGTGCCGCCGCCGATATCCACCACCATGCTGCCGCGCGGCTCAAACACCGGCAGCCCGGAGCCCAGCGCCGCAGCAAAGGGCTTTTCAATCAGGTGCAGCGCGCCCTTGCGGATGCCTGCATTCTCGGCGGCCTCACGCACGGCGCGGCGTTCGATGGCCGTGACGCGGCTGGGGATGGTAATCAGCCCGCGCGGGCGAACAAGCCGAGACATGCCAATGGCCTTGCGGATGAAGAACTCCAGCATATACTCGGTCATATCGTAATCTTTGATCACGCCGTCCTCAAGCGGGCGAACTGATTGATATTCACCCGTGGTGCGGCCCAGCATCAGGCGCGCGTCCTCGCCAAAGGCCTTTACGCTTTTCTTCTGGCCGCCGGTTACTACCATCAGCGTAGGCTCGTTAAGCACCACGCCCTTGTGCTTTACATAGACCAGTGTATTTGAAGTGCCCAGATCAATACCGATATCGGGGGCGATAATTGCCATATCTGCACATCCTTATATTATAGTTGCCAACCAATCTCCATCAGCATTTGCCGCACCAGGTGTATAGGAAGCCCGATCACGTTGGATGGGCTGCCCTCGATGGCGGATACGAACATGCCGCCCATCCCCTGCGCACCGTAAGCCCCAGCCTTGTCCATAGGCTCACCGCTGTCAATGTAGCGCTGAGCGGCCTCGGGAGTAATCGGAACAAAGTGCACCCGTGTCTGATCGCAGCGCGTATCGACACGGCCCGTTTTGCCGTCAATCACGGTTACGCCGGTATAGACGTTGTTTTCACCGCCCGAAAGCAGCATGAGCATGCGCATAGCGTCCTGCTGATCCTGGGGCTTTCCCATGATTTCGCCCCGACAGGCAACCAGCGTATCCGCGCCAAGCACTGTGCAGCCGGAATGCCGCTCAGCTACTGCCAGCGCCTTGCGGCGAGACAGCGCCATGACAACCTCGTCCGGCGCGCCGGTCATATGCTCGTCCACATCCGCCGGGCATATTTGATAGGTGATGCCCATCAGCGAAAGCAGTTCCCTGCGGCGCGGCGAGCCGGATGCTAATATCAATGAATTCTGCATTGCAAAGCTTTCCTTTTCCGCATCTGTGCCAAAAGATGCACAACATATTATAGCACAAATTCCCCCTGCGCGTACAGAGGAATTACATGCAAACGAAACAATTTTGTAAAATAAATCACATAAAAAGCGGCTTCATTTTCCAGAAGCCGCAGATCATGGCAGAATTGACATTTATTGTTTTTCGCGATACGCCTGCGCCTCGCTGAGCATGGTACGCGCGTGAGCCAGGCCGCTTTCGCTGTTTTCACTCACGCCGCTGAGCATCCGCGCGAGCTCCCGCACGCGCGCCTCGCCTGTAAGCTCCGTCACACTTGTATTGGTGCGGCCGTTGTTTTCGGCCTTCTGAATCAGATAATGGCGCGTCGCCATGGCGGCAATCTGCTGCAAATGCGTCACGCAAATCACCTGGCGATAGCGGGCGATATCCCACATTTTTTGCGCCACCACCTGGGCTGTGCGTCCCGAAATGCCGGTATCGATTTCATCAAACACCATGGACGGGATGGCGGCGCGCTCGGCGGATAGCGCCTTGAGCGACAGCATCACACGGGAAAGCTCGCCGCCGGATGCGATCTTGGACAACGGCTTTTTCTCCTCGCCCGCGTTCGGCGCGATCAAGAAGCGCACGTTATCCGTACCCAGCGGGCTGCGCGGCGCGTTTTCAGCCGCGAAATCCACATAGAACCGCGTGCCGCGCATGTTCAGATCGCTCAGCTGCTCCTCCATGCGTTGGGCAAAGCGCTGCGCCAGCTGCCTGCGGGATTGAGACAGTTTTGCTGCCTGGGCATCATAGGTAGCAGCAGATTCCACGGCCCGCTTGTGTAGCTTTTCAAGCGAATCCTCGATGCTTTCGTACTTAGACAATTCTTCGCGGATACGATCGAGCGCCGACAGCATTTCAGGGATGGTCGCGCCGTAGCGGCGGGATAGCTTGCGGATCATATCCAGCCGTTCCTCCACCTGCTGGGCACGCTCAGGATTATCATCCAGCGTATCCAGCTCCTGGCGAATGCTGAGACCCAAATCCTCGGTATCATAGTAAAGCGATTCCGCGCGCTGAGAAAGGCGCTCATACTCCTTGCCGTATCGCGCGACAGGCGCCAGCGCGCGCATGGCGGTGCGCGCCTGCTCGATGGCCGCGCGGCCGCCAGCCAGATCATACAGGGCGGTATAAGCCTCGCGCAGGCCTTGAGCAATCTTCTCGCTGGCGCGGAAACGATCGCGCTCCTGCGTCAGCTGTTCCTCCTCGCCCTCGATCAGATTAGCGGCGGAAAGCTCCTGCTCCTGCTCCTGCAGCTCCTGCAAGCGCTCCTCACGGTGCGCGCTTTCCTGCTTGAGCCGCTTGTAGGCAAGGGCAGCGTCATGATATTCTTGATAAGCTTGCCCTGTCGCACGCATCAGGGCAGCGTGCGCCTCATCGCCCATGGCATCCAGGCAGGAAAGGTGATTCTTATCTTCCAGCAGGGATTGATGCTCGTGCTGCCCGTGCAGATCCATCAATGTGCCGGCCAGCTCGCGCAGCATCGTCAGCGGCATACCCACGCCCTGGATGCGGCATATGCTGCGGCCGCTTTGATTGATCTCACGCGAAAGCGTAACCGTGCCTTCGTCCGCGTCGATCTCATGTGCCTGCAACCAGCGCGCCGCCGCCGGGCAATCCGAAATGTCAAAAAGCCCCTCAGCATAGGCCTTGTCACAGCCGGTGCGGATCAGATCGCGATCCGCACGGCCGCCCAGGATCAGGCTCATGGCGTCCACCACGATGGACTTGCCAGCGCCCGTTTCACCCGTCATCACATGCAGGCCCTTGCCAAAGGACAATTCAATTTGATCGATCAGCGCGATATTTTTGATAAACAGCTGCAGCAGCATAGCATCCCTTCCTTGGTGCATCAGCGCTCTGCGCCTGCGTTATTGAAGAATTTCGTGAAACTTATCGACCACCACCGGCGCTTCCGCTGCGCTGCGGACAGCGACAAAGATGGTGTTGTCGCCCGCCATGGTGCCCAGAATTTCAGGCCATCGCATGCTGTCGATGGCTTCAGCAGCGGCATTGGCGCTGCCAGCCAGGGTATGAATGACCACCAGGTTTTCGGCATAGGTGATGGACAGGACGGAATCAATAAACATGCGCACCAGGCGCTCGGAAACGCCATGTTCCGCCTTGGCGGCAGTAGCATATTTATAGACGCCGCTGGGCGTAAGAACCTTCAGCAGGCGCAGCTCCTTGATATCACGGCTGACGGTAGCCTGTGTAACCATAATACCCATATCGCGCAGGCGCGCCGCCAAATCCTCCTGCGTCTCGATGTCGTTATGCTCGATAATACTTAAAATCGCAGTTTGTCTTGCGTTTTTCATTTCATTCTCCTTACGCACCACATTTTATGACACGCAGTCATTATAGCATAGCGTAGCGTTCAATGCAACAAAGTGCATGCATATTTTTTCGTATTAAACAGCATTTATGCAGAATTATCGCGGTGTTACGCCCACATAGTAGACGGCCGCTCGTGCACGGTACGTATCGGTAGAAATCAGCGTTTGCGATTGTACCACGCCATTCTTGCAATATTGCAGATAGGTTTTTACCACATACCCCTCGGAACCGCTGGATACTTTGTGCTTTTGATCCTCATAGGTAACGTATTTAGCGTCCTTATCCTTTTTGATAATGTCCTCTGGAATTTCCAGCTTTTCCACGATGGTGGATTCCAGCTTATAGGTAGCGTTATCCGGCATCGCCTGACCAAAGAAGCGCACCACGCACTGCTTGCGCCCCGAGGGCGTTGGCTCAATGCCTGCGGTGATATATACCCGCCCGCCAGTCTTGTTGGTAAAAGCCAGATCAATTTCGTGGCCGCGCATATCGTTAACCGTCGCATCCTGCCCCAGAGAAATATAAGATACCGGCATGGAATGCGGCGTGCGGCTGGTGATGGTCATGCCTGCGCACAGAGCCGCGCTGTACAGTGTGGTGCTTACCTGGCATACGCCACCGCCCACCACATCGACCAGCTGCCCGGACACATACCCAAGCGCCACTTGATAGCCATTTTCAACGCTGCGCTTGCCCACCGTTTTATTAAAGCTGAAGCGCGCATTGTTTTCCAAAACCAGGCCATTGATCTTGGCGAAGGCAACGGCGATGTTAGCGTTTCTGATATCGGTAGATGCGCGGTCTATGGCCGTAGAGGCCATGGCCAGAAGCGACACGCTCTGTTTTGCGTCCGCCAGGGTAACTTTCGGTTCAATGCTGGCCAAGGGAATGTCATACCGGCCGCTTTCTCCCGTTGCGGCGCGGCGCAGAATTTCTGCTTTCGCGGCTTCCTGATCAATCGTGCGCCCATAAACAGGATTGGTAAAGGTGAAAGGTTCTTCGGCATTAGCAGGATCAAAGGCTGCAACCGCCGCATCCTGCGGGGCACGATATACATTTTCTGCAATGACCTGCAGGATATATTCGATTTGTCCAGACGAGCCCTCGGCCGGTTCAATATAGCCCTGATAGGCTTCCTGCGCAAGCCGCTGCGCGTCGGCAAGATACTGCTCATAACCGCCTGTATGGCCGATGGCCCAGGCCGATTGCAGCAGGCTATCGATCTGCTCATAATCGACATGGATGCCCGCCGCGGCGTAGTTAACGGTAGAATAGACAAAACCGTTGCAGGCAATCTGCAGCGACCAGGCGTTTTCCCACTCCTGCACGCGCTTTGAAACTGCGTCCCAGGCTTCATTGTAGGTTAGCCCGCCCAGCGAAATACCGTCCACGTAGATACCGTCCAGAAACGTCTGGCGGCTGGCGTTATAGGCGCGGCGTTCTTCGTTGCCGCCGCCTCGCGTCATCGCTGCCACAGTCGCCGCAACGATGATGACAATGGCTGTCAGCGCGCAAACTAAGAAAATCCGCTTTTTCTGGATTAACCGCTCACGGCGCTTATGGGGACGCGGCGGTTCAGCGGGTGCTTTTTGAGGCGCGGGGCGATATCCCTGGTTCTGCATCCGGAAAATCAGTTTCCTTTCACTGTTTCAATCGTATCCAATAAGCGCTGCACATCTGCATGCATCGCAGGCCAATAGGCGCACATCGCGCCCAAATCCGCATGCTTATCCCCTTCGGCATGAAAATCGCTGCCGCCGGTGACAAGTAAATGATTCCGCTGTGCGCAGTCCGCCCATTTGTCAAATTGATCAGGCAGATGGGCAGGGTGGTATACCTCCATGCCCAGAAGCCCGGCTTCGATCCATGCCGGCAGTGTCTGCGCCAGCACATCGTCCGGCCAACCAAGTAAGCCGGGATGCGCCAGCACCGGCATGGCGCGCAGGCTGCGCAGAAGCGCGATTGCCTGCGATGGATCCAGCATTTCTCGCGGCACATAGGCTGGGCACCCTTTGCCAAGATAACGCTCAAATGCATCCTGCACGCTTGCCGCGTATCCGCGCGCAATCATGGCGCGGGCAATCTGCGGACGGCCGATTACGCCGCCGTTTTTGACGGGAATTTCATTCTTATCCAGCGGCATGCCAAGCGCGGACAGCTTTGCAAGCATACGCTCGGCACGATCCATGCGTTCCTGTGCCATGCGGCTTAAAAATGCCTCCAGGCGCATATCGTTTAGCGGCACGCCATAACCTAAAATGTGAATCTCCTGCTCGCCGCCCGTGCTGAGCTCAACCGCCGGGATTAGCGTTATCTCATCCTGCGCGGCGGCTCTTTGCGCCTCAACAATGCCGGCGACGGTATCGTGGTCGCTGATGGCCAGGCAGGTAAGCCCACGTTCCTTTGCGCGGAAAACGACCTGCGATGGCGCAAGCACGCCATCGGAGGCCGTTGTATGGATATGGAGATCTGCTTGATGCTCTTCCATATGCCAGTTATTCATTGGGCGTATTTTCAGCGGCAGCAGGTTCGGCAGTTTCAGCCTGCTGGGTCTGCTCCTGGGCAGGCTCGCCCTTGCTCTTCTCAGGCAGCGGGCGACCCTCCATAAAGGCCACAAACTCCTCGCGGGACAGCGTTTCACGCTCAATCAGCAGCTCGGCCAGGCCGTTGAGCTTGTCCTGATGCTGGGTCAGCGTATCCATCGCCGTCTGATAGCAGGATTTAAGCAGCTCGCTCACCTCGGCGTCCACCTTGGCGGCCAGCTCCTCGCTGTATTCGCGAGAGTGGCCGAAGGATGCGCCCACGAATACCTCCTGGTCGCTATCCAGATAGATGGTGCCGATCTTATCGCTCATACCAAAGCGCGTCACCATCGCGCGGCAGGTGCTGGTGGCATGCTGCAAATCGCTCTGCGCGCCAGTATAAACGTCATGGAAGATCAGCCGCTCCGCCGCGTGGCCGCCCAGCATCATGGACGTGCGCTGCAACAGCTGATTGCGGCTCATGTTGTCCAGCTCCTTGGAGGGCAGGGACAGCGTAAAGCCGCCCGCGCCGCCGCGGGGCACGATGGTAACGGTGTGTACTTCATCGCACAACGGCAGGAAATGCCCCACGATGGCGTGGCCCGCCTCATGATAGGCAACCAGCTTGCGGTCTTCCTCAAGCACCTTGTGGCTCTTCTTCTCAGGACCCATCTGCACGCGCTCTACCGCTTCGATCAGCATGGACTGGTCGATCTGCGTTTTGCGCGCACGCGCTGCACGGATGGCAGCTTCGTTCATGATGTTTTCCAAATCCGCGCCGGTGGCGAAGGGCGTGCGCTTGGCGATGTTTTCAAGATCGACGTCCGCCGCCAGGGGCTTTCCGCGGGAATGCACCTTCAGAATTTCAACGCGGCCGTCCACATCGGGATAGTTTACCGTAATCTGGCGGTCAAAGCGGCCGGGACGCAGCAGGGCAGGATCCAGAATATCGCGGCGGTTGGTGGCCGCCATGACAATGACACCCTCGTTGGCGGCAAAGCCGTCCATTTCCACCAGCAGCTGATTCAGGGTCTGCTCACGCTCGTCGTGTCCGCCGCCCAGGCCCGCGCCGCGATGGCGGCCCACCGCGTCGATTTCATCAATAAAAACGATGCTGGGCGAATTGCGCTTGGCCTGCTCAAACAAATCGCGCACGCGGCTTGCGCCCACGCCCACGAACATTTCAACAAAGTCGGAACCGCTGATGGAGAAGAAAGGCACGTCCGCCTCGCCAGCCACAGCCTTGGCCAGCAGCGTTTTACCCGTGCCGGGAGGGCCCACCAGCAGCACGCCCTTGGGAATGCGAGCGCCAAGGGCCAGATAGGTGCGCGGATTGCGCAGGAAATCCACCAGCTCCTTGAGCTCTTCCTTTTCCTCAACAGCGCCGGCAACGTCTGCAAAGCGAATCTTGTTTTTGCTCGGATCGCTCATTTGAGCGCGACTGCGGCCAAAGTTCATCACCTTGCCGTTGCCGCCCATCTGCTGACGCATCAGGAACCACCAGAAGAACAGCATCAGCCCGATCATCAGGATGAAGGGCAGCCATTCCAGAATCCAGGGCGTAGTCAGAGGAGCAAGATAGATGATATCCAGCGATTTTCCGGAGAAAACAAGGTTGCCCTCGCTGATCATGGCGCGATCCACACCCGCGTCCGCCGCGGCCATGGTGCGCAGGGTATCCAGAAAATCAGAGCCAATAACGCAGTAAAAATCGTAGCTGTCCGGGAATTCCGCATAGGAACGCACGGAATCGTAGTACAGGCCGTACAGGTTCTGCCCGCGAACGGCGACGTATTCTACCTTACCGTCCTGCACCTTTTTAAGCAGATCAGGATAGGTAATTTCGCCGCCCGTGCTTTTGCCTCCGGAGAGCAGCACAGCCATGAGGATGAACGCGGCAATCAGTACGATATAGCCGATTAGGCCGCGAGAGGGCTTTTTCAAAGGACAAATCCTCCTTAAAAATACAGTACAAATCTATTATACCACATCGGTGGGAGATATTGCAAACCGCCGATGGGCTTATTTGGTGTAAATTCTCGGATGCAGCACGCCGATATCGGGCAGGTTGCGATACTTTTCATCATAGTCCAGGCCGTAACCCACCACAAAAGCATCTGGAATGACAAAGCAGGAATAGTCCACATCCAGCTCCACCCGGCGGCGGGCAGGCTTATCCAGCAGCGTCGCAATGCGCACGCTGGCCGCGCCGCGCTGGGCAAATTCCTTTTTTATATAAGAAAGGGTCATGCCGCTGTCCACGATATCCTCTACCACCAGCACATCACGGCCGCAGATATCACGATCCAGATCCTTCACCAGCTTTACAACGCCGGTGGATTTGGTGCTGCTGCCATAGCTGGAAATGGCCATGAAATCCGTAACCAGCGGGAAATCCAACTCACGCAGCAAATCGGCAAAGAACATCACCGCGCCCTTGAGAATGCACACAACCACAGGCGTTTTTCCCTGATAATCGGCGCTGATCCGCTTTGCAACTTCTTTCACTTGCGTCTGAATTTCATCTCTGGTAATCATTATTTTTTCCAGATCCTGATACTGCGAAAACTGATTTTCCATTGGTATTCCCCTCCCTATATTGCGTCGGGCAGGATGCCCGTATACGCCAGCAATTTGGCTGCCTGATCCCCCGGCGCCGCGCGCAGCGTCTCGGACGCGCCCACGCCGATTACCCACAGCACCTCGCTGCCCTGGCACACCAGCGGCCAGTCGTCACGAAATGGCAGGTCGATCTGCCGGTCAATCAGGTAGTCCTTTAGTTTTTTTGTACCCTGCATGCCAAACGGCCGGATAAAATCGCCCGTTTGACGTGTGCGAAGCTCAATTCCGCGCGCAAGTACGTTCTCCGGAACAACCTGCGTCAGCCGTCCATCGCCGCGCTTGCCTGCAAAAGGCAGTATACACAGCGCATTCGCATCCAGCGTGCAGGCGTCGGTCTTGGGCGGCAGCAGATGAAGGCGCGTTCTTGTTCGTAAAGCACGCCAATCGCCGGGCACATTCGCATAACTGCCATCTGCTCTATCCAGCAGCGCGCGCAGGCGCTCGGTCTGCTCATAATCCAGCGCAAGGCCGGCCTCCGCTGCATAAACGCGCAGCATTCTGCGCTGCATGGCAGGCTCCTGATCCGTCAGCGCCTTCAGCAAGATAAAGCGATGCATTCCTCTGCCGCACGCACCCGAAAGCGCATCCTGCGCCAGGTGATTGAGCAAGCCGTCCTCCTGCCGCAGGATATCAGCCGCGCGGCAAATGGCAGGCACGGCAGACGCATTTGCCTGCTCCAAGGCAGGCAAAGCCCGCGCGCGCAGATGATTGCGCGTATAGGCTGTATCCTGATTGCTTTCGTCCTCACGCCAGGGCTGATGGAGCGCCGTCAAAGCGTCTCGAATCTGCGTGCGGCGGACGCTAAGCAGCGGCCGCCAGAAAGCGCCGCTCAGCTCCCGCATGCCAGATAACCCGGCCATGCCGCTGCCATAGATCAGATGCATCAGCACCGTTTCAGCCTGATCATCCATATGATGTGCCAGCGCCAGCACGGCGGCTTGACCCGCCGGCATCGCCTGCTCAAAGGCCGCGTAGCGCGCGCGGCGCGCAGCATCCTCCGTGCTGCCATGGGAATCTACCTGTACATGAAACACTGCAAGCGGAATATGCCACTTGGCGCATAGCTCGCGGCAGAAGGTCTCGTCCAGCGCCGCGTTTTCGCGCAGGCCGTGATTGACGTGCACGACCCGCAGCTCAAATGGCGTTTCTTCGCGCAGCGTCCGCAGCGCCCGCAGCAGCAGCACGGAATCCGCGCCGCCGGACAGGGCGGCGATCACGCAGCCCGGCCTCCCGACGCGAGCGTAGCTTGCGCGCACAGCGGCGCAAATCAAGGTAAATTCGTCCATAGCTTTATTATTGTACCCTGCCCGCACGCCACGCGCAAGGGTTATTTGCGGTTTATGTAAAATTTTATGTAGTTATCCCGCGGAATATAGTTATATCCATGATGGCCGTCGTTTTCAGCCGGATAAATATCAAGGTGGAAAATAGCATAAAAAAACGTTGGAAGAATGAACCTTCCAACGTTTTGGTCTGGGTGGAGAGATTTGAACTCTCGACCTCTTGAACCCCATAGGCCGGGACTGCGTCCCGCCCTGCTCAAAGCAAGCCTCCAGCACCATTTTACAGGCAATTACACCCTGAATGTCGGTATTCTGCGATTCGCGCAAGCAAAATGTTTACCCTTCGGCGCAATTTTGTTTACCCTGAATCGCATGCTTTGATTGTAGCATCGACAGCACATTTTGTCAATCCACCCGACAACCGCAAAAGAAAATCCCCGCCGCCCGAGGTGGGAGGCGGGGGACTTCATCATATACAATCAATAATCAAACAATGTAATATCACCTTCTTCAAGCATCATGACGAATTCTTCTACAAATTCTTCTTTGTCTTCACAGCCGTTTAAAAGAGTTTCCAGTGCATCGGGATTCAAAGGCATTTCAAAAATACCGCTATCACAAAATGCCTCTACGGATGAACAATCAGCCTCAACCCCTATCATTCCTGCCAGTGCATATAGCCATTCTTCATACTCAAATGATTCCAAACCTTCGGTTGATTCCAAACCTTCGGTCAGCCAATCCATATCACTCTGTCCCTCAACAGAATAGCCGAATCCATTTTCACTGCACCAGAGCTCCGCATCCGAATCCATTTCGACAATAAACGTGGAATTCTTGACAAATGCATCTGTTGCGATTTCTTCCAGCGAAGCCGGGAGCTTGAAATCGGTTACAACATCGGTAAACGCGCCTGACTGAATCGTTGCGACAGTTGACGGAAGCTCCGAACACTGCGGATTCATATTCGAAGGAATTACAGTCAGTTGACTTGAGAAATCTTCGATGGATTGATACTTTTTCCCCAAGATTTCGTTGTCTTCTCCGATAGAAACGATTTGTGTTGTATCTATGGATAGATAGCGAGGATCGAACTCAAAAGAGTATCCTCCACAGGCCTTGATATTATGGAAGACGCCATCTGGAACAGTGGATATACTCTTGCCAAACTTCAAGTAGTCTCTGAACTCCGCAGAATCAAAGGCATGAGCGCCCACGCTTTTAAGTGAGATGAATGTAACTTCATATACATCGTATTCTGCGCCATAAAAAGCATAATCACCAATCTCTTTGAAAGGGAATCTCAAATATTTGCATTCATCGTGAAACAATTCCGAAAACCGACTCCCTGCAAAAGTATAATCACCGACCTTTGTAACGGTGCTTGGCAACGAAAGCGCCAAATATGAATTGGACAAAAAATATGAATTGGAAATGACACTTTCTTTATCACTTCCAAAGTAGGCTAAAGCATAATCACCGAGAGAAACAATACCTTTGGGTATGGAAACTGTTCCACGTTCTTCCTCCAGAAAGTGACTGTATGCAATCAGTTCTTTCTTGGATTTATTGTATAGGCCATTATCAATCACGGCAAAATTCGGCTGACTTGGAGAAACCTTAAACAGACACCCAAAGGAACCAAAAAAAGCTCCACTTCCAATGCGTTCTACTGAATTCGGAACATTGATTGCAGAAATATTAGCAAGCCAGAACGCTTTTTTACCAATGGTTTTTATGGTGTCAGGCATCGTGACTGCAACAGAATTTGTATTCATATAGGTTAGAAGATCATCCAGCCTGAAGTTTGAATCAGCTATATCCATATTATTGCGATTATACGAAAATGCTTCATCACCAATCCCCGTTACCGTATAACCATCGATCATATTTGGGATGTAAACATCCGCACTTCCGTTCGCTTGCCAGTCAAAATCAGTAATGGTAATTGTGCCATTTCCTTTTATTTCATAAGTATACAGCCCACTTGTTCGCGTGTCAGCGGCCATTGCTGGCACTGCTGTTAAGAGCATTGCAAGCATCAGCACCAAACTGATTATCTTCTTCATCTTCTGACCCTCCATTACTTCTTTCCAATCGTCTGTTCCACGGCGTGTCTGTGCGCCTTTGTCATTCCCGCCATACGAATGTATTTCCCGATGGTGGAGGCGCTCCGCCCTGTCCTGCGCGCAACCTCGGCATAGCTTCCGTATTGCTCATACAGCCTGTGAAATTCTTTCACTTCATCGGGCGTGACGGCCTTGCTCATTTACTTTCACCCTCCGCAGGCTTTTCTTCGCTCTTGCCCTCGGGCGCGCCTTCTGCCGTCTTAGCGGTGGCCTTGCGCTTCTTCGTGCCCTTCATCTTTGCCACGTCGTTCTGACGGATAATCTGCGTATTATACGCCTTATCAAAGCAGCTCTTGATATACTGCGTATAATCCAGCTTCGTTCCGCCCGCCTCTTCAATGACTTCGTTCAGCTTGTCCACCTGCATATAGTAGGATTCAGGAACAATGATTGCCTGTAAATCCGTGTCAATGGTGATTCGCATTGTGCTTTCCTCCTTCGTCTGTCAGTATTGTTCGTCCATTACGCCAAGGCAAATATCCTGCGCGTCAAATTCAAGAGAGATGGAATAACCGATTTCTTTCCACACCTTGATGATACGCCCATCCGCCTGTTGGATGATGCTGTTCGGCTTTGCTCCCGCTATGGCTACAATCTCCCGATAGCCCCGACCTTTGAAAAACTCCACCCTTGAGAAATTCTCCCGCAGGGAATGGCGCTTCTTTCGTTGCCAGAGCGCCAACAGGAAACCGCCGAGGAACGCCGCCACAATCCAGCCCAGATATATCAGCATTGAACCTCCCTTCTTTCACCTTGTGATGCTTCAATCTTAGCTGTAAACAAGCAAAAAGTCACGCTCATATCCTGAGCATTTTGGGTTTGGAGCGCTCATATCGTGAGCATTTGCCTGTATCACGCTCAAAAACGCAAAAAATCGCCCCTTTCGGGGCGACAAGAGGCAAAATAGATTATTCTGCGATTTCTTTGGAAAGTTCCAGACTTCCCTCAAAGGTCAGTTCGTTTCCGTTCGCATCTGTGCCGTTCAGCACAATGCGAACGCTCTTCACATCCTGCAAGGGGAACCCACCGCTGAGGCTCTGCGGGCTGTTCTGCACCAGCGTATCACTGCCCCACCACTGCGCTATATCTTCGCCGTTGAAGGAATGCGTGTCCTCTCCGCCGTTGTCATTGATGATGATGGAATCCAACTGGTGAACCGTGAAGGGAACGCCCGCCGTTTCCTCAATGCGGAATTCATAGAGCCAGCCCACGCCGTCCGGGTAATCCTCCCAGTGAATTGCGTGGACGGGGTTTTCCATAGGAACAATCGAAACCTGCGCCTGTGCGCCCGAGGGCTTGCCATTCATCATCAGGCAAACAACCACAACAGCGCACAGCAGGACAGCACCCAGCACGGCGGGCAATATAAACCGTCTTTTGCGGGGAGTGCTTTCCATCTGCTGAACGGGCGTTTCCTGTGCGGATTCTTCCTCGGGCGGTTCAGGAATCTCCACCGCCTCGGGCGCGGGCTGTGCTTCCTCCACTGCAAGGAAGTTATAATCCAGCACCTGCGACAGATGCTTGATGGTATCAATATCAGGAACCGCGCGACCATTCTCCCAATGGGAGATCGTCTGACGCGATACGTTCATTTCTTTGGCAAGTTGATCCTGCGTGAAGTCGCGCGCCTTGCGGACTTCGTGGAGTTTCTCAGCAAATGTCGGCATAAATGTATTCCTCGCTTCGCGCGTGTAGTCGACCTTTATTATAGCAAAAATCAGGATTTCTCGCAATATCCCCGCATACTTTCGGACAATGACCGATATTTTCTGCTAAAATGAAGGTTCTCCTTCATTTATCTAACCTTTTAGTGAAATATTCAAAAATATCTGAAAATATCAAATAATTTTGATTATCGCTGTCAAATATCTGAAATTGCGCCGGAAAATCAGAAACACTTTCCACAAATTTATTTTTCAATCCGCCGTGTAGTTTATGGGCTGGCAATCAGACCGTCCGTGTCCCGGCTTACTGTCCGCGAATTGGAAAAAGTCAAAAATTTTTGGTATAATATATACAGCAAGAATGAAGGGAGGGAAAAATTGATGGATGATTTTGAAATGCTGTCGCCCGCTGAACAGGAAACCGCCATCCGCAGGGAATACGCCGAAACACAGCGCAGAATAAACGCGCTGGTTCATCGTCTGATGGAAGAATACCGCTATTTTGAGTATCTGCGCGACCAAATTGCGGAAATTGATATTTACGGCGCGGATGATGTGTTCGGTTCCTCGGGAAACAAGGAAATAAAGGCATCGCTTGCCCGCAATGGCTACGATTTTTGAATATTTGAAAGGAATGTATTGAATTATGCCAACATCGCACCCGTTTTAGAAGAATATCACCGTTCACCGCGAAAAAGCAGCGAAGGATTTCCTGTGTATCAAAAATGAGCATTGGAAGCGCGCAAATAAGGATTTAACGCCCTATGGGCTTCAGCTCTATCTCTATTTCGCCTCCAATCGCGACGGCTATAATTTCAATTTGTCGCAGGAGGACGCGGAAAAGAACGCGGGCATTCGCAAAACCACCTTTCACACCTATGTGAACAAAATGATTGAAAAGGGCTATTTGGTGTGGAGCAAAGGCAACTGCTATGATTTTTATGAAGTGCCGTAGCCCACGCCTCAAGCCGAACCGCGACCGCAGGAGCCTGAAGAGTTCGTATTTTGAACCGTTCGCCCAGCGGATTTCCCGTCCGTTTTGCGAACGCCCCTGCCGCCTGCTGAACAAAGCAGACCGCCGCGCAATAAAGAAATAGTATAAAATATAGAGGGAAACAAGATAAAAATAATATAATGGGGGACGTTTCCGCAAGCGGAAACGCCCCCTTCGTTCAATAGAGAAAGAAAAAGGGAAAGCAGACAATTTCCCTCGGGCGCGGGACGCGCAGAGGAAGCATTGCCGCAGCGCGAACGCCGCCCCTTATTCTTTCTCTTTTGTTTTCATTCCTGCGTTTCCTCAACTGTTGAGAGCAGGCGCAGAGCAAAAACGCCCGTTCCAAGGCAGGAACAGGGGATAATATAAAAATCGGGGCGCGCCGCGCAGAGGCTTTTCCTCCGCAAGGCGAACGCCCCGCAATTTATAGCTTCAATCCGTTCAGCGCCTTTTGTAGCTCCGCCGCAATATCCATCGCGGCCTTGCCTCCGCTGTCCGTCAGATTCTTCAAAACCTGTTCTGTGATTTCCTATGCGCGTTCCGCGTCCGCCAAACGCTCCGCCTGCTGAATTTCCCTTTCCATCAGGCGCATTGAAATGACGTGATTCTATGCGTTGTAATTCCTGTAAACGTTATTCATCTGTCCGCCGAATCTGCCCATCGTGTCGGCATACAGGCGCTCCTTCAGTGCCTTTCGTTCCCGCAGCGCGTTCAGGTTATCCGTTTGCTTGCCCATCGTTCGCAGCCCCCTTCAAATAGCCGTTTAGCAGTCTGCGCAGCACGCCTGACATTGAGGTGTATTCCGCCTGTGCCTGTGCCTGTAAAGCCCTGTATTCGCCCCAAGAGAGGCGAACAGAAACCGTCTGATACTTGTCGTTCATACTAAAACCCTCTTTCTATTGTTTTTTCCATAGGAATATGAAAAGCAGGGAGAAACGCTTATCTTTTTCTGTCCTAACCGTCTTTCAGATTTTTTCACCTCTTCGCGGGAGCAGGAGCCACACAAAACAGAAAGCAGGGCGCGAAAAAGATTTTGTCCCGAAATACCCGGCCTCCTCTGTGGAGTGCTGACCGCAAAGCGGAGATGTAGAAAAATAGAGTATACCCCAGTTTTACATTTGAAAAGATTACAAAACATGTCAAAATAGAATCTTAAAACAAATTATTTTACATAACACAAATTATATTATAGACTTTATATTTACTTCATGGTATAATAGAGCCATCCCAAGAGAACAAAGGAGCAGAGTGGAATGAATATTGCGTATGTCAGAGTTTCCACCGTAGAACAGAATGAGGCGCGACAGGTGGAGGGCTTGAAAAAACACAACATCGACAAATGGTTCACGGAAAAAATCAGCGCGAAGGACGCAAATCGTCCCCAGCTTCAAGCCATGTTGGAGTTTGCACGAGAGGGCGACACAGTTTTCATTCACGACTTTTCCCGCATTGCCCGTTCCACAAAAGACCTTCTCGCCATTGTGGAACAGCTAAACGCAAAGGGCGTTCACCTTGTCAGCAACAAAGAGAACATCGACACAAGCACACCCACTGGCAAGCTCATGTTGACGATGATTGGCGCAATCAATGAGTTTGAACGCATGAACCTCCTTGAACGCCAGCGCGAAGGAATTGCGCTTGCGGTTCAGGAAGGAAAATACAAGGGACGCAAGGAAGTTCGGATAGAGAATTTCGCTTCGCATTACGAACGCTACATGCGCCGTGAAGTGAATAAAGCCCAGCTTGCCAAGGAATTGAACATCAGCAGACCCACGCTGGATAAACTCATTCGGGAGCATGAAGAAACGCTCGGGGCATAAAGCCTCGGGCGTTTCCTTGTCCCTCCACCGCATATCCGTTCACAGGTTGAATGCATCGGCATAGCGTTGTGTTGCGACCTTCATTTGTCGAAGGTCTGATTTTACATAGAAATTTAGCGTGGTAGAGGCATCCGCATGACCCAATATCTCCTGAACGCTCTTGATGTCCGCGCCATTTTCCAATAACAGCGTCGCACAAGTGTGGCGCAGATCGTGGGGAGAAATGCCCTGCAAACCAATGGACTTCATAAAGGCAGAGATTTTCCGCGTGGCAGTATTGGGGTCACGGGGCGTGAATGCGCTTTCCTTTCCTTCAAACAGGTATGCGCTCTGGATAATCTCATTCGGGTGCTTGCGAATCGCCTCCTGCCGAAGTGCCAGCAGATGCACCTTGACACCCTCCATCAGCGGTATGGTTCGTATACTGCACGGCGTTTTCGGCTCTGCGACCATTGTTCCGCTTTCCTTTGTGTAGGTAACATTCCGCACGATGGACAGCGTATTGTTTTGAAAATCGAAGTCCTGCCATTGAAGCCCCAAGCATTCCCCGCGCCTGATACCTGTCGTAGCCATCAACAGCATCATACAGCGGTATTCCAGCCTGCATCCATTCAGCGCACGAAAAAATATCTTTGCTTGCTCTTGCGTCAATGCCTCCACTGGACGCTTGACAGTTTTCGGCGCGTCCACCTTCTTGATTGGATTCTTCTCTATTGCCTCTTGCTTCTCCGCATAGTTGAAGATGATTCGCAGAATATCGTAATGGTGCTTGATGCTCTTTTCGGACAGCGTCCGCCCATCAGGGGCGCGGTATTCCTCCCGCAGATATTGGAGATACCGCATAATATCAACTGCTGTTATGTCTTTCAGCCTCTTATCACCCAGCCTCGGCAGGGAGACGCGCATCATAAAACCATACATAGCAATGGTAGAGGGACGTGCACCGCCAGCAATGACCTTCAAAGGCATCCAGACCTGTTCCGCGAAGTATCGGAAGGTTTCCTCCTCGGGGACTTCCTCCACCGCCTGAACCGCTTTACAGGGCGTGGGAAGGGGCGTGGTGTATACGCCCTGCCCCTCGGCATTTCCTTTAATGGTCTGCTCCCATCGATATGCCTCCGCTTCGGCAATCTTGCGGGCTTTGGCATAATTCAATCCCTCGGGCGGTTTCCATGTCGTTGTGCGGAAGTGCTGTTTACCCTGTTCATCCCTGCCAACACAGCAATGAAACTTGAACGAAACAACCTTGTTTCCCTTTGATTTCTCTGTGATTGTCGCCATTTTCTGTCCCTCTCTCTTTGCGACAATCAGAGCGTGTTTACCTTGTTTTCCTCCAAAAGTTTACCCTTCGGTTTAGTATTACTATACTTCGGGTCAAGTGAAGGAATAAGAAAAAAGTCCCGAAACCATTGTGATTTCAGGACTTTTGCTTTGGTCTGGGTGGAGAGATTTGAACTCTCGACCTCTTGAACCCCATTCAAGCACGCTACCAAGCTGCGCTACACCCAGATACGTCCCGCGCCATCTCTCAGGCGCAGGATGTATTATATCAGCAAGTCTTCCTGGTGTCAAGGGTTTTTTACAAAATAATTCAAATTTTTGTCAATGCATCGCGGCGGCGATCTGCGCGCCCAGGGCGACGTTGTTGAGCACCAGTTTAATATTGCTCTTCAGGCTCTCGCCGCCCGTCAGCTCGCACACGCGCGCCAGCAGGAAGGGCGTTGTCGCCTTGCCCTTGACGCCCTGCTCCTTGGCCTCGGCCAGCGCCTGGTTAATAGCCGCGTCGATCACATCCTTGGGCATGGCATACTGATGCGGGATGGGATTGGTGATCAGCATGCCGCCGGGATAGCCCATATCGCGCTGAGCGGTGACGGCAGCGGCGATCTCCTCGGGAGAGTCCATGCGGTAATCAACCTTGAAATCGCTTTCATCGGTATAGAAGGCGGGCAGCGTTTCGGTGCGGTAGCCCAGCACGGGCACGCCCTTGGTCTCCAGGTATTCCAGCGTCAGGCCCAGATCCAGAATGCTCTTAGCGCCCGCGCAGACCACGGCCACAGGCGTGCGCGCCAGCTCCTCCAGGTCGGCGGAAATGTCCATCGTTACCTCAGCGCCGCGATGCACGCCGCCGATGCCGCCCGTGGCAAACACGCGGATGCCCGCCATGGCGGCCACAATCATGGTGGCGGCAACGGTGGTGGCACCGTCCGCGCCGCGCGCAGCCAGGATAGGCAGATCGCGGCGGCTGGCCTTGGCCACCTTGGGGCCGGCCTTGGCCAGGTATTCCAGCTCTTCATCGGTCAGGCCCGCGCAGAGCTTGCCGTGGATGATGGCCACCGTAGCGGGCTCCACGCCGTGCTTGCGGGCTTCCGCCTCGCACAGGCGGGCGGTTTCCAGGTTCTGGGGATACGGCATGCCGTGGCTGATAATGGTGCTTTCCAGCGCCAGCACAGGACGACCCTCGTCCAGCGCTTTTTGCACAGCAGGCGAAATTTTGAGATACTCATGCAGATTTTTCATTGCAAATCACTCCTTTTGATCTATATCGAGCAAAAAACGCCGCGCACAGCACATGCCCTCCTGGGCGCACTGCGGTGTGTTTTTACCGCTTGCCAAGGCCATGGCGATTCCTGCGCACATGGCATCCCCCGCGCCGGTCTTGGGCGCGTCGGTGGATTGGAGAACCGGTACGATACCGCTTCCCTCCGCGTCCGCGTACAGCACGCCCTCCGCTCCAAGAGAAATAAACACCCGCTGCACACCCTGCGCAAGCAAGGCATGGGCGCAATCCTCGGGCGCATCGCAGCCGGTCAGCGCGCGGGCTTCGTAGATATTGGGCTTAATGGCCGTCAGATGCGGCAGCGCCGCGCGGACGCGCTCCGCCTTGGCGCAGCTGACAGGATCCAGCAGCGTAGGAATTTTCAGCTCCTGCGCCAGGAATGTCAGCGTATCGGCTGGGGCGTTTGCATCCAGCACGCACAGATCAAAGCCCGCCAGAATAGGCAGTATAGACCGCGCATAACCGCAGTCCAACCGCTCAGTCAAGGCCATATCGTTCATGGCCAGCAGCATATCGCCGTCCAGGTCATGCATGCACAGATACACGCACGCGCCGCCCTCACAGCAAAGCGCATGCTGAAGCGAAATGCCGCGTTTTTGACAATCCGCACGCAAGGTATCGGACATCGCATCGCTGCCAAGCACGGTAAACAACTCACATTGCGCGCCGTTCTCCGCTAAGCGTGCGGCGATGTTACGCCCTACCCCGCCGGGTTGCATCTGAATATGGCCGATGTTGGAATCCCGCAGGCGCAGCGGATGATCCGTGCGCCCGCAGATATCCATGTTCATGCCGCCAAATACCGCTATTTTCATGGTTTTTCCTTATTTTAGCAAATCGTTGCCCAGCAGCATGCAGTCGCCGAAGCTGAAGAAGCGATACCGCTTTTCCACCGCCTCAGCATAGGCGGCCAGCGCGTTTTCACGTCCCATCATGGCCGAAACCAGCATCAGCAGCGTGCTTTGCGGCAGGTGGAAGTTGGTCAGCAGCATATCAACCGCCTTGATGGGCACGCCGGGCTTGATAAAGATATCCGTCATGCCGCTGCCGGGATGCACCACGCCATCCGCGTCCGCTACGGTTTCAATGGTGCGCATGGAGGTGGTGCCAATGCACAGCAGCCGTCCACCGTTTTGACGCGCGCGGTTGATGCGATCCGCCGCATCCTGCGACACCTCATAGTATTCGCTGTGCATGATATGACGATCCACATCTTCTTCCTTGACAGGGCGGAAGGTGCCAAGTCCCACATGCAGCAGCACCGGCACCACATCTACGCCCATATCGCGCACCTTTTGCAATAGCTCGGGCGTAAAATGCAGGCCAGCGGTAGGCGCGGCGGCGCTGCCATCCAGGCGCGCGTAAACCGTCTGATAGCGCGTAGGATCGTCCAGCTTTTCATGGATATAGGGCGGCAGGGGCATCTCCCCCAGCTTATCCAGCAGGCTTTCAAATACGCCCTCATAAATAAAGCGCACCACGCGCCCGCCCGCGTCCGTTGTATCCATAATTTCCGCACGCAGCAGCCCATCGCCAAAGGATACCATATCGCCCTGATGCAGGCGGCGGCCCGGCTTTACCAGCGTTTCCCAGGTGTTCATATCCCGTCGGCGCAGCAGCAGCACCTCGGTGGGCACGCCCGTGCTTTCCTTAACGCCCAGCAGACGCGCGGGAATCACGCGCGTTTCATTGAGCACCATCACATCGCCCAGACGCAGGAACTGCGGCAGCTCACGAAAAATATGATCCTCGCGCCGCTCGTTATTACGGTTGCAAACCATCATGCGGCTGGAATCGCGCGGCTCTACCGGCGTTTGGGCAATCAGCTCTTCCGGAAGATCATAATAAAAATCTTTTACATTCACTTATTTTCCTTCTCCCATACCGTCTTCCAATACTCATACGCCTCTTTCAGAATATCACTTAGATCCAAGGCATCATATACAGCT
>ERZ825384.1259-NODE-1259-length-30503-cov-6.237520_pt1 | contig 30503 bp, 20 predicted proteins | sample MGYA00519931_ERZ825384 | MGnify/ENA primary metagenome ERZ825384 (study PRJEB31778, sample SAMEA3449200) | human gut metagenome | biome: human gut; feature: human-associated habitat; material: faeces | place: United Kingdom | collected 2010/2012 ...
TACTGGGTATCAATGAAAAAGGCGAAGAAATTCGTCTGAGCGATTATAAAGGAAAAAAAATAGTGCTCTATTTTTATCCCAAAGACTCAACTTCAGGTTGTACGGCACAAGCCTGCAACCTGCGCGACAACTATACCGACCTGCGTAAGGCCGGCTACGAAGTTATCGGAGTCAGTGTAGACAACGAGAAGTCGCACCAGAAATTCATCGAAAAGAACAACCTGCCCTTTACCCTGATTGCAGACACAGACAAAAAGCTGGTGGAGCAATTCGGCGTATGGGGTGAAAAGAGCATGTACGGACGTAAATATATGGGTACTTTCCGCACCACCTTCATCATCAATGAGGAAGGAGTGATTGAGCGTATCATCACCCCTAAGGAAGTAAAGACTAAAGACCACGCCGCACAAATCCTGTAACAGTGATTGATAATTAATCACTAAACACTAATCATTAATCACTAAAATAATGGCAAAGAAAGACGAACTTAATTTTGAAAACGGAAATAACATGGCAGGCAGCGAAAAACTAAAGGCGCTGCAAGCTGCCATGGATAAGATAGAAAAAAGTTTCGGCAAGGGTTCTATCATGAAAATGGGCGACGAAAGCGTCGAACAAGTAGAAGTAATCCCTACCGGTTCTATCGGACTGAACGTAGCATTGGGTGTAGGCGGTTATCCCCGCGGACGTATCATTGAAATCTACGGTCCGGAATCTTCCGGTAAGACCACGTTGGCGATCCATGCCATCGCCGAAGCGCAAAAGGCGGGCGGTATCGCGGCGTTCATCGATGCGGAGCACGCTTTCGACCGCTTCTATGCGGCCAAACTCGGCGTAGATGTAGACAACCTCTTGATTTCGCAACCGGACAACGGCGAGCAGGCATTGGAAATTGCAGAACAACTGATTCGTTCTTCCGCCATCGACATCATTGTGGTAGACTCCGTAGCCGCCCTGACCCCGAAAGCCGAAATTGAAGGCGATATGGGCGACAACAAGGTAGGCTTGCAGGCACGTCTTATGTCACAAGCGCTGCGTAAGCTGACATCCGCCGTAAGCAAGACCCGTACAACCTGTATCTTCATCAACCAGCTCCGCGAAAAAATCGGTGTAATGTTCGGTAACCCCGAAACAACCACCGGAGGTAACGCGTTGAAGTTCTATGCTTCCGTACGTCTCGACATCCGTGGAAGCCAGGCTATCAAGAACGGAGAAGAGGTAATCGGTAAGCAGACCAAAGTAAAAGTTGTAAAGAACAAGGTAGCTCCTCCTTTCCGTCGTGCAGAATTCGACATCATGTTCGGCGAAGGCATCTCGCGCGCAGGAGAAATCATCGACCTGGGCGCGGAACTGGGTATCGTCAAGAAAAGCGGTTCCTGGTTCAGCTATAACGACACCAAAATCGCACAAGGACGCGACGCCGCCAAGCAAGTTATTCTGGACAACCCGGAACTGGCGGAAGAACTGGAAGGACTTATCTTTGCAGAACTGAGAAAAGACAAATGATTTCCTTGATTTATGATTCCGGATTTATGAGTGTATAAGTCTGAAATCAGAAGTCAGGAAATACTCCGGCACGAATTGTACGGCATCTTACGGATAAGGAATAAAAATCCGTAGTATTCTGTACGATTCGTGCCTTATTTATGTCATTACACAAGCTACACCATACTCTGATGTGGCTTTCTTTTTATGTACAATTTTATTTTTGTACGAAAATGTACTCTGTCTGTACTATTATAGAAGAATGTTTTTATATATATTTATAACTTTGCCACCGGATTTAAAAAACAGCATAAGATAATCTTATTTTTGATAATATGAAAAGAAACCATTCCGTGAGCTTTAAAAGAGCTAGTTCTCTTTTATTCTTTTTGCTGCTTTCGCTGACTGCGCTGCAAGCACAAATCAAAATTACAGGTACGGTTACCGATGAGACTAAAGAAACAGTTATCGGAGCCAACATTACTGTAAAAGGAACCACAATCGGTACTATCAGCGATATAAACGGCAAATACTCGATTGAAGTACCTAATCAGAAAGCCATTCTTGTTTTCTCCTTTATCGGTTACACCACCCGTGAAATTCCGGTAGGAAAGAATAAAGTAATCAATGTCGTAATGAAAGAAGACGGCGTGATGCTGAATGAAGTAGTAGCCATCGGTTATGGTAGCGCCAAGAAAGGCGACCTTGCCGGTTCTGTGGCGAAAGTAGACATGGAAGAGCTCAATAAAACTCCTGTCGCATCGTTCGACCAGGCATTAGGCGGACGTGTTGCCGGTGTGCAAGTGGTAAGCGGTGACGGACGTCCCGGTTCGGCAGCGAACATCGTTATCCGCGGTAGTAATACGGTTTCCGACAACTCCGACGGTTCTCCGTTGTATGTTATCGACGGTTTTGCGACCGACGACCCCAACGCCGCCGCCTATAACCCGAGTGACATCGAGTCCATGGACATTCTGAAAGATGCTTCCGCAACCGCTATTTATGGCGCGCGCGGCGCTAACGGCGTAATTATCATCACTACCAAACGCGGTAAAGAGAGTGCTCCCCGCGTGACATACGACGGTTACTTTACCTGGCAGGAACAGCCTCAATTCCTCGACATCATGAACGGTAAGCAGTTTATGAAGTTGCAGACCGAAATGTTGACCGAGAAAGAACTGAACGATACCTACTTCGGATATAGCGAAGCATTGGGACGTAAACGTACATTGGCCGATTACGATTACATACCTTATTATAACTGGCAAGACGAGGTATATCGGGGCGCTCCCATGACAAGCCACAATGTATCTCTTTCCGGCGGTAGTAAAAACACCCGTTATAGCTCGAGTATTTCTTATTATAACCAGCAAGGCGTTATCATCAACTCCTCTTACGAGAGCTTAAAGGCGCGCCTTACTCTCGACCAGAACATCAGCAAATCCGTAAAGTTCGGAGCAACGATGAACTTTGCCAATAACCTGTCCAAAGGTTCGGCACCCTCACAGTCGGGCGGTGGTACATCTCAATATTACCTCTATCAGGTACTCGCTTACCGTCCGGTTACTTACAATGAGAAAGACGACCTGATTAACAACATGGTGGATGAGAGCGGAAACTATCCGTACAACCCCATGAAAACCGTACAGAACTCGTACGACCAGACCCGTACACGCCAACTGAACCTGAATACGTATCTGACTTGGGATATTATCAAGAACCTGACTTTCAAAGCCACGTTCAACTATACGTGGAGACAAGATGTGCGCCGTACGTTCTACAACTCGGATACCTATCAGGGAGACCCCAAATACTCCGCAAGCGGTGTAAACGGTAATTTCTCCGACAAAGACCGTAACAGTTGGTCCAACGAATACACATTGAACTACAAACGCCGTTTCGGCGATCACAATCTGGCAGGACTTCTCGGAGCTTCTCTTTCCAGCGACCGCACTACGGTGATGGGAGCCGGTTCGGGACTTATCACATGGGAAAGCCTCGGTTTCTGGGGGTTGGATAGCGGTACTCCCCGCTCCATCACTACCACCAGCGTGGAAAGCAAACTGATGTCTTACTTCGCGCGTTTCAACTACGACTGGAAGTCACGCTACATATTGATCGCTACCATCCGCGCCGACGGTTCGTCACGCTTCCCCTACAACAAATGGGGTTATTTCCCTTCGGCATCATTTGCATGGCGTCTTTCCGACGAACCGTTCATGAATTTGGAAGACACATTCGTATCCAACCTGAAACTGCGTGTAGGTTGGGGAGCTACCGGTAACAACAATACTTACAATGACTACGCTTCTTCCGTGCTCTATGCCACCGGCCAGAACTACGCATTCAACAATATGCTCACTTCAGCCATCTACAACAGTCAGATAGGTAACAGAAACCTGAAATGGGAAACTACCTACCAAACGAATATCGGTTTGGACTTCGGTTTCTTCAACAACCGTATCAACGGTGAAATCGATATCTACAACAAAGACACCAAAGACCTGTTGCTCTACGCCGAAGTGCCCGGTTCGCTCGGTTTCTCTTCCGTACAACAAAATATCGGAAGTATCAACAACCGCGGTCTTGAATTTTCTATCAATACCGTAAACTTTGTAGGCGGTAAGGGCAAATTCAAATGGACCACCAACTTCAATATCTCTTTCAACAAGAGTAAAGTCACAGGACTTTCCGACGGACAGGAGAGCCGTTACAGCAGCGTGATAACCACTAACAACTATATCTGTAAGGTGGGACACCCGCTATCCGAGATGTACGGCTATGTATACGACGGTGTCTATCAGTACGAAGACTTCAACGAAGTGGCTCCCGGACAATACGTATTGAAGCCTGAGATACCCAATAATACTGAAGTTCGCAGCAACATCCAGCCCGGTAGCGTAAAATTGAAAGATTTGAACGGCGACGGTAAGGTAACGGCTGAAGACCAAACGATTATCGGTCACGGTCTGCCCATCCACACCGGAGGTTTCACCAATAACTTCGAGTGGAAAGGCTTCGACTTGAGCGTATTCTTCCAATGGTCTTACGGCAACGACGTTATCAACTATAACCGTACCCGTCTGGAATCGCTCAACAGCAAGCACACTAACCAGCTTGTTTCCGCCGCCAACCACTGGACACCGCGTACGGTTAACCCGGACGGCAGCATTACCGAAGGTAACTACACCAATTATCTGTGTGCTCCCAACCGCAGCCTGACCAACATCAATACCGACCGAGAAATCGAAGACGCTTCTTTCTTGCGGTTAAAGAATGTGCAGCTGGGTTACAGCTTCCCCACCAAGATGCTGAAGAACCTGAAGATACGTTCGCTCCGTGTATATGTATCCGCACAGAACATTTGGACGTGGACCAAATATACCGGTTACGATCCCGAAGTATCTACCCGTAACTCGGCTATGACACGCGGTTTCGACTATTCCTCCTACCCTCGCACCCGTTCCTATACATTCGGCGTGAAGTTAGGTTTGTAATATGATATTCAGAAGTAACTAAAAAGATATAAACACCATGAAAAAGTTGATATATATATTGCTAAGTGCCGGACTCTGCACCTCATGCAACTTCCTGGACACTGAAATTTACGACAATCCCGATGCGGAGACCATCTATCAGGATGAAACCTCTTGTATGTCCGGATTAGCCGGTGTATACGACGTATTGGGTTATGCGGGAGCTTACGGACAATACTTGTGGGGTGACCTCGACTCCGGAACAGATATTCTCGTCTACAACCGCAGCTACGGTAAAGATAACCTCCAACCCAATCTTTATACGCACAACAATACGGACGGTTATATCAAGGACTGCTGGCTTGCCCTCTACGACGGCATCAACCGCGCCAACGATTTTATCGACCTCATCAATCAGCGTACAGACGAACAATGCGGAAGCGCAAGAAACAAGAAAATGTATATTGCCGAGGCTCGCGCACTGCGTGCACTCTACTATATGAATCTTGTCGCCTATTGGGGTGAAGTGCCATTGCGCCTGACTCCTACCCGCGACCTCACCACGCAGCTCTTGGAAAAGTCTCCGCAGGAAGCTATATACGCACAAATCATCCGTGACCTGAAAGCCGCGGAAAGCGGCTGTCTTCCCGCTGACGAGCTGAACGCTCCGGGACGCATCTCCCGTACCACAGTACAGGCATTATTGGCGCGTGCCTATATCTGGCAGTCCGGCTATCCTGTTTATGCCGATACTTGGGAAGAAGCCCGCACCTATGCCAAGAAAGTTATAGACAGCAATCTGCATCACCTTTACGGAGAAACAGACCCTGCTCACCAAGGCTATCGCGACCTTTTCATCAATATGTGTTCCAATCGTTACGACCTCGAAGCCCGCGAAAGCATGTTCGAGGTAGAGTTCTACGGCAATGGCATGGACCGCAGTAACGAATGCGGTAAAGTAGGTTTGTACATCGGCATATCGCAAGGTGTCACCACCGACCCTGATGTACCTTACGCATACGCCTGGTACGATGCTACCAAGATACTATACCGCCTCTACTTGGAAGACGGTCTGGAAAGTGACAGAGACGCGGAAAGAGAATACAAAGTAAATGTAGCCAAAGACAAAGGCGACCAGCGTCGTTGGTGGACTTTCGCCGACTACACTTATAAAGCCAATGCCAAGACCGGAAAAATAGAAAAGAACTACCTGACCGATGCCAACCTGACAAGCGCCAACAACTACGGCCGCACCGGCAACCCCGGCAAATGGCGTGCCGAATACGACCCCGTACGTCCGTGGGCACGTAACAATTCGTCCATCAACTTCCCCATCATGCGTTTTGCCGACGTATTACTGATGTTTGCCGAAGCCGAAAACGAGCTGAACGGCCCCACAGATGAGTGTATAAAAGCCCTCAACCGCGTACGCGAACGTTCCAATGCACGAACTCTCCTACAAGGAGAAGCCGGTAGGACCGACAACAAGGAGAACATGCGGCAATTACTGTTCAGGGAACAGACACGCGAACTCTGCTTTGAAGTGCCCCGGCACATGGAATTGCGCCGCCGCGGCGAACAGTTCTATTTCGACCGCATACGTATGCTCTACGACCAAACCGCTCCCGAGAACCCTAATTGCGGTGCTTCCAGCGCCACAGTGGGTTATGAGCGTAGCGACGTACGTTCCGTTCCGGCCTACAATATATCCGAGCGTAATTTGTATCTGCCCATACCGCAATGTGAGCTAAGCACCAATACCATCTGTAAGCAGAACGAACGCTGGTAACCCGATTAAAGTATATAATAGAAACGATAAATAACAGTTCATAACGATATGAAAACAAATAATAATCCCACTTCCGGTAAACGCCTTGCGCAACTGCTGGCGTTATGCCTGCTCGCTACTTTTTCCTCATGCGATCGCGATGGAACCGAAAGTGTAGAATTCGGTGTAAACGTCCAAACACCCGATGCAGTGTATGCCGGTCAGCCTGTCACCTTCGAATTCGACGGAAATCCCGACTACATAGCTTTCTACTCCGGCGAGAAAAACGACCGTTATGCCAACAGAGACCGTACCACGCTGCCCGAAGTAGACAGTCTCGGACTTTCATACTCCGCCAAGATGCAATATGCCGAAAATTATGACTATTTGGGCGACCGTATCCTGCGCGTCATGATTTCCGATACTTACGACGGTTCGGGAGAAATCAACCCCGAAGAATGGCACGACCTTACCGACCCGGATCCGGCTGTCAATGAAGAATACCTGAAAAGTGTTATCTTGGAAACCAGTACCACAGCCAAACTGCCGTATGCCGCTGTCAATCTCAGCCAATACAAAGATAAGGATTTCTACCTTGCTTTCCGTTATCTGGCGGAGCCTCACACAGGAATAAAGAGCGAAGGACATACTCTTCCGAACAACCCTACAAAGACATATAGCTACGACAACCGCCCCCGCATCGACATCACCGAACTAAAACTCGTGAAGCGCGAACCGGACAAAAACCTGATTGTAGTGGAAGACATGGTAAGGGAGTTCGTTTTCACGCCGCACTTTGTCACCTCCAAGGTACAGAACAACTTCACTGTCAGCAACTACAGTATGATGTTCCAACCGCAAGAATATGTCGTAACGGATGGAAAAATAACAGTCAACGAATCTCAGGATTACGACATTGATGTATGGATGGTAAGCCAGAAGCTGTCGCCGCATAGCGTAGAGCCCGACCGTGGTACTCCTATTAAGGGAACAAACGCCCGTCTCGGCATCTATCAGCACACTTACAACGAACCGGGTACCTATACCGCCACTTTCATCGTTACCAATGCCAACAAATGGAATTCGGAACAGACAGTACGTGAAGTAACCGTTGAAGTGAAACCCGCACAATAATTCAAACAAGCGTTTTATTAACCACTAAAAATAATTATTATCATGAAAAAGATTATTTTAAGCGTTTTCGGTATGCTGGTTATGGCAGCCGGACTGCAAGCACAAGAATTGATAAAGGACAATGAATTCGACAACGCCGACCTCACTACAGAATATGGCAGCAAAGACAACGTGACATTCGGTACTTGGTGCGCCGTAAACGATGAAACCGCAGCTTCTTTCCGCATCATCAACGACAAGCAGCGCGGCAAAGTATTGGAATTTTCCGTAGACCCCAAACTGACTACCTGGTACAAGTCGTTCGTGGCACAACGTTACGAAGGCAGCGTAGAACCGGGTATGTATAAATTGGGTTTCTGGGCTAAGTCCGAAGACATGGGACAAGTCAAAGTATTCATCCGTCTGCGCGATGCCAACGGTAAAGACCTGCAACGTTTCTTTGTGTGCACACAAAGCCAACCTAAGAAAGCGGATCGCAAATTCTACGGTGGTTTCGGCAAGGCGAATCCTTCGGGCAAGTGGACCTACTACACGCTCGACTTCAACTTCGGTAAAGTGGCCAACAGCATCTACCAGTTCAGCATGAACGATACGGAGGATGCTACTCCCACAGACTTGAAGAACTTCTCTATCTGTTTCCAAAACAGTGCATCCGAACCGTCAAGTGTCCTGATAGACGGCGTATCACTGAAGAAAATAGAAGAATAACACGCAATCAAATAAAGAAACGGTATCCGTTATGATAAAAAACAAACTCATATTTCTTTTCCTTGCAGGGGCTTTACTGACCGCCTGCAGCGATGATGAAGCACCTGCCGCAGACCCTAAGGCATACCCTCTCATTATCGAAGCAAAGGTGTACACCAACTATGACACCCAGCAGGAAGGAACTACCTGGACCAAGCCCGAGGACAAAATCGGCGTATATGTGCTGAAAAGCGGCAGTAGCGAAGTGGTGAGCCCGCACGCTAATCTCAGTTACAGCCCTACACCGACTTCGTATGACGACTATTTCCAGCCCGACCAAGTAGACGCCATTCCCTACTTTCCTACAACAGGTGAGGATGTATGGGATGTAGCCATCTACTATCCGCGTCAGGAAACGTTCGAAACCGAAGGTATGGTGCCTCTGAAGTTGGACAAACAGGGAGACATGAAAGCATCTTCCCTATTGTATGGACGTGCCAACTCGCTCACTAAAGAGAATACAGTGGCTTCCATGCGCCTTGCTCCCGCCCTGAGCCGTTTGGTATTTTACTTCCGTGCGGAGGGAGATATAACGGCGGAACAGCTCGATAATGTGACAGTAGACCTTAACGGCCTACCTACCATCGGTAGTTTCAATGTTGTCGAGGGACGTTTCAGTGCCGATACAGAAAGTGTAGCCTCGTTCCGTATGCGTACTTCCTCGTCTGCCGATGCCACCGTGGCACGCACCACAGAAGCATTTGTTATGCCTCTCGGCGGTACACAGGGATATGTAGCCACTATCAATGCAAACAAGTTGCCTGATGCGCTGAAGAAGAAGACTTATACTATCGGTAGCAGCATAGGTAGTTTTGAGCGTGGGATGCAGTATGTATTCGATGTTACTGTCAGCAACACCGGCTATACTATCGAGAGTTCTTCCTCGCCTATCGCAGGTTGGGAAGAAGGAGATAAAATCAGCGGTGAAGGTGAAGAAGTACAACCTTAGTTAATCAAAATAGCATTTAATCAACTATCAAAAACAATTTAAAGATATGAAAACTTTAAAACATTTAGCGCTGTGCCTTGTAGCGACATTGATTGCTACTGGATGCAATCAAGAAGATAATGAACCGCAAACTACAATAAAGAAAGGTGTCCCTGCGGAGTTTACAATGACTATAAATGGTGGAGCAAGTACACGTACTGTAACTAATGATGCAGGAAATGAGCGTACAATTACGTGGAGAGTTGGCGATGCAGTAGGAATCTTTGCCGTAAGCAATGATGGAACACAAAGCAATTGCAAATATACTTATAATGGAGAAGAGTGGAAAACCGACATATCGAATGCCATCACACTCGAAAAGGGGAATGAATATAGTTTTTATGCATACTATCCTTATACAGCTGACATAAAAGCAGCAGCTACTGCTAATTTAAATGTATTGCCCAACCAATCAATCACTGAAGGCGAAGGTAACAGTAACTACGATTTGAGTGATGTACTTATTTCAAAAGTAGATGCAAGCACTTATGATGGTGGTTCTATTAAATTAGATTATACTCATGCTTATGCTATGGTAGAAGTACTTGTAGCAGGTAGTATGATTGGTGAAACTGCTCCTCAAAAAGTAGTTTTGAAGAACGTAGTAACCGATGCCAGTATAGACCTAACCAAACAAGAAATAACAAATACAACAAATAAACAAGATGTAATTATGTCTTATGTGGAAAACGCCGAGTATCCAAATACTTATCTATACCGTGCCATTGTTCCTGCACAAACAATAGCATCTGGTAGTACATTGTTAGAAGTATATGGAGTAAATGGAGGTAAAAACTATACATTCAAAGCTCCTGAAGATAAAAATGTGGAATATCTACAAGGCCTATACTTCAGAATGGAAGTGACTATAGGTGATAATAATATCGGCATTAAATTTCCTGCCGGCAGTATTAAACCATGGACGTCAACGCCTGGTATCGATTTGGAAGGAGAAGAAATTGTTATTCAATTAATTAAAGAACCAACTTTAGCAATCAATACCATACTAACTTACAATGATGGTAAAACAGCTAAAGAAGAAGGATGGTATCAAGCTAGTACAAAAGCTGATTATGAGAAACTTGCAGAATGTACAGTGATAGCATCAACAGGTAAAACAGAATGGAGTAAAGCCGTGCAACTACATTACAAGAATAATGGAGAGTCAAATGGATATTATAAAGCAGCCATTAACTACATTGGACTCCCAGAAGAAAATAGTAATACCGATATCTATCTTTTAAAATTTAAAATAAGAGTTAAAGATATAACCGCAGCCGTTATTACTGCACGTGACGCTACTAACAATAACTCTTTTTTCTGTGCAACAAATACAAATGCTATACAAAAATATAGAAATTCATATAAGGAAGGAACTATAAGTTCAAGTAATACTGCTGCAAATACTGTTACCTTCAATACTGTTACTGATAAAGAGAATGAATGGACTGAATGTGAAGCATACATTGACCTTAGTTTAAAGGCCAATGGATCTCCTGGTAGTATAAAAGACCAAGCAACCGTATCAGAAGGAGATGCAGCAGACCGTTCTAAAATAGATATACGAATTTATACTGCTAATATTAAGACTGAACATTATATTTATGTAAGTGATGTAACACTCACTCCATATACTCTTGTAACAGAGTAACAATATAGTTACACCAAGTAAGTTAACATACTCAATATATGCATTTTAACTAAAAACTATATTAAAAAAGATATCTATTATAAGCATAATTCAACCTTAATCAAATCTCTATCCAAGAGTTATAGCTCTTAACTAAAATCCCTTGCCTCCCCCATGGCAAGGGATTTTTTAGCTTCAAACTTTTCTTTGTCTATGTATCCAAGATAGTTATTCTCTTATCTACCAATGAAAAAGACTTTTCTTATGATAATAAATCTATTGTAATATACATCAAAAAACAAGCCATAACCATACGCAATACAAAGCACTACTTTAGCCCCGTAAGGTGTCATTCTATAACATTAAAGTGCCACTTTACAAAGCTCAAGCAGAGCTTTACAAAATCAGACCTCCCCTCTGAACAATAATCTCCCCTTTTCTGTATTTTTTTATACCTCACATATCCCTCAAAATGCCGAATTTAGCAACCAAAATTAAAAGACTGATATTATGAAGAATTTTCTTGGCTTATTTTTACTTCTGTCCCTGGCAGGACAACCACATGCCCAGGCATCAGAAGCAACCGACAACAGTATCCCATCCGCCGTTACCCACCAATCCGGCAATATCTCCGATACCTCTATCGAAGACTTGCTGAAATTACGTAAAAAATATCCCTTGAAACCGGCAAAAGCCACCAAGGCAGAAGTACAGCGTGCTATCGACTTCATAAAAACCTTTGATACCGCCAAAATGGAAACGGTAAAGATTGAAGATACCCGTAAACTCGCCGCCGCCATACGTGCATTGGCATACGCTGCACAAGAGAACCTGCCCGAAGGTTCCGAATTTTCTCCTTACCTGGATAAAGTACTGAACGACGGAGTAATAGAACGCATTCCCGCATTTCCATACAACTCGTACACAGACGTACGTGTCGTTCCCGTCGATTTTCTTTCCGCCCTGCCGGTTTGTACTCCCGAACAACAGGGACGACTGATTGAATCGGTAAAAGGACTGATGGAGTTTTATAAACTCAACCAGAAAGACGCTATCCTGAAACGTACCGTCAACTCCGACTATCTGTACAACGTGCTTCCGCATCTGTTTGTATGCGCACTCCATAACCCGGACAATGCACAAGCAGCGGAAGACCTGCGTTCATTCTCACGTTATCTCTCGGCATGTACGCAATATGTACCCGGTGAAAAAGACATCCTGAAACCCGACGGTACAGGTTTCCACCACAAAACACATTACAACGGCTATATGTACTCCTACCGCACATGGGTGGAATATATGGGACGGCTGAAAGGCACTGCTTTCCGTATCACCCGCGATGCATACCAACGCATGAGTAAGGCAATCGTAAGCGTATACCTTATGGCTACGTCTTCCGCATCCGATACGGAACATTTCTACGCCAACAGCCTCGCCGGACGTCACCCGCTCTACGGGCTGGACGTGAACTTTTCCAAAGCTCTTTTCCGCGAACTGGTAGAGATTGGCGGAGATATGGACGGCAAAGAATTCGACCCGGAACTTGCCGCCTATTACAACGCCTTCTTCAAAACCGACCATTACAAAGGCGTCACTCCCCGAAAACTGGACGGCTTTTATCAATTCAACTACAGTCCGGCCGGCATCTATCGTCAGGCGAATTGGGTAGCCACCATGCGCTGCCCCACCACCCGTTTCTGGGGTGGCGAAATCTATAACAAGACCAACCGCTTCGGACGTTACCAATCGCACGGTACATTGGAAGTATTATATGAAGGCTCTTTAGCGGCTTCCGGCTACCCTTACAAGGACAAGAAAAGCGCTGAAAAAGGCGGATGGGACTGGAACGTAATGCCCGGTACCACCACCGTACACTACACCGACTGGAAATCAATGTTGCCCAACGGCAACAACGCCGACCGTTTCGACCAATGGTCGCACACCACCAACTTTGCAGGTGCATTGGCATGGGGTGATTGCGGTCTGTTCGCCGCCGCCTTCGACCAGGACGACAAATGGGGCAGCCAACGTTTCGTTCCCACTCACCTCTCTTTCTGCAAGTCAGTCTTTGCCATCGACGGCATGTTGTTCAGCATGGGCAGCGGCGTAAGCGCACAAGGTGAATATCCTGACGAATGGATTACAGCCACCAACTTGTTCCAAAGCGTTACGGGCGGCAAGGCCTCAACGATAGTCAACGGCAAACCGTTGGCAGAGGGCGATTCACTGAGCATCGCCTCTTCCAAAGATACTTGGATTGTAAATCCATGCTCTACCGGATACTTCATCCCTGCCGGAAACGATCCGCTTATCGTTCGCTACGGCAAGCAGACCACTCCATCCTCTTTCGGCCTTACCGAGCAAGGTATGGGAACAATGACAGCCGCCAAAGCATATCTTCTGCACGGCGCGAAGCCCGTACAAAAGAAATATCAGTTCCTTGTAGTACCTGCCACTACGGCCGAACGCATGCGCGCCGACGCCAAACGTTTTGTACGTAAAGGCGGTATCTTCGAAGTAAAACAGCAGCAAGATTCACTGCACATCGTGAAGCACACACCTTCGCACACAACCGCATACGCTTTGTTTGCCCCTGCCACAGGGCTGAATGAAGGTGCACTGCTCGCCTCGGACACGGAGCTGCTGCTATTGGAGCGCATCACAGGCAAGCAGCTTTCAATAGCTGTCTGCAACCCCGACCTGCGTCCGCAGTCCGATAAATACTTCGGTTGGGTATCCACTCCCACCACCGCTACACTAACTTTCCACGGAACATGGACTTTGGATGAGACAAGCGCTGCGGAAGCCCTGTCCGTAACCCACACCGACGGGCAAACCCGTGTAACAGTAGTGCTGGAAGATGGTTTCCCCCGTTACCTCAATTTTATCGAAAAGAAATAAAAAACCAAATCTAACACATAAGTATGAGAAAAATGAACATCAAACAACTTTTACTTCCCGCCGTTTGCAGCCTGCTGCTACTGCCGCTGCAGTCGTGCGATGACGATGCCGACAAACAGGCACAGGCCGAGTATATGAAAGAGCAGGTAGCCGCCTTTGAAGGTACGGTCGACCGACTGAATGCCTCCATTCTTTGCTACCAAAGTCTGCTGTCCGGCGAGATTCCCGTAGGTATCACTCCCATCGAAACAGGCTATAAAGTAGAACTTTCCGGTGGTAACGCCTACAATATCGGCGCCGGAGAAGAGGTAGACGCTTTCTTCCCCCTTATCACAATCTCCGAAAAGGGTAACTGGGCTTATAGCTTCGACGGCAGTAATTATCTCGACTTCACCGACCCATCCGGCAAAACGCTGAATGCCTACTCGCTGGAAGATATAGAAGCCGCTTACCGTTCTCCTCAATTGCAGATTGACAACGAAGGCTTCTGGAAAATAACCTGTGACGGCGGTACCACTTATGCCTATCTGTCCGATACCTCACGCAGCCGCATCGCTGCATTCGGCGGTAAAGGCGCAGGAGTAAGCTCACTCTTCAGTGACATCGTTTATAACGAAACTGCCGGTAAGCTATCCCTTACTTTGGGAGCGGACAAAGGATTAAAGGATTTCCCTGTCATCAGTAACTTCTACCTCAAAGTAAAAGGCAGCGAAGCAGAAGACGGGCTGACGTTCTTCCTTAACGAAGAACGTAAATTTCTGGTGGAGACAAGCGATGTGGTAAGAACCAGAATAAAAGCTCCCGACGGCTGGACAGTGACACTGAAAGATGAGGTATTGTCGATTAAAGCACCGGCTTCAGTAGCAACAAAGAAGACTCAACCCATAAACTTTATTATAACCTCTTCCAAACACTACCAGCGTACCATAACATTAGAAGTGGAATTACTGGACAATACTGATATGCTACCCAACTTCTCATTTGCGGGATATATGCATGGAGAAATAGCACCGCCGGAAATGGAAGAGTTGAAAGCCCGTGGATATGAGGTTATCAACGTATGTGACTTTGGAGCCACGCCGAATGATGATAAATCAGACCGCCAAGCTTTCATCAATGCCATTGCATCTATCAAAGGAGTAAAAAAATATGATGAAAGTAGGGATGACAACACCGGAGTAAATGGTGGAGCACCCTCATATACCTTACGCCTTCACAGCAATAATCCTGTAAATACCATTATTTATTTTCCCGAGGGTGAATATATCCTGCAAGATGCAAGCGAAGTAAACCACACAATAGCTCTTACTATGGAGAACATAGTCATTAAAGGCGCCGGCAGGAATAAAACCGTTATCCGTATGGATGCCAGAAACAAAAAAACGGATAACAAAAAAGAGTGGTCAGCTCCCACCATGCTCCAAATAAAGCATTATTCCGGCCTTAGCGACTTAGCCGATGTTACAGGTAATGCTGCTAAAGGTTCATTTGAAATTGCCGTAAGCAATACAACAAATATCCATGTGGGAGACTGGGTATGCCTCTATGCGCTAAATAATGACCCTGACTTTGTGGCAGAAGAGATTGCCCCCCACCCGCTCAGCGACTTGGACGACAAAGCCAATATCAAACTGGAAGGAGCTAACGTGATAGACTATCATCAGGTAACAGCCGTAAGCAACGGTAAATTGACCTTTGCTGAACCTATTATGCGCAAAGTGGAAGCAAAATACAATTGGAAAATCAAGAAATATCCTCACTATGAGAATGTAGGTGTGGAAGATCTTACTTTCCAAGGTAAAGCTGTGAAAGGATTCGAACATCACGAAGAGACTCCCGATGGCGGTTCATTTGATGGTGATTATAAATTGATAGATTTCTCCCGCTTAACCAATTCATGGATGCGTCGGGTGAACTTCGTTAGTGTAAGTGAAGCTGCTTCCATTATAAGCAGTGCTAATTTCTCAGCCTATGACATAGAAATCAGTGGCAATCGCGGACATTCAGCCGTGCGCTCCAACTCTTCTTCACGCGTATTTATAGGTAAAGTATACGACCATAGTAGCGGTTATCGAATTCCTAAAGCCGGAGAGTTGGCTGAATGGATGGAAAATGCCGGACAGTATCACGGTTGTGGCGTATCCAAACCAAGCATGGGAGCCGTTATCTGGAATGTACAATGGGGAGATGATGCTTGCTACGAAGCTCACGCATCACAACCGCGTGCCACATTGATAGACCGCTGTACAGGCGCTTTCATTCCCAGCCGTCAAGGTGGAGACCGATACGAAGTTCCTAATCATTTAGGTGACTTAATCATTTGGAATATGAATGCTACCCGCACGGGCTATGAAAGCAATTGGAACAATCAGTTTGTATGGTGGGATAAAAATTCTGCATGGAGTAAAACAGTACCGCCCGTTATCGTCGGTTTCCACGGTGCTTCTATCAATTTTGCCGAAACATTCATCAGTGATGTACCACAAAACAAACGTATCGAAAGCCAAGGCAGTCGCGTAGAGCCTTATTCTCTCTATGAGGCGCAACTCCGCCGCCGTTTGGGTTATGTGCCCGCTTGGCTTACGGCATTGAAATAGTAAATCCTTTTTAAGGTTATAATATCAGAACAGAAAGGCTGACAAGATTGTCAGCCTTTTCCTGTTATCTATCCTGCTCCAAAAAAGTAATATCCTCATAAGATAAGATACTATCATCGGAAGAAACAACCTCTTTTTTCCTTTTTGCAGATTACCCCTTCACCTTTCACAACTCCCTATTCATACGGGATAACGGGTGAAGGAAGTGAAATACATTTTGTAAATACCCAATGACACCAATCAGTTCGACAACCTTCCCTTAAAAGACAAATCGACTTCACGAGATGAAACTATTTGTCTCACGATATAAAATTATTCATCTCACCGGACGAAATTATTTCCCACACGAAACGAATCTATTCATCTTACGAGACATTTGTTGTTATCCAAAGACCTCACTTTAACACCCCAAACACCACACCTTAGCTACCGAAACGCCACAGCATAACACACTAAAGCCCTAAGGTTTGGAGAACAAACCCCTGCAATTCGAGGAGCTAAGGTGAGGTGTTTAGATTACTAAGGTGTGGCATTCTTGGACAACAGGCTGTGAGGAAATTGTGAATGGACAGAATCAAAGGGTTCACCCGCTATCCCGCATGAATAGGGAGTTGTGAAAGGTGAAGGGCAAAAGAGATAAAATGTAAACACCCCTTTCGCATCCTGTTTTGCATCAATAAAGAAACAGGAAGAACGAAAGGGGTGAACAAAATACCTAAAGAAAACCCGTTATTTCTTCAATCGGAATTCCACCGGCTGTCCGTGCCGGCAGGTAACGGTTATTTCCGTAACATCTCCTGCCGACTGTACTTTTACCTTTTCATTGGGTACAGCCAAACTCCACGCGCCTCTCAGATGCAAAGTTTTGAAAGACGGCGCACTGGGCTCGGGAGTAGTATATGTTTTTTCCTTGATGTGCAGGTCAGGGTCACAAACGCTGACAATCAGCGTTCCGTCCTCTGCCGTACGGCGCATTACCATTGTTTCGGAAGCAATATCCGCAACAACTTCATCTTCCGGCAAACTGACAGCCTCAAAAGCGGCATACCCCGTTACCCCCGAAGCACGGTCGAAAACGATATGCGCCTGCCGGTCACGACGGAGAATGGAATAACCGGGCTCCTTTTGCGCTGCGGCAAGTTCCCCGGCAGTGGGCTGAATGAGAATGCTGTAAGCATAGGCAGCGTCTTGGGGAGCCAGGCCATGTACTATATAGGCACTGGCAAATGTGCCCTTTGTCGGAGATTTATCCGTATCTTTGGCACTCTGTTGTTCGGCTATCTGCACACGTACAAGGCCTTCCGGTACAAGATAATGATTGCCGTATCCGTCACGCAACCAGCAATTGGGATTACCCGCCAGTTTTGCGCCGAATGACGGTTTGTCTATCTCCTTTCCCATCACGGAGATGGCCGCCTTGCCCGGACGGTATTCACTCTGAAAAAGGGTGGTTTCCGTAGGATACTGCGCATTACTGTTACTGATGCCCGTACCCAGGCAAACGATACGATTATCGAAACAGAAAGCGGACTTGCGTGCCACAAAGTCGGGAGTGAAATTCTTATAATCGGCCTCTTTCAACTTCATCGCAAACATACCGTGACGTCCCTCCAAAGAGGAAGTTCCGGCAAAGTTCTCGGTAGAACGCGCCATTAGAGTACCGGTACGGGGATTGTCCAGCAATTCCAAGGGCAGATGGATGGTTGTCGTACCCGGCAGGCGGTTCCAGTCCCACCCCTCTTCCACATACCCGCTCGCCTTACGTGAGGGATAACCCATTATCTGAACGGAACCGTAGCTTTGGTAGCGTCCGTAACGGTTGTCTTTCGTATAAATCTCCGAACCCCACACATTGGTATTGAATCCTTTGAGTGTCACCATCCAATCGGCACGGCGGTGAATACCGGCAGCGCCATAGTTATAGACAAAGAATCCTTGCGGAGCTTTGGCCGGTTGAATGTCTTTCTCCTTAAAGAAGCGGGCTTCCGGGCTGTTCTTACCATTCATCAAACGAAGATAGTCGGCAGCCAGCGCATGGTCGAACTCACCGCCCTGTCCGGATAAGTCACCGGAAAGAGCCAGTTGCGCAAACGCTTTGATGTCCGCCCCACCCATTTTGCCGCCGAAAGGATGGCGTCCGCCAAGCCCGGTACTCCACTCTGTAAGATTGGAATAATTGCGCATGGCGGTAAAGGCGCCCGCCAAAAGACGACGGGCTTCGAGCGAAGGTACAAATTCCGTTCCACCGGTCATGGCAATATAATCGCTCACCGTAGCAAGTGCTCCGGTAGTATAAGCAGGATAGAAACCGCCATGATGAAAAGTCGTACCGTCCACTTTGATACCGCCAATCGTACCTGGCGTACAATTTACCGAACCGGACACCCAGCGGGACAAACCGCGTAAAGCCTGTACACGTCCGCATTCATCGGGAATCATCATGGCAGCAATCAGCTTGGGCTGCAACAAGGTGTTCCAAGAGTCGAGCATTTCATCGCGTATCTCGGCGCAAGGGAGCCTCGTCTCCTGCAGGGTAGACCAAAAAAGCAGTGTTTTGAGAATGTCGTCGCGGCGTGAAGACTTCAGAATGGCTTTACGCATCAACCAAGCCGTGGTATATATCTTACGTATCTGGTAGCCGTAGTGATGGTTGGTACCCATACCGCTGCCATAGGCAAAACCCTGGTCTATCGCATACTCCCATACGGCAAAGTAATTGCTTTCGGCCTCATAGGACTTGTTGCAATAAGCATCGTAGGCAAATCCGGCAAGCATGGCTTCAAGGTCATTCCAAGAAAGTTCGCCTTTATCACGATGCAGCTCGTCGGGAGCCAGTAAAGGCGCGCCCGTAAAGCCCGAACCCGACGGATAGATATCAGCCTTTGCATAAGTAGCCACGGCTTTTTTCACTGCGGCAGTCACGGCAGAAGCGGCCGGCGGTGTCAGAGCCTCATTCAGTCGTTCTTCTATCGTTGTAAGGTCCCGGCGTTGTTGCTCCGTAAGCTTGGCCGGACGGGGAATATCATATTCATACTGCTCCCACTCCCATACGCGGCACCAGTGCCAAAGGTCGCGCCCTACGGCAAGGCTGTTGTAATCTATCTGCATATCGGGGGTAGTACGCAGGTTCATCACCTTTTCCGGGAATTTCCAGCGGTCGAAGAACACCCGGCCTTTACGGTTGGGAGCCACTATACGGTAAGAGGTAATTGACTTGTCCGCCTTATCGCCGCGCATGCTCTTGAATCCAATCCAGCAGGCACGCCATCCGGGCGATTGCAACCGATACGTAAACCAATAGGACACTTTGCCCTCGGCATCGAGAAACTCAAAGCGTAATGAATCCGGCTGTGACTTCTCGTTGTAAATCCACAGCGTGATGCCGTGTGTGGCCTCTGTCTTATTGTTCAAAGCCAGCGGAGCGTCCAACGCAACATTCATTACCGAGCCGGGACCGAAATTCCATTCAAGACTTTTCTTACCTTCTTTATAATAACGGTTTGATAAAGAAAGGGATTTCCTGTCGGGAGAGGTAAAACTCTCGGGAACCCGGTCTTCAAAGCCAATGACTTGCTGCGCCCCCAAAGGGAACGTACAAAGGAACGCAAGAGAAAGCAGAATAAGTTTCATACGCTATTTATATCGAATTAGGTTAATTTCAGGTGGCTGTCACCTCTTTTACGGATGCAAAAATACACGAAATGATAATAGAGCAAAGAATAAAATGTTCAGGAATTAGCAGAAATCATACATTTACAAAGATAGGCAGTATAAAAGCCGGAAACGTATAATCCGTAACCAATCATCTTCAGTCAATTGTCTTATATACTTCGCGTTAACAGTAATTTGTATATTTGTTTTTACGATATTGTTGTTTTATCAATTATTTTATAATATTTTTGCCACTGCAACAAACAAAAATAATAAATAGTGTATGGCATTAATAACGTACATTCTTATTGCGATACCGGTATGTCTGCTGGCTATCATTCTATGGCTGTGTTTCGATTATTGGAAATATAAACGCAAGAATCATTTTATACTCCTGATACTTCTTTTTTATCCGATATTGTCGTATGCGCAACATACGGACAAAGCACAGTGCACAATCTCATTTTCATCGTATGCAAACCAGCCGGGTAAACTGGAATATACCCAAGACGGCATAATTTACCGTTTTACCCCGGAAAGCAATGCGTGGGAAATAACCATCAAAAACAATACTAATAAGGATATACGGATAAACTGGGAAAAAGCCAGCTTTATCATTAATGGAAAAGCGTCCGGTGTCGGTTTCTACCCTGTTACAGCCGGTAGCACCCCTACGGATGTTATCAAAGAAAAATCCGAAATAACCCGGACTGTCACTGCATCCAACTTAATAAAAGGGAAAAAAGTCAATAAAATATACAGTAAACGAAATCTGAAGAGAGGCGGACGGACTTCCGTCAATATCGTTTTACCAATCGGTATCGGCAATCAACCGCAGTTTTTCCATATATTCAACTTTGTTGTAACAGCTAACTAACCATGACTTTCCAATATATTATCAACCATTTGAATAAACCGCATTTGTGGTATATCGTATTGACCGCCCCGCACGCCGAACTCAGTACCCAAAAGAAACTGGAACGGCAAGGATTTATCACTTATGTTCCGGCGACTTCGGTTCGGCGCACTTGGGACGGACGTATAAAAGAAATACACATCCCGGCAATAGCAAGATGTGTATTTGTATATGCAACCAACGAAGAAATGCAAGAGATGCAAAAGGAATATGTCGTCCTGTCTCCGCAAACCGTTACAACCTTATATCAAAACCAATAAATTCTTTTGAGACAAATTTATAAATATATATCCATGAATCATTTCAACACATCGGAGATTCTTTTTTTCAAATTCAACCTCGCCAAGTCTTCCGGTTTCAATTCCAACTCCACCAGTATTTTAGCGGTAGCAACATTATATACGGATTCTTTCACATCACAATTTGTCTGTCCTTCACGCAAAGAGTATAGCATGGCAAAATCATAATTCAATGCCCTTGAAACATTGTACAACGTATCTGTATCAATACTTTTCCGTGTCAACATATAATCGACACTTTGAGGCCTAACACCCAGTCTTCTTGCTAGTTCAGCCTTAGTAACCTGATTATCAGCCATGACATTCCTGATAATCTCGCCAATATATATATTACTCTTTTCCATTTCTATGAAGATACGAATTAATTAGCCACACGAAAACTACTTGAACAATAATTTATCTGTATATAAGTTCGAATTATCTCATAATTTATTTGTTTTATCAATTAATTTATGATATTTTTGCCACGTATTCATACGAATAAAAAGATAATACATATAATGCTATGACATTGACTGTTTATATTCTCATTGCAATTCCTATCTGTATACTGGCTATCCTTATATGGACTTACTTTGACTACCGGAAATACAAACGGGAACATCATCTCATTATTTTATTGTCACTTTTGTTTCCCACATTATCGCATGCGCAATATATCGATAATGAAAATTGCCGTATCTCATTTAAATCGTATGAAAATCATCAAGATAAATTGGAATATATTAAAGATAATGTGTTTTATCAGTTCATCCCGAACAGCAGTGCATGGAAAGTAATTATCAAAAACAATACTGATGAAGTAGTATGGCTGAACTGGGAAAAAGCCGGTTTCATCGTCAATGGGAAAGCCTCAGGCGTCAGTCTCTTTCCTTTTACAACCGACAAAGTTCCTACGGAAAGCATTCAAAGCAATCATGGAATAAACCGTACAATCACCGCATCCAACCTGATTACTCCAAAAGGGATTAACAAAATATACAATAAAAGAAATATTAGAAAAGGCGGAAGAACTTCCGTCACAATCGTTCTTCCGATAACAATCGGAAACAGGCCGCAATTTTTTCATGCATTCAGTTTTACAGTAACAAAAGCTAACTAACTATGACTTTTCAACATATTATCACTCACTTGGGTAAACCGCATTCGTGGTATATCGTATTAACTGGTCCGCACGCCGAACTGAGTATTAAAAAGAAGCTGGAACGACAAGGTTTTATTACTTACGTTCCGGTGACTTCGGTTCGGCGTTGTTGGGCAGGGTGCATAAAAGAAATACACACCCCGGTAATAACGAGATGTGTATTTATATATGCGACCGATGAAAATATTCAGGGAATACAAAACGAATATACCGTCTTGTCTCCACAAACCGTTACAGCCTTATATCAAAACCAATAGATATAGGCCAGCGTGCTGCAACTGATAACCACCCAAAGCAGTATACCCTGCACCAGCGGTTTGATGCCCACCGCTTTCAATACATCGCGGGAAAGGGAAGCTCCGATAAAGAATAAGGTAATCGTCAATGTCTTACGTGCAATGCTATTGATTCCTGCACCGATCAAAGCGCCCGTTTCGGAAAGATTCAACACATAGGTGTTGACAACCATTGCAAGAACGAAGAAGAAGATAAACCAGGGGATACTGATTTTCTGTCCCTTACTCTTAAAGATAAACGAAGTGGCGATTGCCAACGGGATAATCCAAAGCGCACGGGTCAGCTTGATAGTGGTGGCAACTCTTAGCGCTTCTTCGCCATAAGCAGCACCCGCACCAACCACCGAACTTGTATCATGGATGGCAATGGCAGCCCACGTACCAAATTCATGCTGACTCATATTCAGCGCATGACCTATCATCGGGAATATAAACAATGCTATCGCATTCAATATAAAAATCGTACCCAAAGCCACGGACATCTCACTATCTTTTGCTTTCAATACAGGGCCTACCGCCGCGATAGCGCTACCACCGCAAATAGCCGTACCGGAGCTAATCAGATAAGAAGTGTCCCGGTCTACCTTCAGGAACTTACGACCGATAACCCAACCGATAAGCAATGTGCCTACCACAGAGATAATCGTAAATTCCATGCCCTCCTTACCGGAAGCAAGTGACGCTTGCAAATTCATGCCGAATCCCAAACCTACCACAGAATACTGCAACAGATATTTGGATGTCTTTTTATTAAACTTAGGATGCGCCTGCCCGCAAAGCAAGGCAAATGCCAAACCAAGAAATAAAGCTACCGGCGGAGTAACCCATGCAGCATAAGCGTGCATTCCCGGAATATAATCGAGAAATAAAAAGACAGAAAGAATGATAAGAAGTGAAACGTAAATAATTTTGTTGTTGTTCTGCAAGAAAGGCATATTAATGCTTTTCGCCAATGCTCGAGTTGAAGCCATACTTTTTTATTTTTATTAATTTGTTTTCGGCCGCAAAGGTAGGCTTCTTTTCCCAATCACGCCAATTGTTTCTACTTATATACTATAACTTATTGTTATTGTGCATGGCAAACTGCATGAATACTTGCGCCAAACCGCTTTCTTGTCCCTGAGGTTGTGCAAAGCTAAAATCGCGCAACATAGGCATTCCCTTAATTTCAACGACACGCAACTGTCCTGAATACAATTCACGTGTAATGGAACGAATAGAGACAATGCCCAGACAATCCGTGTGCTCCAAAAAGAGCTTGATGCTTTCCGTACTTCCCAAATACATCAAAACCTGTAAAGAGGATAACTTTATATTATGTTGCTGCAAGGCACGCTCAAAAACATCCAATGTTCCCGAACCTCTTTCGCGAAGCACCAGAGGCAGATGTAACAGCTCTTCGGGGGTTATCTCCTCTCCCACCGTAAGTCTACTGCCCGTACGAACCACCGCTACCAGTTCGTCTTCCAGAAAAGTGGTATATTTAATGTTAGGCAATCGGAATACCCCTTCGACAAAACCCAAATCAATGCGATGCTCCTGCAAAGCGGCTTCTATCTCTCTGGAATTACCGTTCAGCAACGATAAATTAACTTGTGGAAACTTACCGATGAAACTGGCAAGCAGAGGCGGTAACACATATTGGGCAATGGTGGTACTGGCGCCCAGCTTCAAACCGCCTGTATATTCATTATGCAACAAGTGCATTTCGTATTCCAACCGTTTGTAATCTTCCAGAATCCGTTCGCAATGTTCCAAGAGCAACTTACCCGAATCCGTTAATGAGATTCTGCTACCCTGGCGGTCAAACAAACGCGTCTGATAAGCAGCCTCCAACTCTTGTATATGCTTGGTTATGGCAGGCTGGCTGACAAACAATTCTTGCGAAGCTTTCGTAAAACTCAGGTTCTTCGCGACAGACTGGAACACTTTTAAACGAAAATCACTCACGGCACAATGAATTAGTATGATTAATTATTCTGCAAATCTTCGCTTCTGATACCCAATACCGACATCAGCGGATATCCCAACATTTCCCAATGACATACCGCCGGAGCCTCAGGCTCTTCCATACGGAAATAAACAATATCTTTTGCATTCTCTTTGCGCCCGGAGCCTTCTGCCGTAAATTCCTTCAATACATCTTCCACCTCTTTGCCATACTCCTCATTAAAAGGAACTGCAACCAGTTTCTTCACCTCGGCGGAATTTAAGACTATCTGCAACAAATCAAGATATAAGTCTCCGCGGGACACAAAACCCTCTGAAGGCACAGCCATAAAACAGAACTCACCCAAAGAGGCTTTGAAGGCCACTCCGTCCAATTCGCTTTTCAGGTCGGACGGCAGGCAATGCTCCAATTTTCCGGACTGTTCATCATACACCAGCAGTATCTGCACATCGTTATCACTTCCTTTTACTCCGGCATCCATAGCCAGATACATGGTAAAGAGCGCCAAATCCACCGTCTGTAAAGAACGTCCCAACAGAGGTTCAAAATACTTCTTCAAATCATTTATAACAAAGTTCAGGTAGGCAACGTCTATCACCATTACCGTTTCGGAAAGTTTTATTCGGGCATTTTCCATAATCGCATATTTATTGAGGGAGTAAAGGTACAAAAAGTTTCTCAGATAAAAGCCATTTGTCGCAAATCAGCCATTTTGACATTCATTTTCTTCTATTAACTGAAATTTTGTCTCATTTCTACAGCTGGCAAATCTTTTGCGCCCTTTGAGGTGTTATGAATCTGATAAAAATAGAAAGGAGAACAAGATATGAACTTTAACAATTTTACCATCAAAGCGCAGGAAGCCGTACAAGAGGCCGTGAACCTGACGCAGGCACGGGGGCAACAAGCCATCGAGCCCGTACACTTGCTTCAGAGCGTGATGAAGGTAGGTGAAAATGTCACCAACTTCATCTTCCAAAAGTTGGGCATGAACGGGCAACAAATCGCGCTCGTACTGGACAAGCAGATCGACTCACTGCCGAAAGTATCGGGTGGAGAGCCTTATCTGAGCCGTGAGACTAATGAAGTGTTTCAAAAAGCCACCCAGTATTCCAAAGAAATGGGTGATGAATTCGTTTCGCTGGAACCGATTCTGCTGGCTTTACTGAACGTAAAAAGTACCGCCTCCACTATCCTCAAGGATGCCGGGATGACGGAAAAAGAATTGCGTAATGCAATCAATGAATTGCGGAAAGGTGAAAAGGTTACTTCGCAATCCAGCGAAGATACGTATCAGTCATTAGAGAAGTATGCCATCAATTTGAACGAAGCGGCACGAAGCGGCAAGCTGGATCCTGTAATCGGCCGTGATGAAGAAATCCGCCGGGTATTGCAAATCCTGAGTCGCCGCACCAAAAACAACCCTATATTAATAGGTGAACCGGGTACCGGTAAAACAGCGATTGTGGAGGGGCTTGCACACCGTATTCTAAGAGGTGACGTACCCGAAAACCTGAAAAACAAACAGGTTTATTCACTGGATATGGGCGCACTGGTTGCAGGAGCCAAATATAAGGGTGAATTCGAGGAACGTTTGAAGGCCGTTATCAATGAAGTGAAGAAGTCGGAAGGAGATATTATTCTGTTTATCGATGAAATCCACACACTGGTAGGCGCCGGCAAAGGTGAGGGAGCGATGGATGCCGCCAATATCCTGAAGCCCGCCCTGGCACGTGGCGAACTGAGAAGTATCGGCGCTACCACTCTTGACGAGTATCAAAAGTATTTTGAAAAGGACAAGGCTTTGGAGCGCCGTTTCCAAATCGTCATGGTGAACGAACCGGATACATTGAGTACAATTTCCATTCTCCGCGGTTTGAAAGAGCGTTATGAAAATCACCACCACGTACGGATTAAAGATGACGCCATCATTGCCGCCGTAGAGCTGAGCAACCGTTATATCACCGACCGTTTCTTGCCGGATAAGGCTATCGACCTAATGGATGAAGCAGCCGCCAAACTCCGTATGGAAGTAGACTCCGTACCGGAAGAACTGGATGAGATTTCACGTAAAATCAAACAACTGGAGATTGAGCGGGAAGCCATTAAACGTGAAAACGACCAACCCAAACTCGAGCAAATCGGTAAGGAACTTGCCGAACTGAAAGAGCAGGAAAAGTCGTACAAGGCGAAGTGGCAAAGCGAAAAGACGCTGGTCAACAAGATTCAACAGAACAAGGTCGAAATAGAGAATTTGAAGTTTGAGGCCGACAAGGCGGAACGTGAAGGCGATTACGGAAAGGTTGCCGAAATACGTTACGGCAAACTGCAAGCGTTGAATCAGGAAATTGAAGAAACGCAGCAGAAACTGCACGAAATGCAGGGTGACAAGGCGATGATTAAAGAAGAAGTCGATGCCGAGGACATCGCCGATGTGGTTTCCCGCTGGACGGGCATACCGGTAAGCAAGATGCTGCAAAGTGAAAAGGACAAGCTGCTGCATCTGGAAGACGAACTGCATCAGCGCGTAATAGGTCAGGATGAAGCCATTGAGGCGGTAGCCGATGCCGTGCGTCGCAGCCGTGCAGGATTACAGGATCCGAAACGCCCTATCGGCTCGTTCCTCTTTCTCGGTACGACCGGCGTAGGTAAGACGGAACTTGCCAAGGCACTCGCCGAGTTCCTGTTTGACGATGAAACGATGATGACGCGTATCGACATGAGTGAATATCAGGAGAAGCACAGTGTTTCCCGTCTGGTAGGAGCGCCTCCGGGATATGTAGGATACGATGAAGGCGGTCAGCTGACGGAAGCCGTACGCCGTAAGCCCTACTCCGTCGTACTGTTCGATGAAATCGAGAAAGCGCACCCGGATGTATTCAACATCCTGTTGCAGGTACTGGACGACGGGCGTTTGACGGATAATAAGGGACGTACCGTAAACTTCAAGAATACCATTATCATCATGACCTCCAATATGGGTAGCGGATACATTCAAAGCCAGATGGAGAAACTGAACGGCTCCAACAAGGAAGAGATTGTAGAAGAAACCAAGAAGGAAGTGATGAATATGCTGAAAAAGACGATTCGTCCGGAGTTCCTGAACCGTATCGACGAGACAATCATGTTCTTGCCGTTGACAGAAAAGGAAATCAAACAGATTGTTGTACTCCAAATCAAGAGCGTACAAAAAATGTTGTCCGCAAACGGTGTGGAACTGGTATTGACCGATGCCGCCATAGACTTCCTTGCCAATGCGGGATACGATCCTGAATTCGGCGCCCGTCCGGTGAAACGTGCTATCCAGCATTATTTACTGAACGACTTGTCCAAGAAGCTGTTGTCGCAAGAGGTTGACCGCAGCAAACCGATTACGGTGGATGCCGATAGAACGAAAGACGGATTGGTGTTCAGAAACTGACAGCCAATCGGACTTAAAAAGAAAGGTGTATGAGAAGCGGCCTCTCATACACCTTTCTTTTTTAAACCTCAAAATGGAGTATAATTATTCTGCGGTTGCCTCTTTAGTCTCTTCGGCAACAGCTTCAGATGCTTCTTCAAAGTCGGTCATGCCACTTGCCACCAGCAGGTTATACCAGGAAATCAGTTTTTTAATATCCGATACATATACGCGGTCGCGGTCAAAGTTAGGCAACACTTCCGCCAAATAAGCCTGAAGTTCTTTCACGGAAGCCTTTTTCACATCCAACGCCACAGCGGCGCCGTTCTCTTTTTTCTTCATTGAAAGAAGTACGTCTTTCAAAGGCACTTCCTCTGCATCCGTATACATGGCAATATCGCCTAAAGAGATAATCTTTTCATTGCCGTAAGCCGGAAAACGTTTCTTATCAACCAACGACTCGACAATCAACATATTCTTTCCCTGAGAAATGAGCTTATACAATCCCGGCTTACCGGAAATAGACAAAATAGTCTTCAACATAGTATATTCTGTTTTTGTAATTAGTAGTTTATTTTTTCGGTGGGCAAAGATAGGTATTATTTTGAGACAGGAAAGTGATTAAAGCTAAAACCTGCGGAATTAACGGTGTTTCACCATCATTCACTATCACAAAATCCGCCCGCATACGTTTTTCTTCATCGCTCATCTGGCTACGGATGCGCCTTTCTATCAGTTCACGCGAGGAAGCATCCCGTTTCATGGCACGTTGTACCCGCACTTCTTCGGGGGCATACACCATAACGACCGCATCTACCTCACCTGCAAACCCCGCTTCTATCAAAATAGCGGACTCGATACCCGCCATCGAACACCCTGCATGCTGCCGGACCCACTGCCTGAAATCCTCTTTTACACGCGGATGAACAATGCCATTAACTTGCCGGGCATGTTCGGGGCTACCGAAAAGGTAAGAAGCAAGCAAAGTTTTATTCAATATTCCACCGGCATATACCTCCTCACCCAACAAAGCGATCAACTCGCCGCGGATACGATTATCCGCCACCATAAGTTGTTTGGTTTCCATATCGGAGATATAGACAGGTATCCCCATCACTTCCAGCAATCGGGATACAACACTTTTACCGCTGCCAATACCACCGGTTATACCTATCCTGACGGTCATAATGAAGGGGAAATTTGCTCTATGAGAAAATCGACCTGTTCCGGATTAAAGCGCACCTGATTCACTCCTTCCGGAACATTCTTCAACTTTACAGTATATTTGTCCGAGCCCAAACGCAGCAGCTCCTCATAGGAGACATTGATATGAAAATCATCTGCGGTTATTTGACGAAAGCGACTGAGGCCTACCTGAAAAGTCACTTGAACCTTAGACGGGAAAGCGCGCAACACTTTATCCGCAGGGAAATTTACACCATGCAGCGGCACTTCCACCGTTTTTTCCGTATAAATATCCACAGGAAGCATCATTTCAATAGAAGCGGGTACAAACTTCACTCCCCGCAAGGTAAGCAAAGACACCTGCTGCCGTAATGTATCGGAGATATTCTCCAGCTTAACCTGTTGCGTATAGGCAGCGGTTATCGTATCCAATACTCCTTCCGGCGCATATGCCAAAACCGAATCCGGTTTAAACACCGTATCCGATAAATAATACTGGCGACCGGCGCTGACCGTTCCCGATAATTTGACAGGTACCAACTTTGACATCCCCGTTGCATAAATATACTCCAATGTATCCGGCTTCATGGAAAGCAGACGCGTAGAAACATTCAACTGACTTAGTATCTTCTTTTCAAATTGAGAGGCATAAACGCGTACATGATTATCCGTACCTTTATAATCGGAGAAATCGAGCGTAACCGGATAGAAACTCTTTCCCAACATGTAATTGAGCAGAACGGTTCCCTTATCTTTCACTTTAATACGAAGTTCGGAAGCCGGTTCCGAAGTAATCATCGTATTATTGGGTACGCCACGCAGACGCACCGGAATGGAAAACTCCGCTTCGTAATCATTGTTCAATGTCTGCAACAACCAAAAACCACCGGCTATAAAGAAGAAAAATAAAAAAACAAAGAACTCTCTGCTCTTAT
>ERZ825384.1271-NODE-1271-length-30363-cov-6.094200_pt1 | contig 30363 bp, 40 predicted proteins | sample MGYA00519931_ERZ825384 | MGnify/ENA primary metagenome ERZ825384 (study PRJEB31778, sample SAMEA3449200) | human gut metagenome | biome: human gut; feature: human-associated habitat; material: faeces | place: United Kingdom | collected 2010/2012 ...
GCGCGAAAGTGACCCTGCGCGGCAGCCGCATGGAAGAGTTCATGGATAAGCTGGTCTCGATCGCTCTTCCCCGCGTTCGCGACTTCCGCGGCGTCAGCGACAAGTCCTTCGACGGTCGCGGCAACTACGCTCTGGGCGTCCGTGAGCAGCTGATCTTCCCCGAAATCGAGTACGACAAGGTGGATAAGATCCGGGGCATGGACATCTGCATCTGCACCACTGCCACCACCGACGAAGAGGCCAAGGAGCTGCTGACTCAGCTCGGCGCCCCCTTCTATAACTAATGGAGGTATTTGAACTATGGCGAAAAAAGCTATGATCCTGAAGCAGCAGGCCGAGGCCAAATACTCCAGCCGCCGCTACAACCGCTGCAAGATTTGCGGTCGGCCCCATGCCTATCTCCGGGATTACGGCGTCTGCCGTATCTGCTTCCGTGAGCTGGCCTACAAGGGCCAGATCCCCGGTGTTCGCAAGGCGTCTTGGTAAATCTTTTCGCGCAATGCTGCGTTTCTGAGCGCTTGGCGTACACAATGTACGCCGGCACGCTCAGACCTTGCCTTGCACGAAAATCTTCACCAATCCGCCCTCAGATGACTGGGGGAGTGATGGGGTGAGGAAAAATCTTCACTGATCTGCCCTCAGATGACTGAGGGGTTGAGCGGTGGAGGAGAGCGGAAACGCTCTACACTTTCTTTTGTTATCGCCAGGGCGGCGGGAGCCGCCCTCCAACGATAAAAGTATGGATGACGAAAGGTCACGGTTAATCGGGTCGGCTCCGGCCGGCAGCAAGGATTAGTCGTGATACCTCGCCACCAAAACCGCACTGCGGTAACTTCAAACTAGGAGGAACAAACCATGCAAATCACTGATCCCGTTGCCGATATGCTGACGCGCATCCGCAATGCAAACACGGCAAAGCACGAGTCCGTCGATGTGCCCGCTTCCAACCTGAAGAAGGCCATCGCAAAGATCCTGCTCGACGAAGGCTACATCAAGAGCTACGAAGTCGTCGAGGACGGCACCCAGGGCGTCATCCGCATCCAGCTGAAGTACCTTGCCGGCAAGGAAAAGGTCATCAGCGGCCTGCGCCGTGTCTCCAAGCCCGGCCTGCGTGTCTACGCCGGCGCTGACGAGCTGCCCAGAGTCCTGAAGGGTCTCGGCATCGCAATTATTTCCACGTCCAAGGGCGTCATGACCGACAAGGCTGCTCGCGCAAACCATGTCGGCGGCGAAGTCCTGGCATTCGTATGGTAAGGAGGGTATTGAACAATGTCTAGAATTGGCAGAATGCCCGTTACCATCCCCGCAGGCGTCGAGGTCTCCATCGCGGAGCCGAACGTCGTTACCGTGAAAGGCCCCAAGGGCACACTGACACAGACGATGCGCCCGGAGATGATCATCAAGGTCGAAGGCAATGTGATCCATGTCGGCCGCCCGTCCGAAGACAAGCTGCACAAGAGCCTGCACGGCCTGACCCGCAGCCTGATCCACGACATGGTCGTCGGCGTGACCGATGGCTTCAAGAAAGAGCTCGAGATCAACGGCGTTGGCTACAAGGCCAGCAAGGAAGGCAACAAGCTCGTCATGAACCTCGGCTACTCTCACCTTGTCACCATGGAAGAGATCGAAGGCATCACCATTGATGTCCCGGCTCCCAACAAGGTCGTCATCAACGGCATCGATAAGCAGAAGGTCGGCCAGTTTGCAGCGAACGTCAGAGGCAAGAGACCTCCCGAGCCTTACAAGGGCAAGGGCATCAAGTACGCCACTGAGACCATTCGCCACAAAGAGGGCAAGGCCGGCGGTAAGAAGTAATTAGGAGGTGTGCCATTATGGTGAAAACATTTGATAAGAACGCTCAGCGTATGAAGCGTCATACCCGCGTTCGCGGAAAGATCTCCGGCACGCCCGAACGGCCCCGCCTGAACGTCTACCGCAGCAACGCAAACATCTACGCACAGATCATTGACGACGTCAACGGCGTTACGCTCGCTGCCGCCGCTTCCAATGAGAAGGATTTCGAAGGCGCCGCAGGCAACAAGGAAGCTGCCCGCAAGGTCGGCAAGCTGGTCGCAGAGCGCGCCAAGGCAAAGGGCATCGACACTGTCGTGTTCGATCGTGGCGGTTATATCTATCACGGTCGTGTGGCAGAGCTTGCCGAGGGCGCCCGTGAAGGCGGCCTGGAATTCTGATCGGAGGAGGATGAACAATGGCTTACAATAGAGATCGCGCACCCAAGGAAGACAATGGCCCGGAAATGATCGAAAAGGTCGTTTACCTGAACCGCGTTTCCAAGACCGTCAAGGGCGGCCGCGTCATGAAGTTCTCCGCTCTGGTCGTTGTCGGCGACGGCAAGGGCACCGTGGGCTACGGCCTCGGCAAGGCGGCTGAAGTTTCTGAAGCAATCCTCAAGGGCATTGCTGACGCGAAGAAGAACATGGTCAAGATCACGCTCGAAGGCACCACGATCCCGCACGATATCATCGGCGAGTTCGGTGCTGGCCGCGTCATGCTGAAGCCGGCTCCCGAAGGCACCGGCATCATCGCCGGCGGCGCTGTCCGTGCTGTCATGGAAGCAGTCGGCATTTCCAACATTCGTGCAAAGTGCCTGCGCTCGAACAACCCGCAGAACGTTGTCAAGGCAACGATGCAGGGTCTGGTCTCTCTGCGCGACGCAGCGGAAGTTGCTCGCATCAGAGGCAAGAACGTAGACGAGATCGTCGGTTAAGGAGGGCTCAAAATGGCGAATCTTAGAATTAAGCTTGTCAAGAGCCTGAACGGCCGTCTTGAAAAGCACATCGCGACCGCGCATTCCCTCGGTCTGCGCAAGATCGGTCAGGAAACTGTTCAGCCTGACAACACCCAGACTCGCGGCAAGATCGCAAAGATCGGCTACCTGCTGCAGGTCACGGAAGAACAATAAGGAGGACAAGTAGATGAATTTACATGAACTTGCTCCGGTTATGGGTTCTACCCATGTGAATAAGCGCAAGGGCCGTGGTACCGGCACTGGCAACGGCAAGACCGCAGGCCGCGGACACAAGGGCCAGAAGGCCCGTTCGGGCGGCAAGCTCCGCATCGGCTTCGAAGGCGGCCAGATGCCTCTGGCACGCCGCATCCCGAAGCGCGGCTTCAACAACATCTTCGCAGAGCCCCTGACGGCTGTGAATGTTGCGGTTCTCGATAAGTTCGAAGACGGCGCTGTCGTTGACGCGGCGGCCCTGATCGAAAAAGGCATTCTGCACGATTGCAAGTACGGTCTGAAGGTTCTTGGCAACGGCAGCGTTACCAAGAAGGTCACCGTGAAGGCTGCAGCCTTCTCGGAGTCTGCCAAGGAAAAAATCGAAAAGGCGGGCGGAAAGGCCGAGGTGGTGTAAGTGTTTACAACACTCCGTAATGCCTGGAAGATCCCCGAGCTGCGCAAGAAGATCCTCTTCACGCTGTTCGTTCTGATGATCTACCGCCTGGGCGCCTGTGTTCCGGTTCCCTACGTCAACGTAAGTGAACTGGCGACCTACTTCTCTCAGCAGCTGTCTGGTACGGTCCTGGGCCTGTACAACGCGATGTCCGGTTCTGCGTTCTCGCAGGCGACGGTCTTCGCCATCGGTATCCAGCCGTATATCAACGCATCCATTATCATTGAACTTCTCGCCATCGCCATCCCCGCCCTGGAGCGTCTTGCCAAGGAGGGCGGCGAAGAAGGCCAGAAGAAGATCCAGCGCATCACCCGCTACACCACGGTCGGCCTTGCTCTTCTGATGGGCTTTGCCTACTATGTGATGCTCAAGAACTACAACCTGCTCAACGAGACCGGTTTCCTTGCAGGTCTTGTCATCGTCATGACCTTCATGGCCGGCGCGTCCTTCCTGATGTGGATGGGCGAGCAGATCGATCAGTTCGGCATCGGCAACGGCATTTCGATGATCCTGTTCGCAGGCATCGTGTCCCGCATCCCGTCGCTCGTCAGCACGCTCGTCTCCTCGCTGGCCTCCGGCGCGATCAAGTGGTACACCGCGATCCTGCTCGTCATCGGCATGCTGCTGATCGTTGTGTTCATCGTGTTCATCACGAACTCCGAGCGCCGCGTCCCCGTCCAGTACGCCAAGCGTGTGGTCGGCCGCAAGATGTACGGTGGTCAGAGCACGTTCCTGCCGATCAAGGTCAACATGTCCGGCGTTCTGCCGATCATCTTCGCGCAGTCCATTGCGACGCTCCCCGCGACGATCGTTGCCTTCACCGGCACCGGCAGCAGCTCCTTCTGGACCTGGATGAACACCTATATCTTCGACACGAAGAGCGCGTTCTACATCGTCTGCTACTTCCTGCTGATCATTGCGTTCAGCTACTTCTATGCGACGATCCAGTTCAACCCCATCGAAATCGCCAATAACCTCAAGAAGAACGGCGGCTTCATCCCCGGCTTCCGCCCGGGCAAGCCGACTTCCGACTTCATCCTGAAGGTTATCAACAAAATCACGCTCTTCGGCGCTCTGTATCTGGCGATCGTTGCGATCCTGCCGATCATCGTCGGTATCGTGATCAAGAACAGCAGCCTCGCGATCGGCGGCACGTCCGTCATCATCGTGGTCGGCGTTGCGCTTGAGACGGTCAAGAGCCTTGAGGCCCAGATGCTCATGCGTCACTACAAAGGCTTCCTGGAGTAATTGGAGGAAGATGCTATGAAGCTGATTCTTTTGGGTGCTCCCGGTGCCGGCAAGGGCACACAGGCGGAGATCATCAGCAAGAAGCTGAACATCCCCACCATTTCCACCGGCAACATTCTTCGCGAAGCGATCAAAAACGGAACCGAAACCGGCCTGAAGGCCAAAAGCTTCATGGACGCTGGCAAGCTCGTTCCGGACGATGTCATCATCGGCATCGTCCGCGAGCGGGTCGCCCGCGACGACTGCGCGAACGGCTTCATCCTTGACGGCGTGCCGCGCACGATCCCGCAGGCCGAGGCGCTCGAAGCCGCCGGTATCCACTTTGACGCGGTCGTCTCCATCGAGATCGATGACGCCGTCATCGAAGCGCGCATGACCGGCCGCCGTGTCTGCGGCAGTTGCGGCGCGAGCTTCCACATCGTCGCAAACCCGCCGAAGGTCGACGGCGTCTGCGATCTGTGCGGCGCAGCGCTCACCGTCCGCAAGGACGATGCGCCCGAGACGGTCAAGAACCGGCTCAAGGTCTTCCACGCAGAGACGGAACCGCTGAAGGACTTCTACAAGAAGCTTGGCAATCTCAAGCTGGTGGAAGGCAACCAGCCCATTGAAAATGCAACCAGAGACATACTGGCGGCATTGGGTGAATAAACATGATTTCAGTTAAAAATGAGCGCGAACTGGAGATTATGCGCAAGGCCTGTAAAATTACCGCGGCAGCGCGTGCTTTGGCAGGCGAAATGGTAAGGCCGGGCGTAACGACCAAACAGATCGACAAGGCGGTATATGAATTTATCCTGTCGCAGGGAGCAAAACCGACGTTCCTCGGTTACGGGGGCTTCCCGGCCAGCACCTGCATCTCCATCAACGAAGTCGTGATCCACGGCATTCCGGGCAACCGGGTGCTGAAGGAGGGCGACATCGTCTCGGTGGATGTGGGCGCGACCTGGGGCGGTTTTACTGGTGACTGTGCCGCTACTTTCGCATGTGGGGCGATCTCCCCCACGGCGCAGAAGCTCATTACGGTAACAGAACAGAGCTTTTACGAGGGAATCAAATTTGCACGTCAGGGCAACCGGATCTCCGACATCGGTCACGCGGTGCAGACGTACGTGGAAAGCCATGGATTTGGCGTTGTCCGCGCGTTCGTCGGCCACGGCGTCGGCGAAAAGATGCACGAAGAACCGGAAGTCCCAAATTACGGTTCCCCCGGCAGAGGCCCGCGCATGGTCAAAGGCATGACCCTGGCAATCGAGCCGATGGTCACAGAGGGTACGTACGACGTACGCGTCCTGAAGGACGGTTGGACGACTGTAACTGCCGATGGCAAGCTTGCGGCGCACTATGAAAACTCGATCCTGATTACCGACGGCGAGCCGGAAATCCTCACCGTCACAGAGGGCCTGTAACGTATGGAAATTGACAGATCGAGCCTGATCGTCTCCAAAGCCGGCCGGGACAAGGGGCAGCTGTTCTTCGTGATCGACGCGGATGAGCAGTATGTCTACCTGGCTGACGGAAAGAGCCGGAAGCTGGAGAAGCCAAAGCGCAAAAAGCGCAGACACGTACAAGCGGCCTTCCAGACGGAGTCGCGAATCGCCGAGAAAATTCGCAACGGCGAGAAAGTACTCAATAGCGAATTACGAAAAGAATTGGCCAGTCTTGGCCAAAAACAAAGTCAAAACCAAGGGGGTTAATTGATCTTGGCAAAAGACGACGTAATCGAACTTGAGGGCATCGTTACCGATGCACTGCCGAATGCCATGTTCTCCGTCGATATCGGCGGCGGGCACACCATTCTGGCACACATTTCCGGCAAGCTCCGGATGAACTTTATCAAGATCCTGCCTGGGGATAAGGTCACGGTGCAGATGTCGCCGTACGATCTGACCAGAGGAAGGATCACATGGAGAAGTAAATAGAGACTTGAGGTCTCAATGGAGGTTAACAGTATGAAAGTAAGACCGTCCGTGAAGCCCATGTGCGAAAAGTGCAAGATCATCAAGCGCAAGGGCCGTGTTATGGTTATTTGCGAAAACCCGAAGCATAAGCAGAGACAAGGTTAATAGGAGGTGCTCTTAAGTAAATGGCACGTATTGCTGGTATTGACCTGCCCCGTGAGAAGCGAATCGAAATCGGTTTGACCTATATCTACGGTATTGGCAGAACTAGTGCGCAGAAGATCCTCGGGATGACCGGCATCAACCCGGACATCCGCGTCAAGGACCTGACCGAAGATCAGGAAGCTGCTCTTCGTGACGTCATCGACAAACATTTCACCATTGAGGGCGACCTCCGCCGTGAGGTTGCGCTGAACATCAAGCGCCTGACTGAGATCGGCTGCTACCGCGGTGTCCGTCATCGCCGTGGCCTGCCCGTCCGCGGCCAGAGAACCAAGACCAATGCCCGTACCCGCAAGGGCCCGAAGAAGACCATTGCGAATAAGAAGAAGTAAGGAGGGATATGTACAATGGCTAAAGCAGTAAAGAAAGTTGTCAAGCGCCGTCGCGAGCGCAAGACGATCGAAAAGGGCGCCGTGCATATCCGCTCGTCCTTTAACAACACCATGGTCACCGTGACCGACGCCAACGGCAACGCCCTGTCCTGGGCTTCCTCCGGCGGCCTCGGCTTCCGCGGCAGCAGAAAGTCCACCCCGTACGCCGCGCAGATGGTCGCTGAGACCGCTGCAAAGGCAGCTGTGGAAAACTATGGTCTGAAGACGGTCGAAGTCTTCGTCAAGGGCCCCGGCCAGGGCCGTGAATCCGCGATCCGCGCGCTGCAGTCCGCAGGTCTGGAAGTCACCCTCATCAAGGATGTCACCCCGATCCCGCACAACGGCTGCCGTCCGCCCAAGCGCCGCCGCGTTTGATGAAGGAGGAGAATTGATATGGCAAAGAATACACAGCCTGTTCTGAAGCGCTGCAGAACGCTCGGCGTTTCTCCCGCAGCCATGGGCTACTCCAAGCAGTCCAACCGCAATCCCGGCGGCAAAAGAAGAACCAAGAAGTCTGAGTACGGCACGCAGCTGACCGAGAAGCAGAAGGTCAAATTCGTGTACGGCATTCTCGAAAAGCAGTTCCACACCCTCTACGAGAAGGCCGAGAGCATGAAGGGCAACACCGGTGAAAACCTTCTGAGTCTGGTCGAGCGCCGTCTTGACAACGTTGTTTACCGTCTTGGCTATGCTTCCACCCGCCGCGAGGCCCGTCAGCTGGTCAACCACGGTCACTACACCGTCAACGGCAAGCGCGTCAACATTCCGTCCTACACCGTGAATGTCGGCGACGTCATCGCTGTCTGCGAAAACAGCTGCTCCGCCACCCGCTTCAAGAAGATGAAGGAAGACGACGCTTTCATCGCTGCTCCGAAGTGGCTGGAAAGAGACAAGAACACCCTCAGCGGTAAGGTTATCGCACTGCCCGCAAGAGACGATATTGACTTTGAGATCGCAGAAAATCTGATCGTCGAATTGTACTCCAAGTAACGTTTCACCCTCGTTTATTGGTAAGCTGAATTCGGCAACGAAACAAGGTTTCGTAGTTACAAGGAGGGTAATTTATTCATGGTAGAAATTGAAAAGCCGCGTATCGAGTGTATCGATTCCCAGGAAGACGTCTCCTACGGCAAATATATCGTAGAGCCTCTGGAACGGGGATACGGCACCACGCTCGGCAACTCCCTGCGCAGAATTCTTCTTTCCTCGCTGCCCGGCACCGCCGCGACCTCCATCAAGATCGCGGGCGTGCAGCACGAGTTCTCCACGGTCCCCGGCGTCAAGGAAGACGTCACGGAGATCGTGCTGAACGTGAAGAAGATCATTGCGAAGCTCCACTGCCAGGGCACCAAGACCGTCTATATTGACGCCGCGGGCGAGTGCGAAGTCACCGCCGGCGACATCAAGGCCGACGGCGAGGTTGAGATCCTCAACCCCGAGCAGCACATCTGCTCGCTTGGCCCAGACGCCAGCTTCAATATGGAGATCACGCTGAGCCATGGCCGCGGATACGTCCCGTCCGATAAGAACAAGACGCCCAACATGCCCATCGGCACCATCGCCGTGGATTCGATCTATACGCCCGTCTACAAGGTGAACTACACCGTAGAAAACACCCGTGTAGGCAACATGACAGACTATGACAAGCTGACGCTGGAAGTCTGGACGGACTCCACCATCTCCGCAAGAGATGCAGTGAGCCTCGGCGCGAAGATCCTCTCCGACCACCTGAGCCTGTTCACGAACCTCTCTGAGACCGTGGCCAGCAAGCCCACGATGGCCGAGAAGGCGGAAACGCACCGCGACAAGGTCCTGGAAATGACCATTGAAGAGCTTGATCTGTCTGTACGCAGCTTCAACTGCCTCAAGCGCGCCAACATCAACAACGTCGAGGATCTGATCTCCAGAACCGGCGAAGACATGATGAAGGTCCGCAACATGGGCCGGAAATCGCTCGAAGAGGTCCAGAACAAGCTGGCCATGATGGGCCTGAGCCTGGCAAGCGACGATTCCGCAAACTCTAATAATTAAGCGATAACCTTTCAAAGAAGGAGGAAGTAACCCTATGTTTGGTACCAGAAAGCTCGGCAGAACCAGCGACCAGCGCAAGGCGATGCTCCGGGCTATGACCACATACCTGCTCGAAAACGGCAAGATGGAGACCACCTTTACGCGTGCAAAGGAAGTCCAGCCCGTCGTCGAGAAGATGATCACCCTTGGCAAGAAGAACGGCCTGGCCAACTACCGCAAGGCGCTGTCCTACATCACCAAGGAAGATGTCGCCAACAAGCTGTTCAAGGAGATCGCTCCGAAGTATGCTGACCGCAACGGCGGCTACACCCGCGTGACCCGCATCGGGCCCCGCCGCGGCGACGCAGCCGAGATGGCCGTCATCGAACTGCTCTGATTCGGTTCCCGAAAAAAGAATTTCCCCTTCGGCGCACGGCCGAGGGGGTTCTTTTTTTGTCTGGACGCGGACGCACGGATGCGATAGAATAAGAAAAAGAAGTTGGAGGTCGCAACATGGCCGGAAGGAAGAAAAAAACAGCCGGGCGCATGCCGCTGTGGCTGTACGTGCTGATCGTTGTTGTCATCGCGCTCGTGACATATTTCCGCACGAGCGGAGAACCGGAAGGCGGTGATCCGCAGCCGCCTGCGGCGTCCGCCGCAGCGCAGCAGACGCCGGCGGATGAGACGCTCACCGTCCGCTTCCTCGACGTCGGGCAGGGCGACAGCATCCTGCTCGCCTGCGGGGACGAGACCATGCTCATCGACGGCGGCCCGGTCGAGGAGGGGCAGTTCCTGGTGTCCCGTCTGAACCGGCTGGACGTGACGGAGCTGACCTATGTGATCAACACGCACCCGGACGAGGACCACTGCGGGGGCCTTGCCGCCGTGCTGGCCAAATACCCGGCGGAGCACGTCTATTCCAGCGTCACGGAATACACGACGAAGGTCTTCTCCAACGTCGTCAAATACGCCGACGAGCAGGGGCACCCCGTCGAGGTGCCGCAGACAGGCGACAGATGGACGCTCGGCAGCGCGAGCGTCCAGATCATCGGGCCGGTGCAGACGTATTCCGACCCCAATAACGGCAGTCTGGTCCTGCGCGTCGACTACGGCGGGACAAGCTTCCTCTTCACCGGCGACATGGAGCAGAAGGCCGAGACCGACCTGATGGCCTCCGGCGCGAATGTGCGGGCCGACGTGCTGAAGGCCGGGCATCATGGCAGCCCGACCAGCTCCTCCGAGGCCTTTCTGGAGGCCGTGGCGCCCTCCATCGCCGTTATCAGCGTCGGGAAGGATAACGACTACGGTCATCCCGGCGCGGACGTGCTGGCCCGGCTGGAGGCGCTGGGCACGACGATCTATCGCACCGATACCCAGGGCGAGATCATCATCACCTCCAACGGCCAGACGCTGACCGTCACGACCGATCCCACCAGCCGCGAGCCTGCCGCGGGCAAGGACGCGCCGTTCATCGGCAACCGCAATTCCATGATCGTCCACAGCGCCAACTGCGCCAAGCTCCCCGGCGAGGACAACCGCGTCTACTTCAACACCGCCGAGGAAGCCAAGGAATACGGCTACCAGAAGCACACCTGCATCAAATAGGGGATAGCGGCGCAGATACGAAAAAAACCTGCGTCCCGGAAGATCCGGAGGCGCAGGAGCATGAGGGCAAGATCCGTTGCTGCGAGGATCAATAGCTGAGCGCGGTCTGTACGCTCTGGTGGATGAGGTCGTGACCGGCCTGCGTGGGGTGGATGCCGTCGGCGCCGATGAGCGACGGGAAAACACGGCTTTTCAGAAATTCCGCCCGCAGGTCGACGAGCCTGCAGCCGAACGCGCGGCTGAGCTGCGTGACCATGTCGTTGTAGTATTCCTGCCAGCGGTACAGATGGTCGGTGTCGCCCAGCCAGCGGAGGATGTTCTCGGCGCTGAGCCCCTTGGTGATGAAGGAGAAATACCGGCTCTGCTCCAGCGGGGGCAGGGAGGTCATGGCCACGCGCGCGCCAGCCTGCCGGGCCTTGCGGATGGCGGTGCAGTAGCCGTCGATGAAGCGCTCCGACGGGGTGTGTGGCAGATGCTCGCCGTCCGGATCGGCGGAGATGGCCTTCCAGTCATAGTCGCAGTCGTTGCCGCCGAAGCAGAACAGCACCGTCGTATCGCCGTCACAGGTCCCGAGCTTCCGGTCAAGCTGCTTCAGTCCCGCGTCGATGGTCGCGCCCATTTTTGCGTTGTTTTCCACGGTGACGCCCTGCGCACGCAGCGTGTCGAAATCATGCTCCTGACACAGGTGATAGCTCTGGCCGTTATAGGTGACGCCCTTGATGATGGAGTCGCCGAAGATCTTCAGATTTTTCATGGGGATCCCTCCTGCCTGTTTGTATCTCCAGTGTAGCCGCATGGCGGGAAAAAGTCTCCCGATTCCTGCCCCAAAACGCTCTCCGGGTTCGCTCCCGCCGGTCTACAAAACGAAGTCCGGCACTCTACGGGCAGTAGAGTGCCGGTTTTTTGCGAGAAAAGTTCGCGGTGCATAGCCAGAAGCAGTAGAATCCGAACCCGGCAGCACTTCACTTGCCTTCCTGCATTTTTTTGACGATTTCCATAAAGCGGGCGATCACACGGTCGTAATTTTCCCTCCGGTGCGGGAACAGACAGCCGGAGCAGTCCTTGATCCCGTTCTCCGTATAGCGGAAATTGCCGCCGCAGCCGCGTCCGAGCGCGTAGAGCGGACAGTAGCAGAACAGGCAGTTGAAATCCTCCGGATGGGCCGTCTCGTGGCAGGGAAAGAACTCGCAGGCCGTGTGCTGGAAGAAGGAGTAACGGCACTCCTCGGGCTTGGTGGACAGGGCCTCACACTTCTCCATGGTGCACCTCCGTTACAGGCTTGCCGGGCCAATAGATGACATAGCACTCCGCCATCTCGCCCATGTAGAAAAACACGTTCTCGCCCATTTCAATGTGCTTGCCGAAGGTCAGATCCGGCACGAACAGGCGGCCACAGGTGCGCTTGGGCCCCTTGATGGTGTAGCCCTCGGGGTTGGGGTCGTCCCGCAGGGCCTCTGCCGCCTCCTGAAGGCCGGGAAAGCGCAGGGTTTTCTCCAGCTGGGCCAGCTGGGTCTCGCCGTTGATATAGACCAGGTGATCCTGGTCCCGGAACCAGTTGATGAGCATTTGTTCGTCCTCCTGACAGAAAATGAGGTAGGGGGCGGGCGGGAGTGGCTGCCCCTGCCCGCCCCGTGGAAAGCTGCGGCTGTGCCGCGCTCAGGCTTGCAAAAAAACCGCGCCAATGCTCCATTGGCGCGGCCGGTTTCCCGCGATCGGACCCATCCTCCGCCGTAGGGCGCGCAGCGGGGACAGCATGGCGGCAAGCAGGTCTTCTGACTGGCGGATCAGCAGCGGCGCACGGTCTTCCCGGTTTCCCAGTGACGGACTTTCGTCCCATGTGCGCGGCCTCCCCGTATACAGCGGCGGTACCGTTCAGGATTCACACCTGATTCACTATTCTCCCGCGCCGCCCAACCGGCGGCACAGGCACTTGCGCATTGTATTCTTTATATACGGATAGTGTACCATCCGGCGGCGCTTCTGTCAAGGGGGCAGATGGGACCGGGGATTACTTTGGCAAAAACACTTGCCATCCGGCGCCGTCATGGTGTATGACAGGGGAAAAACAGGAAGGGAGCTCTCTCAAATGACCGCCGAACAACGACGGAGCCGGATCAGCACCCGGCTCCATGAAGCACAGCAGCCCATCAGCGCCACTGTCCTGGCCCGAGAGCTGGGCGTCAGCCGCCAGATCATTGTGGGGGACGTGGCCCTGCTGCGGGCCGGAGGCCAGGCCATCACCGCCACCGCCCGGGGCTATGTGATCCCCGCCCCCGGAGACGGCACGGTGCGCCAGGTGGCCTGCCGCCACGACGGCGCGGGTACCCGGGACGAGCTCAACGCCATGGTGGACTGCGGCTGCACGGTCATCGACGTCATTGTGGACCACCCGGTATACGGCCAGCTGTCTGCGCCGCTGCACCTGCACAGCCGCCTGGATGTGGAGCAGTTCATGAACCGCATGAAGGGGGCCGCGCCCCTGTCCCAGCTGACGGAGGGCGTCCATCTGCATACCCTGTCCTGCCCCGATGAGCAGGCCTACCGTCAGCTGACGGACCGCCTGCGGCAGCTGGGCTTCCTGGCGGAGTAGCTGCCCCCGGCAGCCGAATTTGCCGGCAGCGGCCTGACAAAACGGATTCTTGACAAGCTCAGCGCCGCATCCTTCCGGGTGCGGCGCTGAGCTGATTGTCTCTTATACGCCCAGCTTTTCCAGGGCCGCCATACGCAGGCAGTCGCACAGAATGGCAATGGCCTGCTCCAGCTCGTGGATGGGCGGCAGGGACGGGGCAATGCGGATGTTGCTGTCCTGGGGGTCCACGCCATAGGGGAAGGTGGCCCCGGCGGCGGTCATGGTGACGCCGGCGTCCCGGCACAGCTCCAGCGCCCGCTTGGCGGTTCCGGGCATGGCGTCCAGACTGACGAAATAGCCGCCCTTGGGATGGCTCCACCGGGCGATGCCGCAGGGGGACAGATGGCGGTCCAGCTCGTCCTCCACCGTGCGGAACTTGGGCCCCAGAATGGCCGCGTGACGCCGCATCAGCGCCAGGGTGGTCTCCTTATCCTTCAGATACCGCACATGGCGCAGCTGGTTCATCTTATCGTAGCTGATGATCTGGATGTTCAGCAGATTCTTGAAGTATTCCACGTTGGCTTCGCTGACCGCGCCGCAGGCGATGCCCGCCCCGGGGAAGGTGATCTTGCTGGTGGAGGCAAACTCATACACCATGTCGGCGTTGCCGTACTCCGCGCACAGGGACAGAATGTCCGGGAAGGGCACGAAATCCCCCTCCAGCTCGTGGACGCAGTAGGCATTGTCCCACATGAGCATAAAGTCCGGCGCGGCGGGCTTCATGGCGGCCAGCCGGCGAATGGTTTCGTCGGAATAGATGATGCCCGTGGGGTTGGAGTATTTGGGCACGTTCCACATACCCCGGACCTCCGGGTCCCGGATCAGCCGCTCCACCTGGTCCATATCCGGCCCGTTCTCCGTCATGGTCACGGGGATCAGCTCCATGCCGAAGGACTCCGTCACCTTAAAATGCCGGTCGTATCCCGGCACCGGGCACAGCCACTTCACCCGGTCCAGCTTGCCCCAGGGCTTCTCGCTGTGCAGCAGGCCGTGGGTATACGCCTTGGACACGGCGTCGAACATCAACTCCAGGGAGGAGTTTCCTCCGGCGATGACCTGGCCGGGCTTGCAGCCCAGAAGGTCTGCAAACAGCTTCCGGGCAATGGGAATACCCGCCACATAGCCATAATTTCGCGCATCAATACCGTCGGTGATGAAGTCGTCGGCAGTCAGGGGGATGTTGTACATCTCCATGACCATATCCAGCTGCTCCCGGCCGGGCTTGCCCCGGGCCATGTTCAGCTCCAGCCCCAGGGCCTTCTGCTCCTGGTGGGTCCTGCACAGGGCGGCGTATTCCGCCTGCCGCTCCGCAAGGGTCATTTCCTGATAAGTTTTCATGATGCTTTCCCTCTTTTCCCGTAGTGGCGCCGGGTTTCCGGCCCAACGCCTCCCCAGCATAGCATACATTCCCTCAAAAGGCAAATGTTACTTTTTCGCAGGCGGCACACATCCGCTTTCATCCTGCTTTCTCCCCTAAAATTCCCGCAGCACCAGCTCCGTGGAGCCGCTGCCGGTCACCAGCCGCAGCACCCGGGGGTGTCCGGCGTATTCCCGGCACAGGTCCCGCAGGGCGGTGCCGCTGTGGTATCCGTGAATCAGCCGCAGGCGGTATACCCCGCCGCCGCAGCGGCGCAGGGCCGCGTCGATGGCCACCCGGGCCTGGTAGGTGTTTTTTCCGTGAAGATCCAGCTCCATGATCCCCGGCTGCATATGCATCCCCTCCCCCTTTTGTCCCATTTTACTCCGGGACGTCCCGGTTTGCAAGCGGCGTTTCCCATAGAAGAAAAAAAGCGGCGCCTCTCCCGGGAGAGACGCCGCTTGCAGGCTTTACAGGTCCAGGGCCAGGTCGCCCTCCTTGATCCATTTCCATTTCCGCAGGGGAAGGGCCAGCAGCCATGTGAGCACCGCCGGCAGCACGAAGGAGATCAGCACCAGCCCCAGCCAATCCATGCCGGTGATGCCGGCCTTGACCCCGGCGGCCACATCGCTGACCCAGCCGGTGTATACGCCGATCTGGCCCACCAGGCCGCAGGTGCCCATGCCGCTGGATACCGCCGCGCCGTTCATCTCCAGGCGGAACAGGCAGGTGGCAATAGGCCCCGTAATGGCGGAGGCCAGCGTGGGCGGGATCCACACCCGGGGGTTGCGGACGATGTTGCCCATCTGCAGCATACTGGTACCCAGGCCCTGTGCCGCCAGACCGCCCCACCGGTTTTCCCGGAAGCTCATCACGGCAAAGCCGATCATCTGGGCGCAGCAGCCTGCCACGGCAGCGCCGCCGGCCAGCCCCGTCAGCCCCAGGGCCGCGCAGATGGCGGCGGAGGAGATGGGCAGCGTCAGCGCCACGCCGATGACTACAGATACGATGATGCCCATGAAGAAGGGCTGCAGCTCCGTGGCCCACATGATGAACCGGCCCACGGCACTGGCCGCCGTACCAATGGGTGCGGCGATCAGGGCGGCAATGCCGATGCCCGCCAGAGTGGTGACGATAGGTGTCACCAGAATGTCGATCTTCGTCTCCTTGCTGACGGCCTTGCCGATCTCGGCTGCCAGAATCGCCACGAACAGCACCGCCAGAGGCCCTCCGGCCCCGCCCATATAGTTGGTGGCGAAGCCCACGGGAATCAGGGAATACAGCACCAGAGGCGGCGCCTCCAGCGCCCGCCCGATGGCCACCGCCATGCCCGGGCCCACCATAGCGGAGCACAGGCCGCCGATGGTATACGTCACGGCGCCCTCCCCCTTGCCCAGGGTGACGATCACCTCCGTCAGAAACCCGATATGAAGCTGCTGACCGATGGTGTTGAGGATGGTCCCCACCAGCAGGGTGCAGAACAGCCCCTGGGCCATGGCGCCCATGGCGTCGATAAAGTACCGCCTGGCCGAGAACACGATGTTCTTCCGGGCCAGGAATTTGCGAACCGCTTCCATAGCATTGACCTCGCATATGTAAAGTAATAGGGTACGCAGGTGTCATGACACCTGCGTACCCTATTATAGCGTGTGGTTTCCGTTTGTCAACCCCTTCAGGGTTCTATACGTTTTATTCCCCGTATACGCACCCCTTCGCCGGCCCTCCGGCCAGAGGAATATCCGCCACCGTCAGGGGAATGCGGTACATATCCCGCAGCAGCTCCTCCGTCAGGGTCTCCTTCACCGGGCCCCAGGCCCGGACGCCGCCGTCCTGCAAAACCAGGGCGTGGGTGGCAAACCGGAAGGCGTGCTCCGGATTGTGGGTGGACAGCAGCACCGTGTACCCGCTGTCCGCCAGAGCCCGCACCTGCCGCAGCAGCCGGAACTGGTTGCCGTAGTCCAGGCTGGCGGTGGGCTCATCCATCAGAAGGATCCTGGCCTGCTGGGCCATGGCCCGGGCAATCAGGGCCAGCTGCCGCTCGCCGCCGGAGATCTCGTTGACGCCCCGGTCCCAAAGGTCCTGAATGCCCAGCTGCTCCAGGGCCCGGTCCGCCGTCTCCTGCTGCCGCCGTCCCGGCGCGTGAAAGGGGTCCGCCCCCATCAGCACCGTGTCCCGGACGGTGTAGTTGTATACCGGCGCGCTGGTCTGGGGGATATACGCCGCCAGACGGGCCAGAGCTCTGCGGTCCAGGGATCGCAGAGCGTGGCCGCACAGGGCAATGTCTCCCCGGTATCTGGGCAGAAAGCCCAGAATGCACCGGAACAGGGTGCTCTTGCCTGCCCCGTTGGGGCCCAGCACTGCCACCAGCTGCCCCGGCTCCGCCCGGAAGGTCACGTTCCGCAGCACCTGCCGCCGCCCGTAGGCGAAGGACAGCTCCCTTACGTCAATGGACACGGCGTCCACCTCCCGTCGCAATGAGATACAGAAACAGCGGCGCGCCCACAAAGGCCGTGAGAATGCCCAGCGGCAGTTCTCCGGTGGTCACCAGCCGGGCAATGTCGTCCACTGCCAGCAGAAATGCCGCTCCGAACAGGGCCCCGGCGGGGATCAGCCGCCGGTAGTCGTACCCGAACAGCATCCGGCAGAAGTGGGGGATCACCAGGCCCACCCAGCCGATCATGCCCGACACCGCCACGCTGGCGGAGGTCAGCAGCGTGGCGCACACGATCACCGCGCCCCGCAGCCGCCGGGTGTTCACGCCCATGGACTGGGCCTCCTCCTCGCCCACAGTCAGCAGGTTCATCCGCCACCGCAGGAAAAACAGGGGGATCATCCCCAGGGCCACGGGAATGGCCAGAAATACCACGTCCTTGTCCTTGATGGAGGACAGGGATCCCATGAGCCAATAGGTGATGGCGGGCAGCTGCTGCTGGGTATCCGCCACCAGCTTCACAAACGACGTTCCCGCCGAAAACAGGGACGAGATCATCATGCCCGCTAAAATCAGGGCCACCGTCTGGTTTGTTCTGGACAGGCGGCTCACCAGCCACGCCGCCGCCACGGCCAGCAGACCGCAGCAGAAGGCGGCGGCGGAAATGCCGAAATAGCCCGCACCCAGCAGGATGGCCACTGCCGCGCCGAAGCCCGCCCCGGTGGAGGCCCCCAGAATGTCCGGCGACACCATGGGGTTGCGGAACATCCCCTGATACGCCGCGCCGGACACCGCCAGCGCCGCTCCCACCAGGGCAGCCGCCGCCACCCGGGGCAGCCGCACGGCGAACACCACCTTGTCGTCGCTGAGGGGCCAGTCCGCCGCACCGCCGGTGACCTTTGTCCACAGCATATGCAGCAGCTGCCCCGGGGACAGGGCATACCGTCCTAATAGCAGCGACCCCAGCAGCACCGCCAGGAAAACAGCCCCCAGCACCGCGAACCGCCGGGCATAGCGCTTATCCGCCGCCCGGAGGATATTGTGAAATACGGTGCTCATTTATGGGTTCCTCTCTTTTCTGTAGTACACGGTCTGGGCGGCGGCGCCGGCGGCCGTCAGCAGCATACACAGAACCAGGGCACGGCAGATTTTCCTCATAGCGTTCCTCATTTCAGGGTGGAGCGGCTGAGCATCTGCCGCGCCTCCTCCTCTGTCAGGTCATAGTGCCAGAACAGCCCATAGTATTCCCGGGCCACCTGCACCATGTCATAGTCGTACAGCTCCGGATACAGCAGATTCCCCAGCCACCAGATGCCCAGCACCCGGTTCACGGAGGGGGGAGAGCTCATCCAGTCGTAGGGCAGGCCGGGGATCTCGTAGTATTTCCCGGACTGCACGGCCTTCAGGCCCGCCCACTCTCCCTGGGCCAGGGTGTCGTAGGGGCCGCCGGCGGACAGGAGGATCACGTCCGGCTCCACGGCGTATACCTCCTCCAGACTGACGGTGGTGCCGCCGCCCCGGTTGCTGACCTCCTGGGGGATAATGGCGTTGACGGCCCCCACCAGGTCGATGACGTCCGCCTGGACCGACCCGGCGGCGTTGCAGGCAAGGCCCGTGGACCCGGTGCCGAACAGCACGGAGAGCCGCTGGCTCTCCGGAATCTTTGCGGAATTTTCCTGGGCCATGGTCACGCTTTTTTCAATGAATTGGGCCAGAGGCTCCGCCATGTCGGACCGGTTCAGGATATCCCCCAGGGTCCGGTAGGCGGCGGCCATATCGTCCAGGTTTGCCTCGATAAACACCGTGGGAATGCCGGTCTGCTTCTGTATACGGTCCATATCGTCGGCGATGCTGTCCTTTTTGTCACCCAGGTCGATGATGATCTGGGGCCGGGCGTCGATGAGGGACTCCATATTCAGGTTGGCCTTGCTGCCGTAAAACTGGCCGAAGGTGGGCAGATCGCGGACCTCCTCCGGAAAATACGGCATCTGGGCCGTGCTGGGGCTGCTGGCCAGACCCGCCAGCAGATCATAGGCAATGGGCATGAGGATCATCTGGGCCGTGGAGCCGCTGGGGGCCACCCGCCGGATATCGGCGGGGATCTCCACCTGGCGGCCGGCGGAGTCGGTGACGACCCGGGTCTGCACCCCCTCCAGGGGGTCGTAGCCCTGCTTTTTGCCGCAGGCCGCCAGGGGCAGACACAGGCACAGGGCCAGGAATAGGGCGAGAATACGATGCTTCATAGGTCACTCCTTATCAGAATCAGGCCGGGACGGAAGGGGGCGGAAATCCGGCCGGCCCGGCAGCCAGCCGTCACCGACCCGCCGCTGGGGCGGCGGGGGAGGGGGGATCAGGGCATCATTCTCCCCGCTGTAGAAGGCGCGGTTGTTTTCGATGAGCTGGGGAAGGGTCACGGGGCGGTAGAAATTCACGTCCACCCCGGCGTTGAGCACCCGGGGCATCTGGCGCAGCATGCCGTACTCCGGGCCCCGGGCCTGGTGCAGGTGACCGTGGATCATATAGCCCCGCCTGCGGTAGAGAATGGGATAGTGGCAGAGGATAATGTGGACCTCTCCGTCGTCGATCTCGTTGAAGTCGGTGACGGTCTCAAAATAGCGGTACAGCTCCCCGGCGTTTTCAAAGCCGGTGTCGTGATTGCCGCGGATCAGGTGCTTATGGCCCCGGAGCCGCGCCAGCGCGTCCCCCGGCACCAGGCCCCGGTTATAGCCCACGTCCCCCACCACATACACGGTGTCATCCTCCGACACGGCGGCGTTCCACCGGGCGATCAGCACCCGGTCCATTTCCTCCACGGAGCCGAAGGGACGGGAGGGCAGGAAGGGCTCATAGTGAAAGTGGAGGTCGGCGGTATAGAAGATCATGGCGTCCTCCCATAGCGATATTTTCAAAATAGAATAACGAATCTCAAAAAAATTTAGATAACCAGATGAATTTTTGTTCAGTATAGCAAAATCCGCCGGGATTGTCAATACGGCAGGGCGGGAAAATGCCATTTTGGGCATGACAGAGCCCCGGACGGCGGAAGGCAGATATGGCCGCCCGGGGCTTTGTCTATTTCATTCGCTCCACAGCCGCACCGTCCGTGGGGCGGTGTCGCCGTCTGGCAGCAGCGACGCCGCGAAGCCCGCGGGCTGATACGTCAGCTCCAGCAGGAATTGATCGGGCTGATCCAGATAGTCCGGGTACTCGTCCAGCACCATCACCAGCTCCAGCTGCCGCCCCTGGGCGGGCAGCGGGTTCAGCCAGCCGTTTACCACCTGATTGCTGAACTCCACGCCGGACTCATACCCCAGGGGCAGGACGCCCTTGGAGGTGTCGTGGATGTAGAATTGGGCGTCCAGCTGATAAAGCTGCCCGTCATAGAACCCGTAGGCCTTTCCCTCCGTCAGCTTCAGGGGGATGTCCTTGCTGCTGGAACGCAGAAGAAAGTAGTAAAGATATTTCTGGTTGGGGGCCTTCTGGATGACTACGCTGCCGTCCTCAACCGTATAGCTCTCCTGGACGGCCTGGCTGGGAATGCTCAGCCTGGTCAGGCGGGGCGTCAGGGCCTGGGCGGTGTACCGGGCTTCGGTGTACCGCAGAATGCCGGACAGCACCAGCAGCGCCGCCAGGACGATCACCGCCGCCCACAGGGCCTTCCGCCGCCGCCGCAGGCGGCGCAGCAGCCGGGCCTCCTCCTGAAACTGCGGCTCCAGCAGGGGGTGGCACATTTCGTCCGCCGTCCGGCGGCAGGCTTCGCACCCGGCCAGGTGCTCCTCCAGGGCCTCCCGGGATTCCGGGCTCAGCATCCCCTCGGTGTACAGGGGCATCAGATCCTGGGCCAAGGCACAGTCGATGGTTTTCATGGCGTTCCCTCCATTTGCTCCATGATTTTCTTCCGGGCCCGGTGATAGGTGACGCAGGCCCAATTTTCACCCTTTTCAAACAGGCTGCCGATGTCGCGGAAGGACAGCTCCCCCAGCACCCGCAGCAGGAATACCTCCCGGTACGGCTCCGGCAGCCGGTGCAGCAGCCGGTGGATGCGCAGGGCCAGGTCCTTGTCCTCAAAGGCGGCGGCAAAGTCCCGGCTGTCCGGCAGGGCGGCGGTGTCGTCCAGGGGCTGGCACCGGCCCTCCTTCCGCCGCAGGGAGGTCCAGGTGTTCCGGGCGATCTGGCACAGCCAGGTGGAGGCGGCGCACTCGCCCCGGAAATCCGGCAGGGCCACCATGGCCCGGTAAAAGGTCTCCGCCGCCAGCTCCTCGGCGGCGTGTTCGCTGCCGGTGAGCCGCAGAGCGTAGCGGTACACCGTCTGATAGTGGCGGCGGTACAGCTGCTCCATATCCTGGGCCATGTCCTCCCTCCTTTCTGTTTATTAGACGCGCGGTGCAGCGGAATCTGACAGAAAATTTCAAAAAAAATCCCCTTATGCGGGGGCATAAGGGGATTTTGAGGGGTCAGGTATTCAGATACGGGTCGTCCAGGCGGCCCAGGCGGCGCAGCATGGTCTTTTTCACGGCCTTGAAGATGTTCTCATATCCGGTGCAGCGGCACAGATGGCCGGATAGCAGCTTGCGCAGCTGGTCGTCGGTATAGTACACGCCCCGGTCCAGGATCTCCACCGCCGTCATGATAAAGCCCGGGATGCAGAAGCCGCACTGGATGGCGGTTTCCTCCATAAAGGCCTGCTGAATGTCGGACAGCTCGCCGTTGGGGCCCATGAGGCCCTCCAGGGTGGTGATGTGCTTGCCCTCGGCCCACACGGCCAGGTACAGGCAGGAGTTGTAGCACTCGCCGTCGATGAGCACGTTGCAGGCGCCGCATTCGCCCACCTCGCAGCCCTTCTTCACGGAGGTCATGGAGAAGTCGTTGCGGAGCATATCCGTCAGAGATGCCCGGACGTCCACCATTTTCTCCACTTCCTTGCCGTTGAGGAAGAACGTCACCAGCTGATACTGATTCTTTGCCATTACAGCTCACCTCCTGCCAGCTTTACGGACTCGATGAGGCAGCGCTTGGCGCTCTCCACGGCGATGTGGGAGCGGAAGGCCCTGCTGGCCCGCCAGGAATCCCGGGGGTGGATGTCCTCCAGCACCGTGCGGCCGAACTGCTCGATGTTCTCCAGGGTGACGGCCCTGCCGTTGATGAACGCCTCGGCATTCAGCGCCCGCAGGGGCACGGGGCCCGCCACGCCGAAGGCGATGCGCACCCGCTCAAAGGTCTTTTTGTCCGGGCTCAGTCGGGCGTTGACGGAGGTGCCCAGGGTGGCGATGTCCATGGCGTTGCGCATGGCGTACTTGATATAGTGGCCGAAGGTCCGGTCATAGGATGCCTTGGGGATCAGGATGGCGGTCTGGATCTCGCCGTCCTCCGCCCGCAGGTCCACGGCGCCGGCCTTGAGGTAGAAATCCTTGATGGGCACCCGGCGAACGCCGTTTTTGCCGGTGATCTCGATGATGGCCTCCCAGGCGTGGAGGGTGGAGGCGGAGTCGGCGGAGGTGACGCCGTTGCAGGTGTTGCCGCCGATGGTGCCGGCGTTGCGGATCTGGGGGCCGCCCACCATGTCCACCGCCTCGCCCAGTACGTTGATGTACTTCTGGATGATGGGATCGTTGGTGATGTGGGTAAAGCTGGTAAGGCTGCCGATACGGATGTTCTCCTCGTCATCGATGGAGATGCCCCGCATCTCGCCGCACTTCTGGATGGAGATCAGCGCCTTACCGGCCCGCTTGCCCTCCCGCATCTGCACCAGCACATCCGTGCCGCCGGCGATGATCTGCGCCTCGGGGTGCTCCAGCCGCAGGCGCACCGCATCCTGTACGTTCTTGGCCTCGTACAGTGCCAACATATCATACATAGCTTGTCCCTCCTCAGTCCTGAATGAGCCCCTCTTCGCTGAAGCGCTTGAAGAGGATGTGGGCATTCATGGGGTTCTGGTCGATGGCCACGCCGGTGGCGTTGAGAATGGCGTTGCGGATGGCCGGTGCGCCGGAGCAGGCCGGCGGCTCGCCCAGCGCCTTGGTGCCGAAGGCCGAGGTAGGCTCGGCATTTTCGATGAACTGCGCCTCCAGATGGGGGTGATCCATAATGGTGCTGAGCTTGTAGTCCAGCAGGTTGTTGTTCAGGGGCTTGCCGTTCTTCTCATCGAACAGCAGCTGCTCGCCCATGCCGTAGCCGATGGCCATGGACATGCCGCCGTGTACCTGCGCCGCGGCCAGCGCCGGGTTGATGAGCTTGCCGCAGTCGTGTACGTTGACGATGTCCCGCAGCGTCACCTTGCACATGGGAATGTCCACCTCGATGTCCACGAAGGTGCAGCCGAAGGAGTAGGCGTTGTTGCGGATGGTGAACGTGGACTCGGCGGTGATGTGCTCGCTCTTGGCGGCGTTGTACTGCGCCGTCATGGCCAGCTCCCTCAGGCTCATCAACACCTTGCCGTCGGTATTGCGGACGATGTTGCCGTCCACGATGTCCATATTGTACACCGCCTGACGGGTCAGGTCGGTGGCGTATTGCAGGATCTTTTCCTTCAGCAGCAGGCCGGTCTGGCGAATGGAAAAGCCCGCCGTATAGGTCTGGCGGCTGGCGTAGGCGCCCAGACCCGTGGGGGTGATGTCCGTGTCCTGGCAGGACACCACATGCACGTCCTTATAGCTCTTGAGGCCCACCACATCGGCGGTCATCTGGGCGTAGGCGGTGTCGGCGCCCTGTCCGATCTCCGTCTCGCCGCACTGCATGGTCACGGTGCCGTCCAAATTCAGCTGCATCCGGTTGCTGGAGGTCTCCAACGAGATGGGATACACAGCGGTGTTGTACCAGAACGTGGCCATGCCCACCGCGTGGCGGATGGGCCCCGTCTCCTTGGCGTACTCCGCCATCTTCCGGTCATAGTCTATGTATTTCCGGCCCGCCTCCATGCACTCACGGAAGGAGTCGTTGTAGTTGACGTTGTGGCTGAACCCGTCCTCGTAGCCCTGGGGCATGATGTTCTGCATCCGGAAGGCCAGCGGGTCCATGCCCACCGCCCTGGCGCAGTCGTCCACGTTGGACTCATCGGCAAAGGACGCCTGCGGCATGCCGTAGCCCCGCATAGCGCCGGCGGCGGGGCGGTTTGTGAACACCGTCCAGGCATCGCATTCCATGTTGTCGCAGGGATAGTGCTGGGGGAAGGAGCCCATGGCCTTGGCCACGATGCTGTGTCCGTGGGAGGCGTAGGCCCCCTGGTTGGAGAACAGCTCCACCTTCCGGGCGGCAAAGGTGCCGTCCGGCCGGAGCCAGGACACGATGTGGAACCGGATGGCGTGGCGCACCCGGTTGGAGACGAAGGTTTCCTCCCGGGAGCAGTCGATGCGGACGCAGCGCCCGTGGACCTGGGTGGAGCACCAGGCGCACAGAGGCTCGTACAGGGCGTCCTGCTTGTTGCCGAAGCCGCCGCCGATATAGGGCTTTACCACCCGGATATCGCTCCAGGGGCGGCCCAGGGCCTGCCCCACCACCCGGCGGATGATATGGGGGATCTGGGTGGAGGCCACCACGGTGATGCGGCCGTTTTCCTCATAGGCGAAGCACCCGTGGTTCTCAATGTGGCAGTGCTGCACCGTGGGGGTATCGTACCAGCCCTCTACCCGGATGAGGCCCGGCTCCCGGATGGCGGCCTGATAGTCGCCCTTTTTCATGTCGGTGTGCTTGAGGACATTGTCGGGATAGTCATCGTGAAGCCGGGGTGCGCCGGGCTTCATAGCCTCCTGGGCGTCCAGCACCAGGGGCAGCTCCTCATACTCCACCTGCAAGGCCCGGACGCCCTGCATGGCGGCCACCTCGTTTTCCGCGATGACCACGGCCACGTCGTCGCCGTAGTAGCGGACATGGCGGTTGAGCAGATGACGGTCCGCCACGTCCTGGTGGTCCGGGTCCATGGACCAGGGGTGACCGGCGGTGGGGAAGGGGTGCTCCGGCACGTCGAAGCAGGTCAGGACCTTCACCACGCCGGGGATCGCCTCCGCAGCGGTGGTGTCCACAGACTTCACGAAGCCGTGGGCAATGGTGGAGTGCTTGATGCGCACATACAGCGCGTCCCGGGGCATCAGATCCTCGTAATACTTGGTGCGTCCGGTGGCCTTGTCAAAGGCGTCCACCCGGACCTCCCGTTTTCCAACCTCAGCCATGAATGGTGTCCTCCTCAGCAAAATAAGAAGTCGCGATATCTGGCATAAGCCCTCGTAATTCTTCTTTATTAAATTGTATCATAGCATATCCCGCCGGATTTGAAAAGCGGTTTTCGTGATTTTAGTTGGAGAATAGCGCCATGACAGAAAAAGCCCCGGCGGAGCTTGTCCGCCGGGGCAGGGGAGATGCGGTGTCAGCGAAAGGAGATCGCTCAGATGGCCTTGCGCTTCCTGGAGGTGACCACCACGGCAGCGCCGGCTGCCATGACCGCCACCAGGCCGTACACCACCACGCCGCTATCGGCGGTCTTGGGGCTTTCGGGCTTGGTGGGAGTAGTGGGCTCCTCGGCGGGCAGGGTGATGGTGATGCGGCCCTGGGGCTGGGCATACTGTTCACCCACCACGCCCTTGAGCTCGGTGGTGATGTAGTCCATCAACACCTCGTCCAGAGGCAGACCGGTGTCGAACTGGCCGGAGGCGGCAGCGAAGGCATAGTAGGTGTCGCCGCCGGCGGCCAGGAAGTTATTGGTGACCACGGCATAGGTCTTGTTGGGATCAAAGGCCTTGCCGTTGACGCTGTTGATGGTGACGCGGTTGATGGAAGCGGGACCATGGTAGGTGGAGCCGGGATAGGTGTCGGCATTGGCGTCATACTTCTTGGTGGCGTCAATGGAGATGTTCATGCCGGCGATCTGGGGGAAGCCACCCAGGGACTTGGGCAGAGCAAAGGTAGAAGCCTCCAGGGCCTCCAGCAGCTCGGCGCCGGTGACGTATACCACGGCCACGGTGTTGCCGAAGGGCAGCACGGTGTTCACGTCCAGCTTGGAGATGTCGCCCTTGTGGATGGCAGCGCGGATGCCGCCGCCGTTGGTGATGGCCACCACGTTCTCGGCGGGAACGGTGAGCTCAGCGTCCTTGCGGATGGCCCACAGCATGGAGTCGGTGATCAGGTCGCCCAGGTTGGTCTCCTGGGTGCGGTTGCCGGGCTCCTTGGCGCCGTTGAGCTCCACGTCGGTTCTGGCAAAGACCTTGCCGTACTCGGCGTTGACGTCGCTGATGATCTTGTCGGCGGCAGCCTTCACGGCGGCGTCCTCCTTGGTGAAGGCGGACAGGTCGATGAGGCCGTTGCTCTCGATGCTCTTGGTGGCGTTGTCAATGACGATGGCGCCCACATAGGCAAGGCCCGTGCCGGTGGACTGGATCATGTTGTTGTCCTTGCTGGCGGTCATCACCGTGTGGGAGTGGCCGTCGATGAACAGGTCGATGCCCTTGACGTTCTGCATCACATTATAGGAGCAGTTGGGCTCGGAGGAGTCGTCCACGCCCAGGTGGCCCAGGGCGATGACGATGTTGGCATTCCCCTCGTTGCGGGCCATGTCCACGTCCTCCTGGGTGACCTTGTACAGATCCTTGCCGCCGATGAAGTTCAGGCCCTTCATCAGGGCGGGATTGGCCTTGGTCTGGCTCTCGGGGGTGGCAATGCCTACAATGGCGATGCGGAACAGCTCGGTCTCGTAGCTGTCGTCGGCATAGATGGGAGCGGTGCCGCCGGGGGCGAAGACCAGATCGCCCTCATCGTCCACCAGGTTGTTGCAGGCGACCATGAAATCGCCCTGGTGCTTTTTCAGGTTCTCCATCAGCTGGGGGAAGCCGTAGTCGAACTCGTGGTTGCCCAGGGTGATGACGTCATAGCCCACCAGGGCCATCATGTCCAGGGCGGTTGCGCCCTTGCTGAGGCTGACGTAGGGAGAGCCCTGGCTGTAGTCACCGGCGTCCAGCAGGATCACCTGGTGAGCGCCCTTGTCGTAGCACTCGTCCCGCAGAGCAGCCACCTTGGCGTACTTGTCGATGGCGCCGTGGACGTCGTTGGTGTGCAGGATGACGGTCTTGCCCGCCAGGGAGTCAGGGAGCTGATACGTCTCCTTGTTCTCGCCCCAGGAAGCCGGGACCATCAGCGCCAGCGTCATGACCAGCGCCAGCAGAGTCGCTAAGATTTTCCGCATGGTATTCTTTCCTCCTTCAATTTTCAGAGCGCGGTGCGCGTTCTGTTGTACTCTTATCATACATGATTTCTCCGAAAAAGGAAATTCTTTTTCCTTCTGCAAGGTATACAAAAATTTCATTCTCATTTTGTTGAAATTGCGTGGGTATAAACCCGGGAAAATGGGATGGATTTTTGCGCATTTCATGATATAATAAAGAATCATGCAATCAACCTGGAAAAGGAGGGCATTTTCCATGAAATATCTGTTTCGCGGGGGCACAGTGGTGTCCGGACGGGGCACCCGCCGGGCGGACGTGCTGGTGGAGGACGAGAAGATCCTCCGGGTGGCCCGCAGCATCTCCGCGCCGGAGGCCACGGTCATCGACGTGGAGGGGCAGCTGCTGCTGCCGGGCTTCATCGACGCCCATACCCATTTCGACCTGGACGTGTGCAGCACCACAACGGCGGACGATTTCTTCTCCGGCAGCCGGTCGGCGCTGCGGGGCGGCACCACCACGGTGGTGGATTTTGCCTGCCCGAATAAGGGAGAGACCCTGCATCAGGGACTGGAGCTGTGGCACAGGAAGGCAGACGGAAGCTGCTGCTGCGACTACGGCTTCCATATGACCATCGACGACTGGAACCCCGGCATCGAGGCGGAGATCGACGACATGTACGCCGCCGGGATCTCCTCGTTCAAAATGTACATGACCTATCCGGCCATGATGATCGGCGACGAGGCCATGTATCACGCCCTGAAAAAGCTCAGGGAAAAGGGAGGCATCTGCGGCGTTCACTGCGAAAACAGCGGCGTCATTGACGCGCTGATTGCCGAGAAGAAGGCCGCAGGGGAGATGGGCGTGGGCTCCCATCCCCGGACCCGGCCCGATTTCCTGGAGGCGGAGGCCGTGTCCCGGCTGCTGCGCATCGCTCAGGCGGTGGATATCCCGGTGGTCATCGTGCATCTGACCAATGCCGCCGCCCTGCGGGAGGTGGAGGCCGCCCGCAAACGGGGCCAGCGGGTGTATGTGGAGACCTGCCCCCAGTATCTGCTGCTGGACGACAGCGTGTATGACGACCCCGACTATTCCCGGGCCGCCCGCTATGTCTGCGCCCCGCCCATCCGCAAGACGGAGGACCAGCGGGTCCTGTGGGCCGCCCTGCGCAAGGGCGAGATCCAGACCGTGTCCACGGATCATTGCAGCTTTACCCTGGAGCAGAAGGACGCCGGACGCGGGGACTTTACCAGGATCCCCGGCGGCCTGCCGGGGGTGGAGACCCGGGGCGAGCTGCTGTATACCTACGGCGTTACCACCCGGAAGATCAGCCTGGCCACCATGTGCCGGGTGCTGTCGGAAAACCCCGCCAAGCTCTACGGTATGTTCCCCCGGAAGGGCGTGCTCCAGGCCGGGGCCGACGCGGATATCGTGGTGTACGATCCCCAGGCGGACCATCTGCTCCGGGCGGAGGACATGACAAGTCTGGCGGGCTACACGCCGTATGAGGGCTTCCCCATCCGGGGCGGCATCCGGCAGGTGTGGCTCCGGGGCCGCCTGGCGGTGGAGGACGGCTTCGTTCTGGCCGGGCCTGACGGCAAATATATCCCCCGGGGCAAGTGCAGCCTGTAACCGGGAAATGAGAAAGAAGGCAGCCGTATGAGCGTTCTGTATTGTCAGTCACCGGCGCTGTTCTGGTGCGCCCTGGCGCTGATCGTGTGCTTTTTTGTGCGCCGGGGAGCCCACCGGGTCCGGGCGGTGCTGGACCTGGTGCTGGGGCTTTTGTGCGTGGTAGGCGGCGTGGCCCTGTACTATCTGGGCATGTACAACAACGCATTTACCATCCGGGATTTCTGGTACATCCGCACCGCAGGCTGGATCGGCCTGGCGGTGGTCGTGCTGGTGACGGTGTGGCAGGTGGTGAAGGCCACCCGCCGCAGCATGTCGGCCCGCCGGGCCGCCCGCCAGGCAGAGCGGGACGAAAAGACCCGGCAGAAGGAGCTGGAGGACGCCAGGACCCGGGCCTATACCGCCGGGCAGGAGGACGCCAAGGCCGCCGCCCGGGTGGCGGAAAATGTGTCCGCCGCCGCGGAAGACCGGGAGAACGGGTGAGAAAAAAACGGGTGTGCTGCGGCACACCCGTTTGCCCTCGTCAAAAGGGATTCTTGACAAGCTGAGTCCCCGGCTGCGATGCAGCCGGGGACTTGCTGTATTTTTTTTGGGGGGGGGACGGGCTTACCGGGCGGCTTCCATGCCGGCCACCAGGGCCTTCTTGTTGCCATCCAGGAAGCGGGCCTTGCGCTCGCCCAGCTCGATGCGGATGGCCTCGGTCATCTGCTCCACGGTGGTGACGGGGACCTTTTCCAGGACAGCGCCCAGAATGGCCACGTTGGCGCCCTTGGGGTTGCCGATGGACTCGGCAATGGCGTTGGCGTCGCAGTACACCACCTGGATGTCGTCGCGGACGGCCTTGCGGTCGATGATGCTGCTGTTGATCACCAGCACGCCGCCGGGCTTCACATGCTCCTCGAACTTATCCAGAGAGGGACGGTTCATGGCCACGATCACGTCGGCCTTGTCCACCAGGGGGGAGGCCACGGGGTCGTCGGACACGATGACGGAGCAGTTGGCGGTACCGCCGCGCATCTCGGGACCGTAGGAGGGCAGCCAGGAAACGTGCTTGCCGTCCAGCATGCAGGCCATCGCCATGAACTTACCGATCAGGAGCATGCCCTGACCGCCGAAACCGGCGAAAATAAAGGTCTTTTCCATGTTACTTGGCCTCCTTGTCTTTGTAAACACCCAGAGGATAGTAAGGAATCATGTTTTCCTCCAGCCAGGTCATTGCCTCCACGGGAGACATACCCCAGTTGGTGGGGCAGGTGGACAGAACCTCTACCATGCAGAAGCCCTTGCCCTCCTTCTGGTAACGGAAAGCCTTGGCAATGGCCTTCTTGGCCTTGACGATGTTGGCGGTGTTGTTGACGGCCACGCGCTCAATGTAGTAGGAGCTGGGCACAGCGGCCAGCATCTC
>ERZ825384.1274-NODE-1274-length-30304-cov-4.807828_pt1 | contig 30304 bp, 30 predicted proteins | sample MGYA00519931_ERZ825384 | MGnify/ENA primary metagenome ERZ825384 (study PRJEB31778, sample SAMEA3449200) | human gut metagenome | biome: human gut; feature: human-associated habitat; material: faeces | place: United Kingdom | collected 2010/2012 ...
TGGGAATTAACCGAATATCGTCACTTTTGAGTTTCATTTTTAGCGGTTTATTATTACTCATAATGTAGTAGTATTTTATGTTTTTATCGTTGAAAGCAGTGGGAAAATCCCACTGCTTGACACATTAAAATAATCAGCCTTATGGTTTTCTGGGAGGAATTACAGTAATAACCGAGTCACAACCTCCTGTCACGACACCATCGCACTGACCAACATTTCTTGGTTGGCATATCATAAGCATATTCGGACAGGTAGGCGTCACTAGGCTATCGCACTGATCTATCAAAACTAATTTGCAAGGATCGTCTGTTACCTGTGCAGTACACGTACCGCCTAATATCATTTGAGATTTTTCGGAATTTAATAATTCCATTTCAAATTTTTTCATAATCCATTGTGTTAAATTTTTTAACTTCATTTTATTTCGACAGATAGTTTGAACTGCCGTTTTTACAAGACCATTTTTGCGAATGCCTTTTTGCGTTTTAGTTAAACTTATAAGCTGTCAAACTTTGTTTTGTTTACTTGTAGGAGGCTTCTTTATTTAGGCAGGCAAAACCGAAATAAGAATATTAAATTTTTGTTTTGTAATTTTAATTGCAGCTTCTGGTACTTCATCCTGTCTGTTCCAAATATCTTCGATGATCAATCATACTTCTTGTTTGATTTTATGCCCTGCTGATTCACAACATATTTTCAATAAAGCAACTATATACGGCGCTGCGGTTTCTTATAGCGATATTTTCCGCCGATTTCATAAAGGCTGTCATTCGGGTAATATACGAGTTGCTCCCGCACGTTGGGGTCACGCTCAATCTCCTGAATCAGAGCACACAGATATTGCATGTCCAACCGGGTACGGCGTTTGTTGTCCTTCGTAGCCGGTAATTCGATCGATGTACTGTCCGCAATCTTTCCCGTGCTACATCCTGCGAATAAACCGAACGGAGTACACCGTGTCATTGCCCGGTGCCGGTATTTCAGAACGGAACGCTCGAATTTAGTCTGCTTTTTTCGGTCTTTCGATACACAACCTTCATACAGCTCCGGCGAGGCTAAATAGAGCGCTTCCCGAAATTCAGGACTCAAGGTCGTATCTTCTGCCGGAGCATCCAGCGGAAATAATGGCGTCCTGAAAACAAAGTCGGGGAAAGGGATAAACGTCGGTTTCATTATGTCAATATAAATTACAAGATTAGGTTCCTTTTAACAAGATAACAATACAATATGTCAACAGCAAATACTTTGAAATAAAAATCTCTTTAGGTGTAAATTATTTTGATATAGCATCATCAATAAATATTTTTTCCATATCTTTATATTTTCTATAAGTGACCATTTAATAGTTAATATTCGTTGTTGCTTAACAAAATAGTTGATAATCTATCTGATATAAAATCACTTAATAATTGCATAAAGAATTGTTGGCTATATTTATATTCGGAATGTGGTGTCATACGACATAATATAAGATATCATAATCAATAATCGGTTGACTATAAATTGTATAGTCAACCGGTTATGATTTTATTAGCTAATGATGTAGACAAATTTAGATAAGCCAAATTGCTACTCTTCGCTATTTCTTAATATAAGACGATTCATTTCTTCAAGTATTTCTGACCTTAACTTATTATCTTCAGACTTAAAATCATGGATATACTTATTTGTTATATCCATGATTTGGTCAGAATAATCAATATTCTGAAAAAGGGATGTCAAATCTGCATATTTAATATTCCCATTACTATTACTCCGATAGGTGTTCAAAATCAACAGCAGAAATTCATCAATAGATAAATTTTTAAATTCCACCTTATTTTTATCTTCTTCCTCTTCTTCTTTCGCTAATTTTGCTCGCAGTTTGGCGAATTTCTGAGCAAGAGCCCATTCAGAAACATCCTCCTTATCGAATAATCCATTCAAAAGGTCTATAAAACTAATTGTTTCATTAGATGCATTAAAATTCTCTTCGACCAGTGAAATTATATTGTTATTAACGGATGAGGGATCATTTTAAATATGATGTATATACAACTTACGGCATCAAAAGGCAGGGCTGGTGGTGAATCTCTATTTTCTTTTCATCAGTTGTCTTTTTTATTTTGTTTCTATAGGTAGCTGTTGACGTCAGATAAAGCGATTTAGGTAAAAGGTTGTATCATTACAACCTTTTGGGCGTTTTTTTATATCTTTGCATTGTTTGTTGATAAATATGAATATGAAGTATCTTAATATAAAGAAAGCGTTGACTGCATGGCAGAATTTGCAGCCGCTGTCGGAGAAGGATAGGGAAAGGCTCAGTCGCCGTTTTACTGTGGATTTCAATTACAACAGTAATCATATTGAGGGTAATACGTTGACTTATGGCCAGACGGAAATATTGCTACTTTTCGGCAAGGTGATTGGGGAGGCAGACGTGCGTGACGTGCAAGAGATGACCGCGAGCAACGTAGGCCTGCGAATGATGACGGAAGAGGCTACGGTGAAGGGAGTGCCATTGACACAGAATTTTATCCGGACATTGCATAAAACCATATTACGAGAAGATTATACTGTTTATCGAGATTTGCCTGGTGGTATGCAGACGAGTTATGTAATTCATGCCGGCCAGTATAAGACTCGGCCTAACAGTGTTATCACCCGATATGGGGACAGATTCGAATATGCCTCACCCGAGGAGACACCCGGACTGATGGGAGACTTAGTGGACTGGTATAATACAGCAGAACAAGAAGGGAAACTATCTCCAGTAGAGTTGGCCGCACTGTTTCACTACCGTTATATACGCATTCATCCTTTCGAGGACGGTAACGGTCGTATTGCCCGGCTGTTGGTCAATTACATCCTAACGCGCCACGACTATCCAATGATTGTGGTTCGTAGTCGTAAAAAGAGCGAATATCTGGAAGCTTTACATCAGGCTGATCTTGAAGTAGGTCCTGTCCCTAGTGATGGAGCCCATGCAGGGATCAAGGATATCCGTCCTTTTTTGAAATATTTCAATGACTTGGTGGCTACGGAAGTGTATAATGATGTGCTGTTTGTGAGCGAGAGGAGTGAGAATGTGTGGTGGTATGATGGGGAACGGATTGCATTCCGAACGCCCAATTATACAAAAATTCTGAACGCTATGCGAACTCAGCCCACGCTGACGCTTGCAGACATGAAAGATGAAACGGGTATCAGTATGACGGCTATTCAGAAGCTACTGGATCAACTGATTTCCAAGAAATATGTGGAGCGAGGCGAGAAGGAAGGGAGCTGGAGAGTGTTTGTGACACAGTGATATACTATTAATACCGGATGGAGAGGTGATATGGTAATTAATTTTTAATAAGATGCGATAATGGCTAACCTGATTTCATACTTTACGAAAGATGACGATCTGAGTGCGAGTAATGGGCTTGAGATATATGATTTTACGGGCGATTCTACGGTTTTTGTACAGGATTGTGTACAGCGTTTTCGTGAGGCCTATATCAGTGAAGAAAAGCTTGAAGAAATTGTTCTCAAGTCAAAAAAGACAACAAGAAAAGATGCCATAGAACGACGACTGCCCCAAAAGACATCAAACAAAGCAGGTGATTTTGGCGAGATACTATCATATTATCTATGGACTGAGACGTTTGCCAGTGATGCGAATATACGCCCAATGAAAATCAGGTGGAAAGAGCACCCTGACATGCCTAGTCATTTGGTAGATGTCATCCTCCTCAGACGTGTAGATGAAGACAATGCCTGTCCTAATGATAAGATGTACACAATTGAATCGAAAGTGTGGACCTCAACAATGAAAGAAGGTCATAGTTCTTTGACGGACGCTTTAAGCGATGCTATTAAAGATAAAACAGAACGTGCCGCAAAAACAATACCTTATCTTGTGACACAATATGAGCGAGATGGTGAACACGCTTTGGCAGATCAACTTCAACGGTTTGGTGACCCCGTAAACTATCCTTATATTAAAAAGCATTTTGCGATAGCAATAGTTGAGTCAAATCAGGCAAATGACCATATTGGAAACTTTGATAAGGTATTGCAAGCGGCTAATGCTAATATCCCTGTGTATTTGCTGCCTATTGCTGATTTGAAGAACATATATAATAAACTTTACCTCGATATTCCGAATAACTGATGGCAGATACATTACAACAATGGATTAATGATGCAAGTGCGTACGAGTTACTGAATACTTACAAGATTGAGGAGCAGGTATTATACCCTTTTGTGAATAAAGGTGATGATTTCTATATCTCCTTGTTGAATAGGATGTTCTTTACAATGAGAAATAGGGAATTGACGTTGGAAGATAAGAAAGGACATCTTTTGCAGATAGTAACAGGCTTATTGGTTTATTCTGAAGAAACAACAGCAGACAATTTTGATGGCGTAAACCATAATAACAATCTTCTTTATATTGCAGCTATTTACTATATATGTGAATATAATGCACTGTCACAACTGTTTATGTGGAGAGCGCAGGAATACGAATTCGAGAATGAATCTGCACAATTGCTCTACAGCATAATGGCTGGTTCTGAGAAGTATGCAAATAAAGGGAATGAACTCTGCTTGTTGTTGAGAAAATATATGTTGACAGGGAATGAAAGAACGCTAAATGCTATAGACAATAGATTGCATAATAAGATAGAACAAAATGTTTATCTGAGTTTGGATGATTTCTTTGATACACATGTGGCAGTATGGGTGATAGAACGGTTCCGTGAGAGCAACCTATGGAAGGTTTTAATTCCTCGCGGTGGTGAAGAAATGTGGGGAGAATATATAGCATACTCTGTAAAACACCATATCTATGCATTGCTACCATCACAAGAAGATGCTATCAATAAAGGTCTGTTAGACTATACACGCTCGTTTAGCCTAAAGATGCCAACAAGTGCAGGTAAGACTTTTCTTACTGAGTTGCTGGTATTTCAAGAATTAAAGAATAATCCAGATGCAAAAATATTATACTTAGCTCCACTGCGGTCGTTAAGTCGTGAGTTAAAAGAACGCTATGGTAGGCTTTCGTATGAATTCAGCTTTGATTTTCGTGCCGCTTATGGTGGTTGTACTACATCCGTTGAAGAGGAAACTATCGAGAATGCCAAATTACTCATAGCTACACCAGAAACTTTCACGACGTTGGAAGGTACAATAGATGACCTTACGAAAGGATATACCTTGGTAATATGTGATGAAGGTCAATTGTTAGAAGATAGGAACAGGGGTGTAAACTATGAGTTGTTATTGACTCGCCTTAAGAGGAATGAGCATACTAGATTCCTTTTTATCTCTGCAATTATACCCAATATCTCTGATATAAATCAATGGCTTGGCGGAGCAGTTGGTGAGGTCGGAAACAGTACATATAGACCATGCAAAATACGATTTGCACTAGCAATGAGGGAAAACGGTCATATCGTAGTTCGATACGCTAACGATGCAATAGACGGCTGGTCGGTAGAAGTTAATGACTTTTTAAATGATAGACAGGCAAAGCAGGTAGGTACAACCCAAAAATCATTGAGTTGTGCACTATCCTTAAAGGCAATGGAGGCGGGACCAGTAATGCTTTATTGCTCTATGAAGGATGGCTCTCGTGGTTGTATAAAACATGCGGAAGAAATCCTAAATATGCTAGATAAGCATGTGTTCAAGAAACCGTCCTCTTTCGTTCAGGACGTGGATTGGCTATCTAAAGTTGCTGAATACTGTGCGTATCAATTTGGCGATGACTACCGTCTTACTCAATGCGTTAAAGAAGGATTTGCATATCACCATGGACAAATGCCTCAGGACATTAGGGAATTGATAGAAACCGCTATAGCAAAGAAGTCTTTGCAACTTGTGATATGTACAAAGACTCTTTCTGAGGGTATCAATATGCCCATTAAGACCGCTGTGCTTGCAAATATAACGAACCCTGCTGACGGAACCTTCAAGAATACTCTTGAGTTGAGAGACTTGAAGAATATTATAGGAAGGGTAGGCAGAGCCGGCAAAGAGTCATATGGTCTTGTCCTGCTACCTATTAAAGGTAATAACACAGAGCCTCTTGAGAAGGTAATACAAGTGATTCAGAATGAAGTAAATGTGGAACAAGCAAATGGGGCACTTTATTACATAGTGCAGCAAATACGTAATAAGGGATTAATAATCGATGAAGAAATCAATGCCTTTTTAGAGTCGGAAGGAGTGGCAGAGCAGATAGATATGTTGATAAATCTCAATAAAGAAGATACAGAACTTATAGATATTGATTTAGATGACGTTATAGAAGATTCTCTTGCATATTATTTGGGTGACAAAGAGACAAAGAAAGAAGTAAAAAAAATCTTTACTATCCGCTATGAGCATTTACGAAATGTTCTGTCTAATGATGAATATGACAAGTATTTGCATATCGGGTTGCCTCTTGCTGACTATAATGTATTGAAACGGTTATTTTCTGATAAGACAACTGCTGATTTTGAAATACACAGTCCTGTGGATGCTAGTTGGATTCACCTGATGATCGAAACAGTATATGCTTTGGAATCAGTGAAACATGATTTGACTTATGTTTCGAAGTCGAAGCCATTGTTCGGAATACATAAAGATTTAATATTGGCAGAGAGAATTCTTACGTGTTGGATATGTGGAAAACAATATGTGGAGATTGCTGCTGAGTGCGAATGCTCGATTGAACAAGCAGCACTCTATGTTGACTTTATTCAAAGAATTATAGCTGTGAAGGCGCAAGCTGTCGTGTCATACATCGAAGAAACCTATCAGATTGAATCAACTTTGATGCAACTTTGGCCAGATATGGTTAAAAGAGGTGTTTCTGATAAAAAGGCTCTCTGGGTAATTGATTCTGGTTTGGGTGACCGTGTTGTGGTTAATATGCTGGCATCTTATTTTAATGGTTATAACTTCTATGAGGATGATAAAGCCATGTTTTTACATGTTATTACTCATAGTGCAGCTATAGATAAATATGTGATGGAAAGCCCTATCCCAGTGCTGTTAAAAGAACGGTGGAAGCAGTATATGTGGTCTAACAATTAGATGTAAATTGCTATGGTGACTTTAGATGAATTATACGAATTTCTTAAACAGAAATAGGAGATGAGCATACTCGAAAGTCCAAACAGAAAGCATATGGTCTGCGACCAAATGATTCTCGGTCAAGACACAAACGAAATTCTTTATGGCTATATTGAAATACAGGGACTGGTCACAACTATCCCTATCGGGGTATTCGACTGGATATTGTTCGACGCCTGTCCTATGGCCTCGGTAGAAGTGCTCTATGAGCTGTGAAACAAGATGGAATGGATCATTCTTTCATCTGTTTGCATCAATATATTGTGATATTTAATTTTCAATTATTGCAAACATAATAATTTGATTTTGGATTACCAAAAGCATAGTTAATTCTGCACTTTCCGTTTCCTGCGCTTCTGTATCATTTCGTACTCTTCATAGAGATCCGGTGCTGCGGCTTCGTCGAGCAGCGTATCTACGAGGTCGAACAACAGCCATTTTCCCGCCGTGTCGCTTCGCTGCGGACGCCTGTCGGGGATTCGTTCCGGCCTCTTGGGATTGGCAGGTAAGTTTTCTTTTTCCGTATTCCGGGTTTCTTCCCCGGCCTGCGCGAACAGCCTCTCGAAGTTGTTCGCCGAAAACGCTCTGTCGAACCGCGAGCCGTTTACAACCAGCCGGTTGTCATGATCGATGAAGGTGACGCCGAAAATCCTCCCGTCGTTCTTCCCGCTGCGGTGGAACACGACGGAAATTCCCGCCCGGCGCATTGTTTCAGCGAACTCTTCCGGCGTTCTGCATTGTCGCATCGCCTGCCGGATGGCTTCTTTGGTCGGCTCCAGCCGCTCCCTGTTTTCCCGAATCCAGCTCTTCGTTGCGGCATATTGTTTTTGCAGGGCGTCGTACCCGACATCCCGTCCGATACGGCTGGCCGGGATCGGATTGCCGATGCGTTCCCCGGAGGCATCGAGCGCTCCGTAAAGGACTCCTTCGTAGGTGCGGCCCCGTGCTTCTCCGCGACACTCTTCGAGCCAGACGTTGAAAGGCCGCAGCAGCGTGTTCAGCTCTCCGGCCGATGCAAAGCGGTAGCGGTCCGTCATACTACGCACGACAGAGGCCACCTGTGCCCGTACATTGCCAGCCCGATAATCGACCCGCCGCAACTCCTCGAATACCGGTCGTTCTCCCTGCGAAGAGTGCAATCCGTATTGTCGTTCGAGTTCCCGTGTAATTTCTTGAGAGCGTTTACGGTCGTTGTAGCGGTCGATCGTTTTCCCGTCCGGCCCGATACAGATAGATACGATATGGAGGTGACTGCGGGCTATGTCTTCGTGTTTGAAGACGACGAAGGGCTGGGCGCCGTACCCCATACGTTCCATGTATTCGTGCGCTATTTCGATGAGCCGCGCATCCGACAGCCGGTCTTCCGGGTGAGGATTGAGCGAAGCGTGGAATACCGGGTCGGACAATCGGGAGCGCGGGTCGGACAAGTGAGGTGCGAATGCTTCCACCAATTTATGAAAGTCTATTTTACCGTCGAGGGGCATTACCGGGAGTTTGTGACAGCACAATACGCCGGCTGTTTCTTTATCGACTTTCAGCTTGTTATACTCCAGCATGCCGACGATATTTTTGCCATAAGTTATTCTTGCGACCATTGCTCCTGCATTTGTTTGGCGAGTGCTTCGATACGTAAGCTGAGTGCCTTCAGTTGGCGCGTATAGCCGGTAAGAATATCGAGTTGCGTGAGGATAGCGCGGTCGGAATAGCGCGAGTGTACCTGCCGGACGACCTGGTTATAGTTGTTCCCGAGCTTGGAAAATTGCCAGTAAAAATCGTTCAGCCGGGCGATGAATTGGGCTTTCGAGGTATCGATTTTATAGACTTTCAGCTCTCAGCCGAAGAGTCGTGAAAGGATGAATCGGGAGATGTTCTTCGTACAATCGGCCTCTTCGAGCATCTTGCGGAAGCGGATTTCCTGCTTGTCATTCAGCAGAAAGTTGTAACGGTGTGTTTTGGGGTCGGCAGCTTTAGGCCGTCCGCTTTTCTTGTGTGCCATAATGATAGTTGAAAGGGTTTGCGATTTGGGAGCGAACCATAGCCCGACAGCCGAAGGCCGCCGGGCCTTTTCGTATGCGGGAAACATTTTCCGCATACGAAAAGATACCTTGCTCTCGGCCCTTGCCGAGAAAACCGCTCCGCACGCGGAGCGGCCTTCGATGCCAGGAAACTACCGGTTCGTCCGACGGTGCAATGTTACGAAAGAATCCATAACGGCACAATGACCTGAAACGGCCTGCGGGTGCCTGTGAGTGTCGTATTCCCGAAATGGAATCCGAGAAGATTTTCAAGTAGTTTCTTTGTCGGTGGATGAATGGCCGCAGGCTTTGCAATCGTGCATTCATTACACTCATGCACTTATTGAATGAACTCATTGCACTCACGCATTCACTGAACAACTGCACTCATTGCCGAAATGAACTCATGTAATAAATGAATCCGCTGAATGAACTGAAATATTGCAATCGTGCATTCATTGCACTCGCGCATTCACTGAACGACTGCACTCATTGTCGGAATGAACTCATGCAATGAATGAATCCGTTGAATGAACTGAAGTATTGCAATCGTGCATTCATTACACTCATACACTCACTGAATAAACTCATACAACCTTAAATCAATCGAATATGGACAAACAACCTGTTTTTATTTCGATCGCCAATCAAAAGGGAGGTATCGGAAAATCAACTTACACAATTTTCACGGCCAGCCTGCTTCATTACCGGATGGGTTACCGGGTTTTGGTAGCTGACTGCGATTATCCGCAATGGAGCATCGCCCGGCAGCGCGAGCGGGATTTGGATGTCATGGAAAGCTCCGAGCGTCTCAAGCAGCAGATGATGACGCAGTACAAACAGACGGGACAGAAGGTATGGCCCGTGTTGGAAACCCAACCATCGAGTGCTCTGGCAGACGTCTCGAACTACATCAGACAGGAGGAGGTACCGGATGTCGTGCTGGTCGATTTTCCCGGTACCATCGGAACCAAAGGGGTATTGGGGCTTATGGCCTGCATGGATTATCTGTTTGTGCCGGTCAGAGCAGATAAGACGGTTTTGGAGAGCTCGATAACTTTCGCCCGAACCATTAACGAGGGGATTATCGCTCGTAAGAGTTCACCGCTGAAGAGCGTGAGTATGTTTTGGACCATGCTTGACCGACGGGAACGCACTCCGCTGTACGAACACTATGAACAAGTCATCCGGCATTTCGGTCTTTCGCTGATGCGGAGCCGTCTTCCTATGCGGAGCCGTTTCAGCCGAGAGTCCGATGGCAACGGAGGCATCTTCCGCTCAACGCTGTTCGCCGCCGACCGCTCCTTTACCGTCGATAGCGGGATGGATGATTTTCTTGCGGAATTATGTGCTATTGCAAAATTAGAGTAGTATGGCACGACGACAGAACGAACCTTTCGACGAAGAGGTCTTGCGTATGATCGCCAGCCGCATGAACAGCGTTCCGGCTCTGGAGGATTCCGCCATGGGCGTTGCGGCGGATTCCGAGGCTTCCGATGCCGAGCGACCTGCCCCGGAAAAGCCTCGCCGCCGGCCCGGGAAATCCTCCTATGCCGAAATCTTCCTCTCACCGATGGTCGTACAGCGCCGCACGGCCGTCTATGTCAGCGAACAGGTGCGGGACGCTATTTCGACCATTGTCCGGCATTTGGGACCTTCGGGAGAACTGTCCGTCAGCGGATATGTGGAAAACGTACTGCGACATCATCTGGAGAAGTACCGGGAGGAGATCAATACGTGCTATAAAGCCTCGGCACGGGATAAGCTGTTATAAGAGCCATGAGAGATATTCTTTTCACGTTTCTGGGCCTCGGTACGGCCTATCTCTATTTGGATAAGTTCCTGTTCCGGGGACACCTCGGAAGTCTTTTCGTGGAGGGTTGGCGGCATCTTCTGCACCTGCCCCGACGTCGCAAAGGCTCTTCGTCTGAGGCGTCGCCGCCAGTTACGCTGCCGGCAGCGGACTCTTCCGACGGGCAGCTTATCGAAAGAAAAGTGTACACTTCATGCCAGCGGGTGCCGGAAAGTGACATGGCCGCGAAAACGGCATCAAACGCCTCTGCGGGCGATAACTTTGAAGACGGAAACAGCCCCCGGGGAGGCTCGGTCGTCGAAACGTGGAGTGCAGAATCGTTCCGTGGCATCTCACAATGGAACGACGAAGGTTTCGCACTGAATGAGAATCAGGAGAGCCTGTCCGATACCGAGCGGATTCGTCAGGAGGTACAGCAGGCACTAAGTCGGATTCCGAATGAGGAAGATTCGTTTGCCGAAGAGTTGGAGCCTACGGACGAGGAGAAATACGGTCCTTCGCCGGACCATGCCGGGAGTTTTTTCTAATGGATTGTTTCACTTAAATCATCAAGATTATGAAGATGTGCTATTACGACTCGGGGTGAATTGAGCGCCCATGACCCCAGTTTACCGGCGGCAGGCCGGTAGTGGTCTGCCGCCCGAATTATTTCACTTTTAAACTATTTCGAAATGAGCACGAAACGAAAAAAAATGACTGTACTTCTGTCCTCCCTTCTGTTTGCCGTGGGGCAGACATGAGCGCAAGGCAACGGTCTTCGGGGTATCTCGGAAGCGACCACCATGGTGACGAGTTATTTTGACCCGCTCACGCTGTTGATTTACGCTGTCGGAGCCGTCATTGGGCTGATTGGAGGCATAAAGGTCTACCAAAAATTCAGCAGCGGAGACCCGGATACCTCGAAAACCGCCGCTTCATGGTTCGGCGCCTGTATTTTTCTGATTGTCAGTGCTACGGTATTGCGCTCATTCTTCCTGTAACGGCTATGGCAGCGTATAATATCAACAAGGGCGTCAATGCCCGTGTGGAGTTTCACGGCCTGCGGGCGCAATACCTTTACCTTTTTGCCGGCGGACTGCTCAGTCTCTTCCTGCTGTTCGTTGCGATGTACCTTGCCGGCCTTTCCGCCGGAGTCTGCATCTTCGTCTGCGGCGCTGCGGGCGCTGCACTCGTCTGGGGTGTCTTCCGTCTTAACTCTCGCTACGGGCAATACGGGATGATGAAACTGCTTGCGGGGCTTCGTCTGCCGCGCCGCATCATTCGCCGCCGCAGAATAGGACGTCTTATACGAATCACTAATCACTTCGACGACCATGCAGGGAACGCTTAAAACCGTATCGCTGGAGAGCTGTTTTCCGCTTCTGGCTGTCGAGCAGGGCTGTATCGTCAGCAAGAACGGCGACCTTACCATCGCTTTCCGGGTGAAACTCCCGGAGGTCTTCACGCAGACCGCCGCCGAGTACGAGAGCCTGCACAGCGTATGGTGCAAAGCGCTGGCTATTCTGCCCGACTACACGGTCGTGCACAAGCAGGACTATTTCATCGAGGAGCGATACCGCTCCCGAATCGAGGCGGAAGAGTCGTTTCTGTCCCGTTCGTTCGAACGTCACTTCAACGAACGTCCCTACCTGCACCACAGTTGCTACCTGCTTGTCACGCGCACGACCAAAGAACGCATGAGGCAGCGGAGCGACTTCTCGTCCCTATGCCGAGGTGCGTTAATTCCGCGTGAGGCGCTGGACAGCGATGCCGTGACACGATTTCTGGAGTCGGTGGCGCAGGCCGAAAGTATTCTGAACGAAAGCGGCAGCCTGCACCTTCGCCGACTCTCGGCGGAGGAGGTCGTAGGCACGGACTCGGAGCCGGGGCTGCTGGAGCGTTACTTCTCGTTGGGCGGCACAGCGGGTACGGTGGAGGATCTGCGACTCGATGCCGGCAGCGTGCGTATCGGCGAGCGGACGCTCTCGCTGCATACGCTCTCCGACCTGGACGACATCGCCCAAATGGTCGCTACCGATACGCGCTACGAGCGTCTTTCTACCGACCGGTCGGACTGCCGCCTGTCGTTCGCCTCACCCGTGGGATTGCTGCTGGGATGCAGCCACATATTGAATCAGTATGTCTTCCTGGACGATAATGAAGAGATCCTGCGGACGCTTGAGCGCACTTCGCGCAATATGAACTCTCTGTCGCGTTACTCGCGCTCGAATGCCGTAAACCGGGAGTGGATCGAAGAGTATCTGAACGAAGCACACGCGAACGGTTGGCGGTCGGTGCGCTGCCATGTGAATGTGGTCGCGTGGGCCGAGAGCGAGGCGGAGCTGAAGAGGGTCCGCAACGAAGTCGGCGCCCAGATCGCCCTGATGGGGTGCACGCCGCATCACAATACGGTGGATGTGCCGGTATTGTTTTGGGCCGGGATTCCGGGCAACGAGGGCGACTTTCCGGCCGAAGAGTCCTTCACCACCTTTCTTGAACCTGCTGTGTGCTTCTTTGCGCTGGAGACCTGTGGCCGGGACAGCGCCTCCCCGTTCGGAATACGGCTGGTAGATCGTCTGACGGGAGTTCCGGTTTTGGTGGACATCTCGGACGAGCCGATGAAGCGCGGCATCGCTACGAACAGAAATAAATTCGTCCTGGGGCCTTCGGGCAGCGGCAAGAGCTTCTTCACCAATCATATGGTGCGTCAATATTACGAACAGGGAACTCACATCCTGCTGGTGGATACGGGTAATTCGTATCAGGGGCTGTGCGAGCTTATCCGCCGCCGCACGCACGGCGAGGACGGCATCTACCTGACCTATACGGACCAGGAGCCGATATGCTTCAACCCCTTTTACAGCGAGGACGGGGTATTCGACATCGAGAAGCGGGAATCGATCAAGACCCTTATCCTCACGCTGTGGAAACGCGAGGACGAAGCCCCGACGCGGGCCGAGGAGGTGGCGCTCTCGAATGCCGTCAATCTTTTCCTTGCGGAGATGAAACGCAATCCGAACATTGTCCCGTCGTTCAATTCCTTTTACGAGTTCGTCGGACAGGAGTACCGCCGGTGGCTGCGGCAGAAGAACGTCCGGGAGAAAGATTTCGATTTGGAGGGCTTCCTGAACGTGCTGGAGCCATACTACCGGGGCGGCGAATACGATTACCTGCTGAACTCCGACCGGGAGATGGACTTGTTGCATAAACGATTCATTGTCTTTGAATTAGACAATATCCGCGACAACAAAACCTTACTGCCTATCGTGACGCTCATCATCATGGAGACGTTCATTTCCAAGATGCGCCGGCTCAAAGGCGTGCGCAAGATGATCCTTATCGAAGAGTGCTGGAAAGCCCTTGCTTCGGCCAATATGAGCGAATACATCAGGTACTTGTACAAAACCGTCCGCAAGTATTTCGGCGAGGCGGTGGTCGTGACGCAGGAGGTCGATGACATCATCTCCTCGCCGATTGTCAAGGAGACGATCATCAACAACGCCGACTGCAAGATTCTCCTGGACCAACGTAAGTACATGACCAAATTCGACGGCATACAGGCCATGCTGGGACTTTCGGAAAAGGAGAAGGCGCAGATTCTCTCGCTCAACCTTGCCCGGCATCCGGGTCGCAACTACAAGGAGGTATGGATCGGACTGGGCGGCGTGCAGTCGGCCGTCTATGCCGTCGAGGTTTCTAAAAGCGAATATTACGCCTACACGACCGAGGAGCGCGAGAAGACCGAAGTATTCGCCCTGGCCGAACGTATGGGCGGGGACCTGGAAGGTGCCATCCGCCGTATGGCTTCCGAACGCGGAACGGAAACGCCGGAAGTGACTATCCGCACGATTATCGATAACGCATAAACAGAAAAACAGATGAACGCAAAACAGAAATTGGCGGCTGAATTTGTCGAGCTGCTTAAACAACAGAGAAAGGAACATAACGAACGGGGGCGTTTCCTGGGATATGCGGAGCGCCTGGCAGCCCGCATACGCTTATGCGGCATTTGCGGCAGTTGGGTCGGCAACGGCACTACATACTCAATGCTGGTCAGCCCGCAAGAGGATGGCTTGTCTGTTCTGATATGTGATAATTCCCATTGTTACAAAACCGTGTTGCGGGATTTGTCGGCCGTGCTGCGTGACCGACAGATTGTTCTGGTTGGAGAGCTGGGACAGAGCTGCGGAAGAATCATACTGGATGAGAACGATGTGTTGCATTGTGCCGACTATGGGACGTTCCTTCGGGAGGCCACGCTTTTACGCAACGAACTGCACGATATGCAAAACGACGGTCTTTCCGAAAGCGAGGCATAAAGGAATGGAGCGAGAGGTGATTTTGAAGCTGTGCGATTCGGCGATGGAGATACTTGCGGCCCTGCGCCGGGAGTGTGTACGGCCGATGTCTGCCGACTGAAAGCACACAGGAAAACCGAGGTATTCAAACGTAAAAAGAATCGGAATGAAAAGTAAAATATTGTTGACGGGCTTATTGTTGCTTTGCGTATCGGTAACGGCCCGGGCGCAGTGGGTAGTTTCCGACCCTTCGAATTTGGCACAGGGTATTGTCAATTCGTCGAACGAAATTTTCGAAGCCGCGAAAACCACACAGCAGATGTACCGGAACTTTCAGGAGACACAAAAGATATACCTCCAGGGTAAGGAGTATTACGACAAACTGCGCGGGGTAACGAATCTGGTGCGGAATGCCCGCCGAGTACAACAGTGTATCCTGCTGGTAGGCGAGATATCGGACATTTACGTGAACAATTATGATAAGATGCTTCGGGACGAGTATCTCACGGTCTCGGAGCTGACGGCTATCGCCCGTGGATACACGTCGCTGTTACAGGAGGGCACGAACCTGCTGCGCGACTTGCAGACGATCATCAACCCGTCGCAAATGTCGATGACGGACAAGGAGAGGCTGGATATCATAGACAAGTGCTATACGTCGCTCTCGCATCTACGCAACAGGGCCTGGCTGTTTACACGCTGCAATATCGCCACCGCCGTACTTCGGGCCCGCGAAAGCAACGATCTGAAACGCAGTCTCGCGCTTTACGGTACGGATGAAGAGAAATATTGGTAATCCTCTGGAGATAAATGTCTATGTTCCTACCGCTCGCATTTGAAAATCTGCACGTCGTACTGCGGACTCTGTTCGATAAGATGCTGCCGCTCTGCTCGGAGATGACTGCCATCGCCTCGGGTATCGCCGGATTAGGGGCGCTGTTGTATATCAGTTACCGGGTATGGCAATCTCTGGCACGTGCGGAACCTATCGACGTTTTCCCGCTGCTGAGGCCGTTCGCGCTGGGGTTGTGCATCCTCTTTTTCGAGCCGCTGGTGCTGGGTACCATCAACGGGATTCTCTCTCCGGTAGTTCAGGGTACGCACAAACTGCTCGTCGGTCAAACATTCGATATGGGGAAATATCAAAAAGACAAACAGGAGCTGATGAAAGCGACGGCCGAGGCGAATTTCGACCAGCTTGCAACGGCTCAGACCGGCGAAGAGACGACCGCGATGCTCGAAGAGATGAATCTGGAACCGGCGGACCTGATGGCCTTGCAGCAGATGTATGAGGAAAGTTCGTCATGGAGTTTGAAGGGCATGATCACCAAAGCGTTTCACTGGCTGCTGGAGCTGCTTTTCGACTGCGCTTCCCTAATCATCGACACCATCCGCACGTTTTTCCTTATCGTACTGGCTATTCTCGGCCCATTGGCTTTTGCGGTCGCCGTGTATGACGGGTTCCACGCTTCGCTTACACAGTGGCTGTCGAAATACATCAGCGTATACTTATGGCTGCCTATTTCCGATTTGTTCGGCGCTATTCTGGCCCGTTTACAGGTACTTTCGATACAGAAAGACATGGAGATGCTGGCCATAGACCCCTCCTATACGTTCAGCGCCGAAAACGGCGCATCGCTGGTCTTCCTGCTCATCGGAATCTGCGGTTATTTCACCATTCCGAGCATTGCCGGATGGATCGTCCATGCGTCGGGTATCGGTAGCTATAACCGTATCGTCACCCATCTGGGAGCTTGGACGCTGACACATGCAGCGGGTATTGCGGGTTCCACCATAGGCAATGTTGCGGGCAGGGCCCGTGAAGGAGTACGCAGGCATATCGACGTGCGGTCAACCAAAATCAATAAAAAGTAGAAATTATGGAGTTCAAATCATTGAAGAACTTTGAAAGCAGCTTCCGGCATATCAGGCTTTTCAGCATGTTATTTTTGGGACTGTGCGCTCTGGTAGCGGTCATCGCCGTATTGGGGTCGTTCAGGTACGCTGAGAAACAACGCGAAAAAATTTATGTACTGGAGCAGGGCAAATCGCTCATGCTCGCGCTTTCACAGGATCTTCAGCAGAATCGTCCGGTAGAAGCCCGGGAGCATGTGAGGCGTTTTCATGAGTTGTTTTTCTCGCTTTCTCCGGATAAGGATGCGATAGAAGGCAATATCAACCGGGCTTTGCTGTTGGCCGACAAAAGCGCCTTAAGTTGTTACCGAGATTTGCAGGAGGCAGGATATTACAACCGCCTGATTGCCGGAAATGTCATTCAACGCATTGCCATTGACAGCATGCAGTGCGATTTCGGAAGCTATCCGTATCGCATCAAGACCTTCGCCCGGCAGCAGATAGTTCGTGAAAGTGTCGTAACCGAACGCAGCCTGATTACCAGTTGCTGCCTGGTGGACGTGTCCCGTTCGGACAATAATCCGCAAGGATTCCTTATCGAACGCTTCACAATCGTGGAAAATAAAAACTTGGGAACGCATGACCGTTAAACGCACCTGTCTGAAATTGCAGGAATCTTTCCGAACGATACGAACGAAATTACGCAGCTCTCTTGAAAGGCTTTCCGAACGGCAAAAACGAATCCTTATTCTGACAATGCTTTGTCTGTTGGCCATGCTGGATGTCTGGCTGCTCGTGCGGGGATTTTCAGGCACTGTTCCCGAACGAATCGAATACGTTGAACCTTTGAACATACGGGATGAAAGAAAATAAGCAACAAAAAACTGGAAAGGAAGGCAACGGCGCCTCCGGCAGAAAACAACGACAGAAAATGTTGATTGCCGTATTGATCCTGCTCGTTCCTTTTTCGGCGGGTATGTATTTCATTTTTCGAAGTGCCCGTAGTACGATGCCGCAGGATGCCGCAGGACTCGATGTTTCTATTCCTGACGGACGCGGCGTGAGAATCGAGGCGAGCAAGACCAAAGCGCTGGCACATGTGGAAAGTGAAGAGGAAGAACGCCGCAGAATACAGCGTTTCGACAGCGACTCTTTCTCGTTGCTGGATACAACGGAAGAAGAACCGACACATCGGGCGGATGCTTTAGTTGGGGTGCGGGAAGCCCATGCCGAAGCTACGCGGACGATAAGCGGCTTTTATGGGTTAGAACACAAGGCTTCGGAGAGCGATGCTCAGCTCGAGGCGTTGCAGCGTCAGGTCGAGGAGCTGACCCGCCGCCTCGAAGAACAGCGAACCCTGCCCCCGGAGCCGCCCTCCGCAGAAGCGCTGATGGAGCGCAGCTATGCATTGGCGGCCCGCTACTTCCCTAACGGTACTGCCGACGGCAGAGAACCGGTTGCGACATCAGTACCTGCGACCGTGCGGCCGGCGGAACAGATAACCGTCGTGCGGCCCGTAACGTCGGTAGTTTCCACGCTCGCCCTGCCCGACACGTTGCCGGACATACCCCGTAACCGGGCATTCCGTACCGCAGTGGGACCGGATACGACGACTCCGACCGGTATGATTCGCGCTTGCATCGCCGGGGAACAGCGCATCGCGGCCGGGGAGCGCGTGCGTCTGCGGCTCGTAGATGCCGTGCGAGTAGGTGCCGCGACCCTTCCGGCGGGAAGTTTCATATACGGTACGGCCTCGATAAACGGCCAGCGGCTCGCGCTGACGGTATCTTCGGTAGAGTGCGGCGGCAGCATCCTGCCCGTAGCGCTGACGGCCTACGATACGGACGGTATAGAGGGAATATTCGTACCGGATGCCGCAGAACGTAAGGCCCTCAAAGATGCGGCGGCGAGCATGTCGGCCGGCATAGGATCGGGAATCTCGATAACCAGCAATGCCGGGCAGCAGGTGGCGATGGATCTTACGCGCAGCGCCTTGAGCGGAGCCAGTCAGTACCTCTCCTCCAAGCTGCGCGAAGTGCGTATAACGCTCAAGGCCGGGCACCGGCTGTTACTCATCAGTTCTAAATCGTAATCGTATGCCGAACAAGAAAATCATATTATTGCTTTGGGGAGTGCTGTGCGGAGGGGCGGTACAGGCGCAGCCCAAGTTCCTGCCCGGTACGGTCATCGCACCCCGCAAGATCGAGGTGTCCTATTCCAAGACCACGCATATTCTGTTCCCGGCGGAGGTGAAGTACGTCGATCTGGGGTCGTCGAACATCATCGCGGGCAAAGCCGCCGGAGCCGAGAATGTCGTGCGCGTGAAAGCCGCCGTCCGGGACTTCGCCGACGAGACGAATTTCTCGGTCATCACGGCCGACGGGTCGTTTTACAGCTTCGATGTCGAATATAAAGACAATCCTGCCACACTGTCGCTGGAGGTCGGCGGCGAGGCTGTGCCCGAAAGCAGGACCGACGACCGGGTGCCAGCCTCCCGGATACGGCTGCGCGAGCTGTCCGGAAACAGCGCCCGCACCGTTATGGAGGATATGAGGACGATCTATCGTCGCAACGAGCGCGACCTGCGGCATATCGGCTGCAAGCGGTATGGCGTGCAGACTCTCGTGAAGGGCATCTATATCGAAGACGACCTGCTGTATCTGCACCTGGAGATGACCAACCGCTCGAACATATCCTACGATGTGGAGTACGTGCGTCTGGCGGTCCGGGACAAGAAGGTTGCCCGGCGGACGGCCATGCAGGAAACGGAGATAGTGCCCGTGAGCCGCTATAACGATTTGAGAACGGTAGCCAGCGGCGCAAGCATAAGGGACGTGCTGGTGATTCCCAAGTTTACCATAGCGCCGGGGAAGGTGCTGGAGGTGGAGATCGCGGAGAAAAACGGCGGCCGCAACCAGCGTTTCCGCATCGAAAACCGCGATATCCTCTCGGCCCGAAGAATCGACAAAAAAAGTGAATGATGATGAAACGATCGCTGTTCATACTCTTGCTGCTGTGCAGTTGTCTGCTGCCCGCGACGCGGGCGGCGGCACAGCGCGGCCTGCCTGGGCAGGTAGGCATACAGGTCGGTGCGGGTGTCGCCGACGGATTTCTGGTGCGGCGCTCCGGAGGCGAATACACCTTCGGTGCGGAGGTGGCCGTGACGCGCAACAATGCCAACCGCACGTTCTGGAAGTTCGCAGCCGGCTATCTGCGCCGCGACTACCGTTATCTGCGGCAGCTCGTGCCGCAGGAACAATATACGGCGCAGGCCGGCTATTTCCTGCCGCTGCTGCATGATCGCCGCTACAACCTCTCTTTGGCGGTGGGCGCCGAAGCGCTCATCGGATACGAAACCGTGAATCGGGGACGCCGGACGCTCGAAGACGGGGCGACGCTCCGCAACCGCGATGCATTCCTCTATGGTGGAGCTATTGCGGCCGAAGTGTCCGTCTATTTCTCCGACCGCACGATCTTCCTGCTGTCGGTGCAGCAGCGGGCGCTCGCGGGATCGACGCTCGCCACGTTCCACACGTTCCTGTCGCTCGGTGTCCGGTTTATCATCAACTAACTATAAGTAATCTTATGAAAGGAATAAATGCCATAATGATAGGCTGTATAGCCTGCCTCGCGTTTTTCTGCCTGTCCAAGTGCAGCAATGAACTGGAGGTGCAACGCGAATATGCATACGAAGTATCCACCTGGCCGCTGCCCGCAGAAGTCGCACCGGGCGAAGAGGTGGAGATACGCTTCACCCTGGAGCGCGAGGGCGACTACGCAGGCGCGGAGTACGGATTCAGTTGGGTACAGACCGACGGAAAAGGCACGCTGCGCGATTCGCGCGGGATGTACTACACGGACCGCGAAGAATACGAACTGCGCGTGGTTCCCGACCTGGACGTTTCCGACCCGCTGGCGTGGCGCTTTACGCTCTGGTACCGGCCAACGGGCAGCGACGACCCCTCCCTGCGCTTTATCGTAACCGACAACTTCGGGCAGCAACAGGAAGTGGAGTGCTCTTTCCGACTCGTGGAGTCGGACGATGCCGTATAACGGAACGACGAATGAATCAATAACCCTCAAAAATTGACTTCCGATGAAACTCAAATCAATGATTATTCTTTGCGGCCTCGTCGCTGCGGGATGTGCCGCCTGCTCGCGCGAGATACAGCCCGCCGGGGAGCGGAACATCCCCGAAGGGCAGGTACGGGTAGTTATGCCCGTACAGGCCGGGCAGATGGAGTGCGTAACACGCGCGGCGGATGAAGACACGGTAAGCGACCTGAACGTCTATCTTTTCGATGCCTACTCCCGGGAGCTGGTTCTGCACAGCTATCTTACGTCTATGGAGCTGGAATTTAATTGCGTCCCGGGAAACTACGAACTCTATGTCATCGCCAATGCCTATGCCGACCTGGGGGAATTGCAGTATGCGCAAGTTACTGACAGGACGGTAAACTTTATGGTCGGGCTTCGGAGCTTGCCGATGTCGGCGATGCGGGAGCTTCAAATCGAGCAGCAGCCGGGCAATCGGGTGACGCTGCCGCCGCTGGAACTCGAAAGGGATATGGCGAAAGTGACGTACAGCATTTCCGCAGCTCCTGCCATGAAAGGTATGGAGATCGTGTCGCTGCAAGTCTGCAACATACCCCGGCGGGGAGCAATCTTCGGCGATACGGCTCCTTCGGCGCAGGAAGACGAATATGTTGCCAGCAACCGGAGTATCGTAATGGACGGACAAGGACGCTATACGGATGAACTGTACATGCCGCAGAACTGTCAGGGTATTGTTGCCTCCGTTACCGACCAGCGGCTGAAGGATGCCGACCATGCCCCGCAGTATGCGACGTATTTGATGATTCGGGCCGTGCGGGAAAACAAAGTGCTCGAATACCGGGTATATCTCGGAGAGAACAACACGACGGATTTCAACGTCCGCCGCAATACCCGCTATTCGCTCGACATCACCATCGAGGGCGAGAGCGAAGTGGACACCCGCGTGCAGTGCTACACGCTCGACGTGTACGACGATTTGGAGAACTCCGACGCAGCACTCTCCGGCTATTGCATCCCCTCGAAGGCGTGGAATCTGCATTTCGACATTGCCGGGAATACGGCCGGCCGCAAGATAGACGGCACGGTGACGCTCCGGGAAGGCGTGACATCCTGTTTCAAGTTCAACACCAATCCTTACGGACAGACCGGGACGATTGCCCTGTGGAATCAGAACGGCCCAAACTCCCTGCCGGTAATCTACAATCCGCCCGTCGTGACCGAAGCGAACGGATGGATAGAGTACGACGTGCTGCTGGTCGATGACGGAGGATTCCGCAAGACCTACACCTTCCGGCACATGCTGGCCAACGAGATTCGGGCCGTGCCTTACGGCGACGAAGCGCTCACGGTGACCGGCGCTCCGTACTACCTGCGCCAGGAAGACGGAACCTTACGCATCGCCTGTTACGAAAACGGATGCACCCTGCGGGCCCCGCAGTACAGTGCAGGGATGCGGTTCGCCGGCTGGTATGCCGATGCCGCTTACCGAACGAGGCTCTCGACCGAAGTGCAGTACCTTTGCAAACCTTCGGCGACACTGACCGTCGTATATGCTAAATACGAAAAATTGTAGCCGGGAGAGAGACCCCCGTAGAAACGAACGAAGGCTGGGAAGCAAATTCCCGGCCTTCGTTCGTTATTATAGCTCTGAATTAGGATACACATAACCGATTCGGCCGTGATTGATGGTTTTCAATGTATATGCTTTTTTCGTAACAGGATCGGTAGAAGTGTATTGTTGGTTGGGTTTGTCTGCTGTCGATACATATCTGAATGCGTTTACGATTACATTGTTTTCCAATCGTACCTCTTCAATCGAATACAGTGGAACTGCGCCGGGACGCACTCCGCTATAAATATAACATAATACCGGAGTGTCGTTTGCGGTATTGCCCCATTCACTGTATATCTTCGTATCATAAGCGAATTGATTGTTCTGGTATTTGTTTTCATACAATGGAACGATGTAACTGTAATTCGGATGGTTCTCGAACGGCAGATTGGAAAAAGCATAGAAATCATAACTACCGCCCAAAGTATCAGACGAAATCGAGTAAAAAGGTCCTGCATTGTATATGATACGCTTTTGGGCAGTACCATTGTTTTTCAGGTAAGCTCTTACTCTGGTAATATAAGTAGAATCGTTCGGCCAAGGTGTGACAACTCCCGGCATTCTGACAGTTTCAGTAGGGACGTTGATTTCCAATTCCAACGTCTCGTAAGTACTGATTCCTGTTCTATATGTGGCTTGGATGACATATTTGCCTCCGAATTTCGGTACGATATAAAAGTATTCTTCGGAGGGGGCATCCAAAATGAAGAAGTGGGAAGAGTAATCCACGAACTGACGGTTTTCATACCGTCCGATTGACCAATACGGAATAACGGTATTTGGATAGTTTTTGATCGTATAACAATTTCTGTCCCCGATACGCGGCTGCGTACTCGACAAGGCACAGGCGATGATTTCCGGCGGGTCTGCAACATCGACTTCCATAACGGCACGCAAAACGGCATTCAGTTTCAGATGATTGACCGTGAGCGTTATCGTACGTTTTCCTCTTGTAGAAAAGGTTACGTAAAAATGTTCTTGTTTAGCATCCGATTCGATGTTGTATCCTTCGCCCGAAATCTCGAACGACAGGACCTCGACATCTCCCACATAACGGGAATCGATATAATAATCATTTTTTACTCCGACGGACGTATGTTCCGGTCCTTTCAGCATCTCGTTGTAATTGTCTAAAATGAGACGGTACGGGTTGTCGAGTATCAAATCGAAAACGCTTCTATCCAGTTTGTCCTGAACTCTCGGGACTTCCCATATCTTCTGCATCCATTCTGCGAAGGTTGCGGAATAGATGACGGTGTTTTGCAAATCTTCTACCGTAACTCCGTTGCATATCAACGAAGGTCCGACTTTAGTATAATCCGGATGAGAACCATGCTGTAATAAATCTCCTGCTTTCGTTCGTCCGTAAATGAGACTGGATATATAATATTCCACAGTAACAGCATAGCTTTCGACCATTTTGTTTTCAGCCTTTTTATAATTTTTGTTTCTGTCCGATCCAGGAGTGCTGAGAACGGATTGAAAATGGGAGGCATGGCCAAATTCATGGATAGTAGAAGCTACCATAGCTGCTTTGGATATAGTATCATTTAAAGCTAAACCGTATATTTTTATGTCGGTACGCTTACTCAAGCGGTTTAGCCGTTCATCCCAAATAAACCATCCGCCGGCTCCGGGATGTTCTATGCATGTTTCTTCCGGGAAGACACCGATAATCATCAAATGGTCGAAATTCTTGAAGTTCTTGTTCAGTACATTCTGCCCCATTATAAAGGCATAGGTTCCCAAGTGGGTAGCTGCGAAACATTGTAACCGGTGGGGAGTATCATTTTTTCGGGCATTAATAAATAAATTCCAGTTCGTATTCATCATGTTCTCGTTGTGATATTCCGCCGTTAAATACCCGCAATCGCGAATAATCCACTCAGTGCCGCCTTGGTCATTCTCAAACCGTAGGACATATTGCACATAATCGGTGAACCATCGACCGGAATTGGCTGCAATATCCCGTGCAACACCGTCCGTTCCGGTATAGGCGAATCCTTCATTCGTAAAATCTCTTACGACGACCTTTACCCCGGGTAACGGGATGGGGTCGGTCAGTTTGCCATCCTGATACGTAACCCTGACGGAAGGATACCAGTCGCCCGATGCAGTAGAAGATGGCCCGGTGGGAAGCTCTATACCTACATTTTTTTTGGCCTGCTTAAGCACTTTTTCCCAGCCTGCTTCTGACAATTGAACAGCCGTGGCTGAAGTCCTATACAAACCATTCTCCACTCCTGAAGACTCGTCCGTATTTCCGTCCATCATCTCTTCTTCATTCTCCATAGAGTTTGTTCTCAACAAAGAATTGGTCGGTTGCATATACAAAGTGTCCAAAATATTGCATTGCACAATGGAAAGAATAGATAAATTTTTTATCGGTAATACGGAATAAAAATATTGATTGTGTTGATTGGTCAAATACTGGTGCATTTCACCGGAACTTAATCGGCGGTCCAACGGATACGGGTAAAGCGATAAACGCATACTGTCACTCAACATGCAATATTGAACCGTATCTTGTACGAAAAACCGGACATATAGATGAGTCGGAGTTAAACGTATAGGAGTCGTTCCTTCAAAAACGGCTATTTGATTGGCTGCCGATTGGATATTTTTGAATGAATAGGGATTGCCGTTATTCAATGCCATTCCGGTCCTCGTTTCGGGCAGCATTTCCTCACATTGATATTCCTCCTCGAATTTAGTACAAGAGAAACAGACCAGAATAATGAAAAGACAAGATAAAAACTGTTTCATAGGAATAGTAATTTTAGGTAAAGTCAATAATGGTTCAACGGGTAATAAGAATGGTGCTCGCGGCGAATACAGATTAAATTCGAATTATGTAGGAAATCCGGTTGCGTGAGGTGCGGGCACACGCAACTAAATAACAAGATAAATTTACTGAAAAATAATAAATTTAAAAAGGGAAAGATGCAGAATCTTTCCCTTTTTGTCTGCGATACACTCGTCTTACAAAGGTGTTCCGTTCTCGAACAGTTTATCCGTTACGACGAACCGATAGTGCGCTTCTTCCCAAAACGCATCGTCGTACACGCTTCCCGCATCGCCGGGACGCTGGACGACATATACCTTGCCGTTGGATATGGTCGTATAGTTCTCGGTCGCATCCGGCAGCAGGTAGAACGGATTCGCGCCGTCGAACGAGTAAACATCGTGATAGGAGTCATCCTTATAGCCTTTCCCCACGAAAAAACCGTCTTCAGCCCTACCGCCCGGCCCAGAAGAGTAAATCCGGAACAGAACATAGTCGCTGGAACTCTTGTTCTGAAACAGATACATCTGATGATAGTTCGGTAAATATTCGATTCGCTCTACCTGTTTGCGACATGAAAGGCAGCTTGCTGCCAATACGCATAACATACCTATCGCATATATTTTTTTCATAGGTCGAAGTTTTACGTTATCCGATTATAATTCCGTCTCCGAGTTCTTCTACCGGCCGCCCATCTTTGAAGAAATCGTCCGTAATGGTATAGACATGGTAAGTAATATGGTTTTCAGTATAGACCGAATCGTAAAAAGCATCGAAATAAGGACTCTCCGGTGAAGGCTCGAATACCACATAAAGTTCATCAGTATAAAAATATAGCCAATCTATATACTTGGAGAATGAGCCATATAAAAAGAATGGACTATTCGTATCACTATATGGATCAGAGTACATTTTATAAACGGAATGACAACCACCTTTAGCTATCATAAATCCATCTCGTCTTATGCCATCATCGAATGACTCATACGCGACGAATACATCTTTCGAAGAATTATTGATAAACTTATATTCATTATATCCTGTTTGTTCATACCGGGTAATCACTTCTTTTTCGCAACCGGTAGCCAAGACGGGAAATAGGCACAGCAACAAAATTCGAGTGAAGGTTTTCATAGGCATAGAGTTTAAGTTTTTCAAATGCCCGTGTAAAGGACACGACCAATAAACCGGGGCACTTCTATTGAAACAAATTTAACGATAAACTTCCGAAGTTCAAAGGAATATCATTTGAGTATCACAATAAATTTTGGATAATAGCAATTCTTTGGTTAATAAATAAATACAAATCTATCAAAACAAGCAAAACTACTTTTATTTAACTATATTCAGTGAAAAATTTATACAACAAGCAAAGGAACGTCGTATATGCCAAATACGAAAAGAGTAACAAGAGGCCCTTGTGAACGAATAAAGGCTGGGAAGCAAATCCCGACCTTTATTTATTCTGTTGCAAAGCAAGGCAGTACGGATTACGAATGTTCAGGTTGGGGGCACTGACATCAGTGGGGGCTAACCCGTACTGCCATCAATCATCTACACCCCGAAGTTATACACAAACTTATTAAAAAGCAATAAAATATAAAATAGCGGAAATTCTCGTTTTTCCAATAAAAATGACAAATAAGTTAAGCCGGCAGAGAATGCATGATGTGCATGCCGGTTCTATGGCGGATCTATCGTGCAGTATAGCACAAATCACCATTTATTGTGATTTATGATTATTATTCCAAAGAATTGCATTATATTTGCACTGAAATCACAATATAAAGGGATTTTGTAATGACTATCGGCAATGCAATCAAGGAGCGTCGCAAGATGCTGAAGATTACCCAGCGCACGCTGGCGGAGCTGGCGGGCGTAGGAATCAATACGCTTACGAAGATCGAACGCAACGAAGGAAATCCTTCGCTCGACGTGCTGGAACGGATTCTCGACACGCTGGGGCTGGAACTGCGGGTAGGCATCAAAAACAGCGATAAATTATGAGGCAAGGGATGGTTTATATGAACGGCATTCCGGCCGGAGTGATAACCGAAGTGTCAACAACAGAGTATCTGTTCCGGTATGAAGACGCTTATTATGCGGACGCAGCGATGCCTGCCGTCAGCCTGACGCTGCCCAAGACACAGCAGGAGTATTGGTCGCCTTATCTTTTCCCGTTTTTCAGCAATATGCTCTCTGAAGGACGCAATCGCGCCGTGCAGTCCCGGTTGCTGCATATCGACGAGAACGACCATTTCGGCATTCTGCTGGCAACGGCGCAGACCGATGTCGCCGGAGCCGTAACCGTTAAGCCTTTATGACGACAATGAATCCGATTACGATATGTCCCTCGACATTGAGCGAGGGTTACGACACCTATTCTCCCGTAGCGAGCCGACGTCTGTTCGACGGCCGGACGGTATCGCCCTATCTGGACTATGCGCCCATCGACGACGACAGCCAGCCTGCGACGCAGGAGGAGTTCATGCACAATCAGGAGCGGATTTCGCTCTCCGGCGTGCAGCCGAAATACTCGATGGTCGTCCGGGACGGCAGGCTGCGCCTGACCGAAGAGGGCGAACAGGGTCGTTATATCCTCAAACCGAAGTTGAGCGATTTCCGCAACCGTCTGTACAGTGCGGCGAACGAAAATCTGACGATGCAGATAGCCGCACAGGTGTTCGGTATCGAGACGGCCGAGAACGGGTTGTGCTTCTTCCGAGGCGGCGAAGCGGCCTACATCGTCAAACGTTTCGACGTCAAGCCGGACGGTACGAAACGCCGCAAAGAGGATTTCGCGTCGCTGGCAGGACTGACCGCACAGAACGGAGGCCAGAACTACAAATACGATGTGCTGACCTACGAAGAGTGCGGCGACCTGATTCGCAGATACCTGCCTGCGTGGAGGGTCGAGATGCTGAAATTCTTCGATCTGGTCGTGTTCAACTTCCTCGTCTGCAACGGCGATGCACATCTGAAAAACTTTTCGGTATTGGAAACCGAATCGGGCGATTTCCGGCTGGCTCCGGCATACGACCTAATAAACACTAAGCTGCACGTCGATGACCGGATTTTCGCGCTCGACAGAGGATTATTGAGAGGCGATGCTGTCGCCCATACGCCTTTTGGGATGATTGGCGGCGCGACCTTTACGGAGTTCGGGAAACGACTGGGACTTCCCGAGAAGACGGTACGCCGGGAGCTGGACCGATTCTGCGCCTCGTATTCCTTGCTGGACAGGCTGATTCGGAACTCCTACCTGTCCGACGAACTGAAAGAAGTGTACCGCAATATGTACCTCGGACGCCGGGACTCCTATCTGAAGGTCGGATTGTGAGCCAGGGAAAAATAATAGAGCCGCAATAGCTATTGCGGCTCTATTTATTCAGAGCGTAATCGGTTACTTCTCTTCCTCGTCCCGGTCGGCCCGCCGTTCGAGCGTCTGACAAATGGACTTCTTCGCAGGCTTGAGGCCCTCGTATTACAGAATTTCGTTGCCAGTAATACCATAAACGGCTTTCCGTCGTTTTGATAATAAAGAGTTTCTACCCGAACAGGTATGGAAATTGCAGAAGTAAAAATAATTGCATACTTTTGTATATTAAAACATTCTATGGCCAAACAAAAACTTATAACCAAACTGTCTTCCTTTTTCGAGCAACAAACCAAAGATGATGCTCAGATTGAGGACGAATCGACGTTTGCGGCCCTGATTAACCGGACGCCGAATCCGGGAATCGCATTGGCAAAGGAGAACGGAGTAGCCATTACCGTCGTGCAAGACGGCATCATTTACAAAATTCAAGCGGATAATACACGTATCGAGATAGGCAAGGTCGCGCCCGAAGTGAAGGTCCGCAAACGGTGTTATACCGTACAGTAATTCCCGATACTCATGTCCAAGAAACGTCTTCGCATTTTTGCCGGGCCGAACGGTTCGGGGAAATCGACTATATTTTCTGCTGTCGATAAGAAAGTCGGGTGCAAATATTTCGTCAATGCAGACGAGATATATAAAAGTCTCTCCGAAACGGGATGTTTGTCTTTCGATTATTATACGATTCTTCCCCAGGAAGATAGCTTGAAGGAGGCATTCCGGACATCGGGGTTCTACGACAAATCGCGCAGTGGAAAAGATATTATCAGCCGGCTTACGGTCGAAAACAATGTACTGCATGTTCCTCGTGAATCGGTCGATTCTTACTTTGCTGCTTTTATTGCGGATTTTCTGCGTTTCAACATGCTGAATATCGTCCGGCAATTCACGATTGAAACGGTGATGTCGGATGTGCGTAAAATGGATTATATTCGTCTTGCCAAACAGTCCGGTTATCGTATTTACCTGTATTTCGTATCGACACAGGATGTCGAAATCAATATCGGTCGTGTAGCTCAGCGGGTACAGTTGGGAGGGCACGATGTGCCGCGTGAAAAAATCATACGCCGTTATACCAAATCGTTGGAAAACGTTTACGATTGCCTCAAGCTGTGCGACAGGGCCTATTTCTTCGATAATAGTGCTGCGCAGTGGCGGATGCTCGCGGAATACGATGCAGAAAGCGGTTCTTTGTCCGTATTGAAGGAAAGCGTTCCGGAGTGGTTCGATGAATATGTTTTGCGGAAACTTGCATAATCCGGTCGAGCCGAAAAACAATAACAAGGGCAGAAACATGTGTTTCTGCCCTTGTTTCATACACAAAATTCAAGAGTTTCATTCCTTCTCTTCCTCGTCCCGGTCGGCCCATCGTTCGAGCGTCTGACGCACGGCTTCCTTATAGTCCTTGTCGGTAATCC
>ERZ825384.1294-NODE-1294-length-29972-cov-5.536117_pt1 | contig 29972 bp, 19 predicted proteins | sample MGYA00519931_ERZ825384 | MGnify/ENA primary metagenome ERZ825384 (study PRJEB31778, sample SAMEA3449200) | human gut metagenome | biome: human gut; feature: human-associated habitat; material: faeces | place: United Kingdom | collected 2010/2012 ...
TCGTTGGTTCGAATCCGACAAGAGGCTCAAAAAGCACAAAGGCGAAACCGGAAAAGTTTCGCCTTTTTATTTTATCGGGCTTATGGCGTATGGAAAATATTATAATCCGTTGATTTTAGCACGTCTTGAATCCTATTTCGAGTCGGGCGACTGGGACGGATTGGCTGTGTATCTGGACAGCTTGTCCCATCGCGAGTTCCGTATGGCCGGTGAAATCATCAGCGTGCAAATCATGCCTCGTGTGCCGGATACGGTGTTTTGGGAGGCGTTTCGTTTCCTTTTGGTGTACCATTCCAAAGCTTTTTTGGTGACTTTGCTCAAGTCTGTTCCTCTTCGGAAGCAAAAATCCGGTTTTACATTGCGGCAAGATGGCTATGTGCCGGTAGCGAAGTTCCTGAACGATGCCGGGACGGAATTGGACCGTGCCAAATTTATCCGGTTTATGGTGGAAATATTCGGGGAAGATACGGAGGAATTGTCTTATTTATTCGGAAGCCTTCATGTAGATATGCCGCGCGAACGTGTGCAATATTTGTTGCAGGGCCGAGGAATGGCCTGTTATTATTTATTGTTCCAGTGTATGCGTCAGTTGGAGCATGAACGTGATTTCTTAGTGCGTTGTTGCCAGTTCCTGATGAAAAAAGGTGATGCCTTGTCGTTCAATCTGGCCAGCGTGGCCAAGCTATATTTCGACCTGACATCGGTGAAGGGTACCTTCTCCTTGCATCTCGCTCCTTATCAGTTAGGATGCCTCGATGCTTCGTTCGAGAGTTTCTGTAGGGTCATGAAGAGCATATCGTGAAAAAATAAAGACATCCGCCCAAGGGATGTCTTTTATTATGTAATTTATGAATGATAACCTCACAGATATTCTTTTGTGCTAAAAACAATTGTTAGAATGTGTAGCTCGTGCCGAGACTGACCTTGGCCACTACGTCATTGAACGGTGACAACACTTCACCGCCGATGAAACCGTTTTTCAAGTAATAATGGACTTCCGGTTCGAGTAGCAGGCTCCATTGGTCGTTGATACGGTATTGCGCCACGGCACCGAGCAACAATGCAGGTGCTCCGCCAGGGTTCGCGGCGGACAGGGGACGGGGGGAGGAACCCACTTCGAGTTCGCCGCTGTATATCCGGGCATTGTCCGACATGCACTTGCTGTACAAGGCACCGCCTTCCACGAAGAGGTTGAACTTCCGGTTTAAGTCATATTTCTGGTAGACGTTGGATAAATTAAGCATATAGGCCAGTTTGATGTTCAGCAGGTTGTAGCGGTATTGCCATAGTGCGGTGAATTGTTTTTCCACGCCCATGAAATCCACCACATAACTCCCATACTTGTTTTCGTTGAGGGTTTCATACTCTATGGCAGCCTTGAGCGAGACGTAAGGCCCGAGGTGGTAGCCTACGTAAAACTGTCCCGAGTAGTTCAGGGCGAAGTCACCCACGGTGTTCACCGAACGCATGTGTTTTAACCCTCCTACTTGCACGCCGGAGAACAGGCGTGGCTCGAAGATATAAGGGGGCCACGAGGCGCGTTCTTTCCGGTTGGCTGCACAGACGCGCACGCCGAGCGATATGGAGGCCGAAGTTTCGGTGAAGGATGCTTCGCGAGCCACATTCACGTATGGTTCACGGAAATTGGCCACAACCACACGGGGCTCCACGAAAAAAGAAGTCTCTTTGTCCATGCTGTACAGGAAAGTGGCGGCACCCGTGAAACCGGCGTAGTTGCATTTCAGGCCGTTATCCGTTCCCGGGATGTATTTGGTCAGCCAACCGTATTCGCCTCCCACGGCGATGTTCATCTCAAACGGATGGCGTACTTGCCGCCAATAGGGGAAGAAGTTGAGAGGATTTACCAATCCTTCGAGCCGTCCGGCAAACATGCTGCCCTTGTAACGTGTCTCGTAGGAGGGGCGGGCTTCGGTGGCCGCCGTAGTGTTGTAGCTCCAATAATATTCGGAAGCCGTGGCCGAGAGGCGGAGTCCCACGATGGGGTCGAACCACCGGCCCACTGAAATCTTGTAGCCCGTACCGGTCGTTTTGAAGAAGCCCAAGTCATCGCTGTCATAAAAAGTCACACCCTGTGCCAGTTCGTAGAAAAATCCGCGTGTATAGACCACGTCGCTGTTATAAAAGTCATTGGTATTGTCCATATTGACTGTCAGACCGGCTTTCACGCCATATTGTATGTCATACTTTGACACGTTCGTATGGCCGGAATGGTCGGCTTGGTCGGTCAGTGCGGAAAAGAATGGTTCTATGAAGAATTTTGCATTGCGTCCGAGACCTATACCGACGTTTATGCCTGCCTGTCCTTTAAAGATGGAAGCGCGCTCTCCTTGGAAAACGGAATGTATATAGCCCACGCCGAGAGTAGGAGAGATGCGGAATATGCGTCGTTTGTCGTAGCCATAAAGGTAATCGGACAGATGGAATACATAGTCTATATCGGTTTCCCATTGTTTCACGGTGCCATCGTCGTCCTTCATGTCATAGTTCGTGTGCAATAGTGTGGCGCGTAGGCCGTGTAGCCGGTTGAAGTCATATCCGGCCACACCGCCGAAAGGTATTCCGTTCTTCATGGCCCGTCGGCCTTTCGGGGCGACTTGCGAGAAGCCTGTCGTGAATCCTACGTACAGATGGTCAAGGAAACGGTTGCGGAAAGTATCGCCTTTTTCCACATAACGGTCCGGGTACAGGTAGTCCAAGGGATTGAAGTCCACGGTGTGGTCCAGTTTGGGTTTGGAGGAGGTGGATACCGCCGTGGAAACCGGAGTTTTCTCGACGGGCTGTACCGCTGTGGTGTCGGCTGCTTCCGGTGTGGAGGATGTCGCCGTGCTGTCCGGTGTTTCCACAACAGGCCGTACCGCTGTCACCATCGTGTGCGCCTGTCCCGGTGACATGTACCACAGGCACAGGCATGTGCATATTATTTTATATTTTCCGTACATCATCTTGTCTTGTATTCGTTATATTGTGTCGCCCTGGTTCTATAATGCCTTTTTCATATTCATTTCATTCCTCCATGGGTGTTGCGGCGGGTTGTTGTACCGGCACGGGTGTCGGCACGACTGGCGGGCTGGCCGTGGCAGCACTGTCGGTCGGGCTTTCCGTTCCGGATGCCGGACCGGCAGATGGGGTGGTGGCGGGTGCGTCGGCATCTCCGGATGCTGCGGGCTGCACTGCCTGCTGAGGGGCTGCGGACTTCTCCAAATCAGCCAATATCTTGCGGCATTGTTCCGGGTCGGCTTTGAGTTTTTTCCAGTATTTTTTGAACGCTTTGCGGTAGTCCTTGTTGAATGTGCCGTCGTTGAGCATGTGTTTCAGGTTGCGCTCATCCTTCAGGCAGCATTGCACCATCGGTAACCCCCAGTCCATACGTTTATCACCGAAACTGTTCACCGTGGGGTCATCGGCCGATGGTTCGAAGAATTCATCGAACATGAAATTGTCGTCCATGTATCCCGTCGTGGTACGTTTAGGTGCATCCAAGTTAAAGCGTAGTTGTGCCTTGAGGTAAAGCGCCCTTGGGTCGGCGGGGTCTACTTGTGTGGCATCGTCCAGCATGTAGAGCGCAGTGCCCCAGCATCCGGGGTCTTCCTGCGCCGCCAATATGACGATTTTGTTCCAATATGAGGAGTTTGATACGGTATCCATGACCTCCGGGTCGTTCCATTCGCAGTTCAGGCAGCGAAGGAACATTTTCAGTCTGCGATATTCCGGTTTGCCGTCAGGCAGGAGCATTTCCGCTACGCGATAGGCCGAGGCGAAGGCACCGGCATTGGCCAGCATCTTGATGTGGGATGTGACGATGGCTTCGTCGTTGTACCACCCCTGCCAGCTTGCATTGCCGAAGTCGTCCATTTTTTGTTTGTGGTATTCCAGATTCAGTTGCACGTCGATGTAAGGTTTGAGCAGGTTGGTGTCCGCCACGCCGCGTTGGGCGTAACACCGGGCCAGTTCGTAGGCGGCCAACGGCCATTGGCGCAGTTTGTCCTCGTCTTTGACCGACGTGTAGGCGGCCCGGGCTATGGTTTCCTTTTCCTTCGGGTCTTTAACCATGTCGAGCAGTTCGTAGAACTCGTAAGGTACTTGTTTTTGCCCGGCGCGGTATCCGGGATCGGTCTGGTAGAGTTCCCATATCTCTTCGCGTGTTTTCACGCGGTTGGTGTAGTATTGGTATTCGATGTCCACGATGCGCAATTGCGGCAGGATCTGCTGTTCGATGATGCTCCAGCACGGCAGTTTGCGGATGGCGGTCTCCTGCCGCCCCATGTCTTTCGTAGTGGAGAGTACGGCCCGTACACTGGCAGCCTCTTCTTTTAGCGAGTCGGCTTCCAAGAGGTTCGCCACATCAGTCCATGTGGCCACCTTGTGGGTGGTTTTGATTTCGCCCGTGCGGCGGGCATCCTGCAAGGCAGGGAAACGGCTCAATTCGCCACGCAGGTATTCCGCACGTTCGCGGCAGAGCCGGGCATTGATGGCTTGTCCTCCTTCAGGCGAGGCCGACCCGTGGATGACCGCACTGGTGATGCCCGCATCGGCACCCATATAGCGCGACATGTTGTCTTTGAGTTGGTTCATTTGTTTGAAGTTTAACGTGTCTGTCGGGTCGAGGCGTGCTTCTCCTACCACGAATTTCAAATCGAGCTTTTCGTGGTCTTTACTGAATTCCGCCCGTCCTCTTCGTGCATAACGCTCGCGGTTGATGGGAAGCTCGATGAGGCTGTAATCCAAGAAGCGCATAGGGTCTTTTACGTAACCCTCGCTCAGGCAGACGCTGTCCTGCCGGTAGGGGGTGTTGGAGTTCATGCCGTAGGCCTGAAGGGCATCCACCCGGTAACGCGTATTGCGGTCTACGGGTTCCAGAACGAAGTGGATGAGCAGGGAATCTTCCACATGGGAACGCATGAACGTCCCTTCGCGGTATTTGAACAAGGGGTCGCGGGTTTCGTCGAAGCCCATGCGGCGCAGGTTGCCTTTCTGGAACTGTTCGCCGTCTTTCACGAAGGGAACCAGATGACCCACTATCTCGCCGTTGCCTTCTTCCTCATTCTCGTCCAGGTTCACCTCTTCGCTGATGGGAATCGCCTTGACCACGGGGCTGACGATGATGCGTGATTTGTCGTCCGTGTCATCGGCCGACAGATAATAGTAGAAAGGACCGACCACCATGCGGTTGCCGCACATGTTGGGGATTTGCGGCTCATTCTTCCGTTTGCGTTTGGCGGTTTTGGTCACCGTGCCCATCTGCTTGGCGGCCAGGCAGGTCACTTTGATGTCCATCATGCCGCGCAATTCCCGCTTCACGAGGGTGGCTCCCTCCGGTTTCACGACGATATAGCCTGTCAGAGGAAGCTGCATCAGGCAGTAGCCGTCTTGGTCGGTCTCGCCCAAAGCGTCGTACTCCGATTCCGATTGTGGGGCATAGGTCATGCCCTTAGCTTCCTCCTCTTGGCATTTCTTCATGAAGGCGTTGGCTTTGCTCGCATTGAAGAAGCCATATACGATGACACCCGGCCAAGGAGCGGCATCCTTGCTGTTCAAGTCTTCCGTGCGGCGGACCGTGATATTGATGTTCTTCACCTGGGCTTCTGCGGGGATATGGACCGCTACGATGAACAGCAGGAACAGCAGGCGGCGTATAATCATATAGAAATTCGTTTTATACATGGTGATATGCAAGTTGTGGGTTTACTTGATGATATAGGCGAAGGAAACGCCGAGTTTGAACGGGATGAAGGCGTAGCCGTGCGCTGTGCGGCGGTTTTCGGAATAATGGTCGTCGCGGTAGTAATGCTTGTGGTCGTAGTAGACGGCACCCACACTCCCGTAACATTCTATGTTCCAATGGGGCGAGAGGAAGAAAGCGTAGCCGAAAGTCAGTCCGCCGCCCCAGGCGTCGCCCTTATAGGTCTCGCTGCCCCACGTGATGTCGTAAGACGTGCCGAGGGCTGCCACTCCGATGAATTCGCGCATCATGGGGCGTCCGCCGAACCAATAGCGGAACTCGGGGATGGCACCCGCCATTTTCATGTCCATACCCCACGGTTTGTAGTTGCCGAACACGGACAGGCCGAAGCTGGTCTTGTTGCCCGTAACGATTTCCATGCCTAAGTTAGGGGTCATCAGTCCATCCCACAGTGCGTCGGTCTTCAGGGCCAATAGCTGCGCTTTCAGTCCGGCTGTTACAGCTACGGTTATGATTGTTGATAAAAGGCGTTTCATTCGTTCTTTTCGATTGGTTTGTTCTTTTTTTGAAAAACATCCTCCGGCGCACACGGTTGCGAGGCATGCGGCCGGAAGATGTGCCGTCGGGCTTTTATGCCAGAAGGGAGGGGCATGTCATAGCTCGACGGAGGGGTTATTGGCGGAATCTTGCCAATCGGTGAGCGCGGCATTTGCTTTCACTTCTTCTATGTCGTTCACCGTGATGGTCACCATGTAAGAGATTCCTTGGCGGAACAGGTTGGTCTCGCTTTCGGAACCACCGTAAGGAGGTCCTACGGTGAGCCATTCTTCCGTAGTGATGTCGAAGCCTTTTTCCGGGGATTCTCCTTCTTTGTGCAGCGTGATTTCAAGACGGTATTTCTTTTCCGGGTACAGCATCAGGCAGCCGCCCACTTTCGTGGTCTGGTCCAAGGTCGTACCGATGGCTACAGGCTGCAAGTCTCCGTCTTGCGCATTCTTGAGCGTGAAATCTGTCCTCGTGCTGTCGTCCGACGGCTTGATTCTTTCAGACAGCGTGAGCATCTTGTCCGGTTCAGCGCTCCATAGTTCGCGTTTTTCCAAGTCGGCCACGATGAGGTCTACTTTGGAATGCGCTTTGAGAATCTTGATGGACTTCACGGTAATCTTGTCTGCATCCTCGAACGCGGAACCTGCGTCATCCGGATTCGCTCCGGGTTTCACTTGGAACTGTAAACGTGTCAGCATGTGCTGCAAGTTGATTGTGGGCATGGTTGCGTCCGCGTGCTCCCGGAAGTAGCGTGCGCTGTAAGCATGCTTGTCTTGGAGCGTGGCTCTTCCCCAGATGATGTCCTGCGTGCCGTCTATCGTATAATGCACTGTGGCGCGATGGCGCGGACCGCCGGATTCGCCTCCGTCTGCCGACGCTTCATACGTGATATTGCTATCCTCTGCATACGGGTAGTAGCCGTAGAACTCATACATGTAGAATTGGCTGATGGGGTAGAAGTAGTGCCCGTCCCACGACACGTTGCTGCCTTCCTTCTTCGCTTTCACGTTTTTCATCAGGCAGGAAGCGTAGTTGTCTTCAGGGTCGGACCACGAAATATCGGGTGCGCCACCGTTTTTCCCCTGTTTCCCACGTGCGAGACAGAACACTCCCATTTTGTCCAGATTGCCGTTTTCGTCCACTGTGGCCCGCTTGTCCACGGAAGTGGACACCTCATCCGAATGGGCGGCGAAGCGGATTTCCACTTCGCTGTTGCCGGGGATGAATACGGGGGCGGCCGCATGATCCGACAGGTCTTCGTTTGAACAGCCGGGCAGCAGCATGCAAGCTGCCGCCACGGCCCAAAGATAATGATGTAACTTCATCTGTCTCATGATTTGTTACTTGGTAAGTTAACTGTCCTTATCAGGCTTGCGGTCCTGCCGATTCTTCCTCTTCTTCGTCCGGATCTTCTGTTGAAACCCCGCCGTCGAGGTTGGTGTCCACTTCAATGTCACCTCCTTCTTTCCAAGCGGTAAGAGAGGCTTCCACTTCGATCTTCTCCATGCCGTAGACCTTGACCTTCACATTGTAAGAAGTTCCTTCGGCTGCTGTGGCTTCTTCCGGGATGGTGATCTTACGTGTTATTGTGGTCTTGCCCACCGGGTTGGTGGAGTCGTCGTCGGTTTTAAAGGTCTGCTTCAAGGTGATTTCCATTTCATATTCCTTTTCACCGGGAGCAACCATCAGGCAATGGCCTACGGGCTGCCAATTCTCACCCCACTCTCCCTGTCCTTTTTCCAAATTTACGGATGACAAATCTACTGTTTTCTTCTGATCGCTATCGTAGTCTTTCAGTACGAGGGCTTCTTCCAGTGTCGCATCGCTACCGGTCGGGGTTTCGAACAACAAGGTTTGTGTAGGAGCAACGGCCTCTCCGCCCCTGTCATAAGCCACAATCATTTTACCTGTGGTCTTGGATTTCACCGTAATCTTCTCCACAGACACTCCGTCACACCCTGCATTCATGCCCGCAACCTGGAACACGAAACGTGTCAATCTGTGCTGCATGACGATGTTCGGGATTACGCCTGCGCGTGCCGTAGCGGCAGAGAAGCCCTCATTATCCTCTGCAAGCTCGTCCGTGCTTGACTTTTTGACCGCCACGCCCGTCATCAAGTCTTGCGAACCGTCTATTTTAAACCACACGTACTTCAGGGTGGCATGACTGTTGGGGGTTACGACGGAGTCTTTCACGATGAACTGCTTGTTCTCGGCTGTAGAGGTGGTGTCGAACTCAGTCGTTAACTCGTATAGGTAGGCTGCGTCATCCAAATGATAGGCGAAGAAGTCATGCGTGCCTTCGTTGGGATAATAACGAGGCTTGGTTTGTACAGTCCACTTCAATTTGTTGTCAGTTTCTACCTTGGTTTGTTCAGGGGTGGTTACTTCATCGTTGGGGGAATTGACAACTTTTGTCAAGGCATCCTCTTTGTTAGCATCCCGATAGAGCCATTGTGAATAACGCCAACCGTGGCCGTCGCCCTTTTCAGAACGCTCCAACATGAGCACGCGGAGTTTCTCGCCGTTCCACCAATTACCGCGTTCACCGAAGTCGCCCACGGAACCGATGCCACGCTTTTCCACGGAAACCGACGGACCGGCCACAGCCAGTTCCACGGGTACCAACCCGTCATTTGCGCTTCCGGCTACGTTGCCGCCTGTGGCGACCACATCGTCATTGGAGCATCCGCTCCACATGCCCATACCAGCCACTAAGGCTGAAGCAAAAAATAACTTTTTCATCTTACGATAAATTTAAATTAAACAATATATAAAACTACACAAAATTGTGTCTTCTGCCTTTTTCCTTATTCCGGGATTTCGACATCGCCTCCGTCAATCCACCCCGGGAGGCCGTCTATTTCGAGATCCACCCTTTGCGGTCCGTAAACTTTCAGCAGCACTTCGTGCTGTTTGCCGGCTTGGAAGCCGCCTTCGAAGTGCAGGTTGGCATAACGCGCCGTGAACAACGAGCCCGACGGAATGAGGTCATCCGGGCGTGTGGTGATGAGGCGGTAGTGTATGATTACGCCCATTTCGTCTACCGGCGGGACGAGCAGTTGCGTTCCTATTTTCATGGGTTCGGCCTTAGGGTCGCTCACGCCCGGTTCGGGGTTGAACATGGCATTTTCCATCTGGTAGGTCGAGCCGAACTCCTCCGGTGTGTTTTCGTGGGGCAGGTAAACCGTGTCGCGTTCTGTTTCCCATACGATGCCCGTCGGGGGAACGTTGGTCTCGTCCGTCCAGTCATGGGACACCCCCGCCCAGTCGGCGGCCACGGTGAATTGCGCCTTCGTGGGGATGACTAAAGCCACGGCCTGTATGCGTATCTCGCGCCCTTGGGCGGCCAGGTCGTCGAACGCCTGCACCTTGAAGTTGACTTGTGCTAGTTCGTGCTTCACGCGGAGGTGCGGTTCGACGTGCAGGCGTGCACTTTTCGTGCTGTATACCAAATCCCCGGCATGATTCATGAGATATTTGGTTTCATCATTGTCCGGCAGCCTTTCGGCATCTTCTGTACCGGGACGGGCGTATGCCGAAATCAGGTCTTGTGTGCCGTCAATCCGGAAGAACTTGGTGATGCTGCCTTGTGTTCGTTGTTCCGGGGCATATTCTTCTGCATCTCCTTTATAATAAAGGAAGAAATTGTATTTATGCTCCGGGTAAACCGCGCTGTAATACGGCGGCTCGCCGTCGGCCCATAACAGTTCGCAGGCGGCTGAAATCCGTGCTTTGCGGTCGTTTACCAGGCAAAGGGGCGCACCTCCCCCAGTGGAAGTTTCGTCGGCTGTGAGGTCAGGAGTTCCGTCGTACACATGGTTGCGCGTCAGGAATGCGTAGACGCCGAATTCCGCTGCCATCCATTGGGCACGTTCCTCTTCGTCGTCCCAAAAGCCGAAAGATCCTTGGCCCCGTTTACCCGTCACTAAGGCATAGGCCGGGTCGGTGAGCGACAGGGTGACGGGGATACTGTCCGCCGTCATTTCCGGGTTCGGGTTGTCTGCGTCGTAGACGGGCGCATACAGTCCGGGGTAGGATTCGTTGCAGGCTGCGAGCGCGCAGCACAAACCTATTCCTGCGATGTATCTTTTCATTTCAGTATGTTTGCTTTTCCTCTTCATACGTTTCACACTTCAATTTCAAACGTTTCGCCGGGTATCCATTGGTCCAGTCCGGTCGAGGTGCTGCCACCGTTCAGGATACCGTCTTTGTCGATATTCAGTGGTGAGCCGATTTCCACTGTGATGCTTCGGCTGGCTTGCCGGTAGCCGTTTTCCTCTTCGTCCCATTGCAGCGACTTGCGCTCTTTCAAGGTATGGTAGAGGTTGATGCCAGCATGGAACACTTTGGCTGCTTTCCTTTGCGTTCCTTCCTCTTCGTAGTCGTAGTGGGTGTAAATGGCGATTTGCAGGATGCCCGGCCCCGTGACCATGTCTTCGGTATGGCTCCGTACGATACCGGGAATGTTGACGGAGGCTTCACAGCGCAACGTTTCCGCCGAGGCGCTGTCGGCCGCTGAAGGCAGGGCGGCGTATGTCGGCCTGAACAACAGTTTGTAGGTCTTTTGGGCCAGAATCAGTCCCGTGGTCAGTTCCATGGTGGATGGTATGCCGGAGATTTCGGCCGTAAGGCTGTCCACTACCACGTCTGCCGTCTTTTCGATGTGGAATACGAACGACACGTCCTGTGTGAGCGGTTCGGGCGTGAAGTCCACTACCACCTGGCCTGTCCCTTCTTGGGCCAAAGGGACGGACACATGGTCTACCCGGGCATAGAACACGGGGACACCCTCACTGGAGATGAAGTCGGAGTAAGCGTTGTAATCCTTCCATTCACCATACGCCCCCGCCACTTTCGGATCGTTCACGGGGTAGTGGCGGTAGGTAAGGTAGAGTGGGGTCAGGCCGCTTCCCAATGTGGCCGCGTCGCCTTGCGCGTCCACGATGTCGGTGGCATCCACCAGTTCACCTTCATCCCATCCGAATGTGGCGAAGTTATATTCACCACTGCGTACCCATAGGTTGTGCGTTCCGGCCGGAGCCAATGTGTCGGCCGAAGGCTGTCTTTCCGTTTCGGGCTGCATGAGGATGCCGTTGTTGTGGCTTTCCTCAGCGGTTATCCGGAATTCATACCGCAATATGTTGACCGGACGCACGGCTATTACTCCCATGCTGTCGGGACGGTTTCCTTGGTATTCCTCTTTCCAATGGAAACGGAAATCCATGAAAGAACGGTGAGGGTGTTCTGCCTGGCATAAGTCCACTTCTGTACATGAAGCCATGGCGCAGAGGAGCGGGAGTACGGCAATCAGACTGCTACATGGTTTCATACGCGTCCCTCCTTTCTTGTTTCCTCGGGGATACTGTGCCGTAGTCTTCCTTTGTCGGCCCGATATCCGCCGGATGGTTTGCCTTTTATGTGAAAATAGGTTTCCACGGGTTCTTCTTCTTTGGATTCTTTATTTTTCTTCTTACGTCTTTTTTCTTTCCGGCTTGCTTTCTTCTTGTCGCCAGTGTCTTCGGGCGTGTCGGCCTTGGCGCTTCCGGATGGTGTTTCGGAGGTGCCGTTGCCCGTTGCGGCTTGGGGCGTAGCCGTCACTTGTTCTTCCCCTTCCGTTTTCTTTCCTTTCCTCTTACGGCGGGACTTGCCCTTCTCCCCGGCCTCTGCCTTGGCTTTTTCTTCAGCCTTGGCCTTCTCCTTTGCTACATCTTCTAATGAGTCGTTCAGCTCCAGTGTGCGGCGGAGCGAGTCGCGTGAGAATTTCTCAGCTTCCGCTTCTTTGCGGCGCACCTTGTACATGGAATCGCGGATTTCCCAATTGCGTTGCCGTACGCGTGAGCGTTCGTTGCGTTTTTCTTTTTGCCGGGTATCCCATTCATCGTAACGTTCGGCACCTCCCTGTACCTTCTTTCCGATAGAGCGGAAGCGAAAGACGAATGAAAGATGTATGTCCTGTACGACCGGAAAAGGTACGATATGCCGTCCCTTCGAACCTTGGTAAGTGTAACATCCGTATTCTTCGTCATAGCCGAATTTGTCGTACGCCGTCATTTTGGTACCGACGGCCAAGCCTAAGTCCAAGTCTACGCTTCGGCCATCCTTGAAAGGATAAAGGGGAACACTCCATCCCCCGGTGAAACCGAAGTTATAACTGTCGCCCTGTTTGCCTTTCCGTCCTAGGCTGATGGTGTATTTCTCATAACCGGCATACACGCCCACGTAGTAGGCACGCCAAACCCGAGGATTCATGAAGGTACGTCCCGAGAGCACGTTGCGCCTGAAACGCCTGAAGCCCCAGAGCGGCAGGGAGATGGTGGTGTCGCGGTTATCTTTCGTGTAGCGTTCCATGGCCCCTCTGATGGAGCCACCCGTACGCCAATACTTCCGGGCTTCCACACTCCCGGCCGCCACGTTGTACACGATGCGCGGCTGTATGGAATGGTGGGTATTCCAATTATATTTGCCGTTCATAAGTATAGAGAAATGGGTCTTTTCATTGCCAGCCAAGTCAAACTCCACTCCGAGGTTCGGAGTGGCTACTACCCAGTCCACGGCGTTGGTCATGATAGACCAACGTTTAAGAAAGGGCACGGTGTCATGTCTTATGTCCTTTGTTCCGGATAAGGCTTGCCCGTAAAAAATAGCGGGTGTCAAACAAACCCACATCAAGAGTGTCCTAATGATCAACTTTTGCATTCAAACAATATCGTACAATTCGGTTATCAACACTTTTTTAGCCTTTTACAAGGTCTATCTCTTACTAAGAGAGCGTACAGACTACGTAACTCCTTATGTTACAGTTATTATTATTGGAAAATGTTTTGTAAAAGGTTTGCATATTTTGTTATTCATTTTAAAAAAAAGTGATTTTTAACAAAAGAAACTTGTTCATTTGCTTCCTTTTACCTATTTTAGCAGTCGAAAATCGCTCTCTTAGTAAGAGATAAACCGGATACATATATTTTTAACCGGTGTTGTCACGACAACTTGTGGAAGGGGAATATCAGGCTTCTGTTGTCGGCAAAGTTGTATCGGAATTACGTTAATTTAAATCAAACGTTTTTTGCAGTGTTTTGATAGGGGCGTAAAAACTTTGTGGGAACATCCCCTACACAGGGATTTTACAAAAATATCCTTCATCTTTCAGGCTGTATGGTAATTCTCTCATAATATTGATGTTACAAGCTGAAGGATGTTTCAGGTATCTTTCAGTCACATTTCATTCCGTTCGCCAGAGATTGGGAAATCATTCGCCTGAGATTTGAAAATCGTTCGGCTGAGATTGAAAAATCGTTTGGCGCAGAACTTTTTATGGGTCTCTACAATGAAAGGAAACTGAAAGATGAGTTTCCTATCTTTCATTCCATAATATATTATGTGAGAGGTAGTTGGCCTATGGCCTGAAGGATGAAAGGGCTTTTCTGAAAAACTCCGGGGAGGGGAAACGTGTAATTAAAAAATGGGAGGAAAGCTTGTCTTGCGTTCCTCCCATTCTTGTTTATTTCTGTTGCGGTGAGAATATCAGGTCGATGACATCCGCATCCTTGAAGAATTTCTTGGCGAATTTCTGCACGTCCTTCGGTTGGATGGAAGCCACAAGGGTTTCCATGTTTTTCGGGTCGTTCAGGTTCACTCCGGTCTTATAATATGTAACTAAGGTGGTCAGCCAATAAGCATTGTGCTGTTTGCTTTGTTCTGCCTCTTTCAGCGTGTTCTTGACCACTTTGCTGAGCTCTTCTTCCGTAACCCCCTCACGGATGATATTGTCCACTTCCTTATAAAGCAAGGGTTTCAGTTCATTCGCCTTTTCAGGGTCACATTCGAAGGTCATATACATATTATAATTGTTGTATGGTTCGCGTGAGGCTGAGCCGCTTACCCCTACGCCGTAGGTTCCGCCTTGTTCTTCGCGGATGGTCTTGGTGTAGCGGTTGGTGAGGATATTGCCCAGTATGTTGATGGTATAAGCCTCTTTCAAGGTGTACTTCATTTCCCTGTTGAACAGGACTATGACTGTGGACTTCGGAACTTCCAACGGAATTTCTATGTTCTTTTCCACCTTGCCTTTCGGTGCCCTGACCTGACGGTCCACCCACTTCTCATTCCGGTAGAGGGAGGGGAGAGAACCGATGTATTTCTGAGCCATGACCCGCGCCGTGTCTTTGTCCACGTTTCCGACGATGAAGAAAGTAAAATCGCTGGCATCGCAGATACGGTCACGGTAAGCCTTTTCGATACGGTCGAGCGTCAACCGGTCTACGTATGCGTCGTTGAACAATTGTACGCGCGGACTGTAGTTGGCGGAAATCAATGAGAGAGAATCGCGCATGATGGTCTGCGGTTGCCCGGCAATCTGCTTGGCATAGATATGGTTGCGTTCGATGATGACTTTATGTGCCAGTGTATCGAAGCGAGGTTCCATAAAACGGAGGTACATCAGTTGCATCATCGTTTCGAAGTCTTTGGGCGTAGAACTTCCGTTGACGTTCTCATACAATCCGCTGATAGAAACCTCACATCCGGCCTTTTTACCTGTCAGCAGCTTGCCCAATGCGATTTCGTCGTAGGTACCCAAACCGTAGTTCGAAGCAAATTGTCCGGCATTGGATGCCGCAGGAAGGAAATTGACATCCGTATATAAAGAAGAACCACCGGGACTGTAAGCGGCCAGTGCCACTTCGTCTTTTTCATAATCGGCCTTGCGGTAGATTACTTTTGCCCCGTTGCTTAAAGTCCATTCTTCGGCTTGGAATTGCGGCAGTTCCTTCACTTTTGTGATCGTTCCGGCTGTGGGTTCTTTTTCGATGAGATTGCCTTTTACGCTATTGTCTTCGTATGCAGAGACTTCCTTTCCTTCCATTTCGGCAAGGATGTCCCGAGCCTCTTGTTCCGTCAGGTGTGTGACGCCTTCGCTTGGGCCGCTGATGACGATGGTACGGTTGTCTGTCTTCCACCATCTTTTGGCTTGTTCGGAAACTTCTTCTGCCGTGATGGTCGGAAGGATTTCCTTGACTGCCTCGGCATAATCCTCTATGTTGATGATGGCTTCATTGCCTAAGAAATGGGATTGCATTTCTTCAGCATAGGTGTCATTGGATGTTTTGTCCTTGTCTTTCACCATGGATTCGAGGCTGGTCAGCATATTGGCTTTCGCACGGTTCAGTTCATCTTCGGTGAACCCATGCTGGAATATACGTTCGTGCTCCTCTAAGGCTCCGATAAGCGCTTCTCTTTCCTGATTCGGTTTGGCTGTAGCACTGACGGAATAAGCATAGTATCCTTTTACCATACCGAAAAAGCCGACCGAAGCTTTTACGTAAGGGGCTTGTCCGCGTTGAATAATCTCTCCGATACGTTCACCCACCATACTGTTGTAAAAGCCGATCATCAGACCGTTTTTCACGTCCTGGTACGTGGCATATCCTTTGCCGTCGTATTCTTTGTCGCGGAAGATACGGATAACCTGTACGTTGGACGAAGTGGCTTCCTTGTCGGTGGCCAGACAGAAATAAGTTTCGTCATGGGAAGGAATTTCAAAAAACGGACGTGGTTCCGGATTAGGGATAACGGGAATGGACGAAAAGACTTTCTTTATCTTTTCCTCCATATTTTTGATGTCGAAGTCTCCTACGATAGCAATGGCTTCCAAGTCCGTGCGGTACCATTTGTGGTAAAAGTCGCGCAAGGTTTCGGGCTTGAACGTCCGGATGACATCCATGTCGCCGATGACATCGCGCTCGGCATATTTCGAGCCTTTGTAGAGTACAGGTCTTTTCTGGTTATAGATACGGGTTGCGCTGTTGTTGCGCGTACGCCACTCCTCGGTGATGACCCCACGTTCCTCGTCGATGTCTTTCGGGTCGAGGGTCAGGTAATAAGACCAGTCGTGCAGAATAAGCAGGCACGTGTCCGTCAGGCTTTCGTCTGCCATCGGCACATCGCTGATGTTATAAACCGTTTCGTTCTGTGTGGTGTAGGCATTCAGGTTTCCACCGAAAGAGATTCCATGACGTTCGAGTGTGGAAATCATGCTGTTGCCCGGGAAGTTCTTACTGCCGTTAAAGGCCATGTGTTCCAAGAAGTGGGCCAAGCCGTCCTGATCGTCATTCTCAAGCAATGCGCCTGCATTGCGGATGATGAAGAAACTGGCCCGGTCTTTGGGTTCTTCGTTATGCCGGAGGTAATAGGTGATACCGTTCGGTAGCTTGCCGATCAGGACATTCGGGTCTGCCGGAAGTTTCTTGTTCCAGTCGATGGGTTGTGCATACCCTATCAGGCTGAGAAACAGGAATGACAGCAATAGAATTTTTTGTTTCATAATTTAAAAGTATAAAATCAGACTGTATGAGCAGTCTGTGATTAAGATTTCTGATTGTCTTTGTTGCGGATTTCCACCCTTCGGATTTTTCCACTGATGGTTTTGGGCAGTTCGTCTACAAACTCGATGACTCTCGGGTATTTATAAGGTGCAGTGACTTGCTTGACGTGGTTTTGCAGGGTCTTGACCAAATGTTCTTTGTCTACATCCTTATAGTCTTTTGCCAATACGATGGTAGCTTTTACGATTTGTCCGCGAATTTCGTCGGGTACGCCTGTGATGGCGCATTCCACTACGGCAGGATGCGTCATCAATGCGCTCTCCACCTCGAAGGGGCCGATGCGGTAGCCGGAACTTTTGATGACATCGTCTACCCGTCCTACAAACCAGAAATAACCGTCTTCGTCTTTCCAGGCTACGTCTCCTGTATAATATATACCGTCATGCCATACTTCACGGGTGAGATCCGGGTTACGGTAGTATTCCTTGAACAATCCCAATGGTTTGCCCTGGGAGGTACGGATGACTATCTGACCCTGCTCGCCCGGTGCGGCCGACGTACCGTCTGTCTTGAGCAAGTCTACCACGTATTCCGGATTGGGCACTCCCATGGAACCCGGTTTGGGTTCCATCCAGGGGAAAGTGGCGATGGTCAGGGTCGTTTCCGTCTGTCCGAAGCCTTCCATCAGTTTGATGCCGGTCAACTTGCGGAAGGTTTCGTATACGGCCGGGTTCAGTGCCTCGCCTGCGATCGTGCAGTATTGCAGGGAAGAAAGGTCGTAATGCGTCAGATCCTCCCGAATCAGGAAGCGGAAGACGGTGGGAGGAGCGCAGAGCGATGTGATATGATAATTTTGTATCATTTGCAGGATGTCGGCCGGATGGAACTTTTCATGGTCGTATACGAAAACCGTAGCTCCGGCAATCCATTGGCCGTACAGTTTTCCCCACACGGCCTTTCCCCATCCCGTGTCGGCCACGGTCAGATGCAGGCTGTCTTCGTGCAGGTTATGCCAATAACATCCGGTCGCGATATGTCCGAGCGGATAGGTGAAATCATGAGCCACCATCTTCGGTTCACCGGTAGTTCCCGAAGTGAAATACATCAGGGATATGTCGTCGTTCCGGTTGGGATGTTCCGGTTTGACAAACGGCGCGGCTCCTAAAACGCCTTTCTGAAAGTCTTCAAAACCATGGGGCACGATCGGTCCGGCTGAGACGAGGTGTTTGACGGAGGGTGAATAGGGGAGAGCGTCTTTGACGTGGTTCAGGATGACTTCTTCGCCGGCACAGACAATCATTTTGATGTCGGCGGCATTGTTACGGTAGATAATGTCTTTTCCGGTCAGCAAATGGGTGGCCGGGATAGCCACAGCTCCAATCTTGTGCAAGGCGATGATGGAGAACCAAAATTCATACCGGCGTTTCAATATAAGCATGACCATGTCTCCGTGTCCGATGCCTAACGATTGGAAATAAGAAGCCGTGCGGTCGGTGTAGTCTTTCAACTCGGAAAAAGTGAAATCGTGGTGTACGCCGTGGTCGTTCGTCCAACATAAGGCTATCTTGTCTGGGGCTTCTGCGGCCCATGCATCTACTACATCGTATCCGAAATTGAAGTTCTCCGGTACTTTTACATGGAAATTTTGGATGAAGTCGTCTTGCGACGTGAACGTCGTTTGACTTAAAAATCTCTCCAGCATAATCTTTTTCTTAAAGTCTAAAAAGTCGCAATATGTACTTAATTGGGTACAAAGGTAATAAATAATGGTCTATTTAGTCCTTGTCCCGTTGGAAAAATAACATGTAAATTCGGTTTACAGTGTATATTTGCCGGTCTGAAGTCAGGCCAAGTCCACTACGGTGATGCCTGCCCCTCCGAACTGTACGTGCTCGTCCTTGAAATCTTTTACGCCGGGCACCGTGTGCAGATACTGGCGAATCAGCGTGCGTAAGATGCCCGAACCCGTTCCGTGCAGGATGCGTACCCTGGATATTCCCAATAATATGGCATCGTCGATGAAATAAGTGACGGCATGGATGGCTTCGTCCCCCCTCATGCCCCGTACGTCGATGTCCTGCTTGAAATTCAGTTTTTTCTCGTACATGCTGTCTTGCGTCTGTTTGCTGACGAAGGTGGCGGCCTGGTTCCGTGCCGGGGGATCGGGGGCTGCGGCACGTTCCAACCGTTCCGGTTTCACGTTGGTGCGCATCATGCCGAAAGTGACGATGGCGTTCTTTCCGTCTATCTCCTCTATCGTGCCTACGGTGGTCTGCCCTTTGATGCGTACGGTCTCACCGGGTTGCAGGGGACGGTTGCGTACCTCCGCTTCCTGCGCGGCTTGCAGCAAGGCATCGGGCTGCGCTTTCCGCATGGCGGCTTCGGATGCTTTTTTCTCTTTCCGTTCGGCCTGTCTTTTTTTCCGTTCCTGTAGTTGTTGCATTTTACGGGCTATCTTGTCCGCTTCGTGTTGCTTTTCGATGTCGTCCAAGGTCTTTTTGAATTCATCCAATTCCTGGCGTACGTTGCGGGTCTTTTCTTTTTCAGCCTGAGCCTCCCTGATGGTTTTAATGGTGTTCTCTATCTTGGCATTCGATTCCCGGAGCAGTTGTTCGGCATCTTCTTTGGCTTTGCGCAAGATTTCTTTCCGGCTGCGTTGCAACTCTGCGATTTCCGTTTCGTAACGGGCTATGGTCTTCTCCATTTCCTTTTCCCGGAGGTGGATGTTCTGCCGTTTGTTTTCCCAATACCGCTTGTCTCTTACGATGTCTTGCAGGTACTTGTCCGCGTTGATGTACTCTTTGCCCACCAACTCGGAAGCATCGGCTATTACTTCCTCCGGAATACCTATCTTGCGGGCGATTTCCACGGCGAAAGAACTGCCCGGATTGCCGATTTGCAGTTGGAACAGGGCCTGCATGTGTTGGCGGTCGTAGAGCATGGCTCCGTTCACTACGCCCTCATGGTCCTCGGCGAAGTGTTTCAGGTTTTGGTAATGTGTCGTGATGATGCCGAAGGTCTTTTTTTGGTTGAATCGTTTCAGGACGGCTTCGGCTATGGCGCCGCCGATTTGCGGTTCCGTGCCGCCTCCGAATTCGTCGATGAGCAGAAGACTGGTACCACAGCAAGCTTTCATCATGTTTTTCATGTTGAGCAAATGGCTGGAATAGGTGCTCAAGTCGTCCTCTATGCTCTGTTCGTCCCCGATGTCGATGAAGATGCTGCCGAAAATGCCGGTGCGTGAGTTTTCCCCGATAGGAACGGGAAGTCCGCATTGCAACATGTATTGGATGAGGCCTACGGTCTTCAGGCATACGGATTTTCCGCCCGCGTTGGGGCCGGAGATAATGAGAATACGCTGATGCCCGTTCAGTTCGATGTCGAGCGGCACGATTTTTTTCCCGTGACGGGTCAGGGACAGGTATAGCAAGGGATGACGAGCCAGCGTCCAGTCTATCAGCGGTGCCCCTTTGATGTCCGGTGTCGTGGCATTGAATTGGCGGGCCAGTCCGGCTTTGGCATGGATGAAGTCTATTTCGGCCAAAAACTCGTAGGATTGCAGGATTTCCTGATAATGAGGCCGGACCTCAGCCGTGAATTCCTGTAATATGCGTATGATTTCCCGTCGTTCTTCCCCCTCCAGTTCACGGATGCGATTGTTGGCTTCCACCACTTCGGCCGGTTCGATGAAGACCGTGCGCCCTGTGGCGGATTCGTCGTGGACGATTCCTTTTATTTTCCGTTTTAAAGCCGGTGCCACGGGAATGACCAAGCGTCCGTCGCGCATGGTGGGAGTGACATCCTTGTCCACCACGCCGTCTTGTTGAGCGTTCCGCAAGATGGCGTGCAGTGTGCGCGAGATTCCGCTTTCGGCAGCGACAAGTTCGCGTCGGATGCGCAACAGTTCGGCGGATGCCGAGTCTTTGATTTTGCCGTATTTGTCGAGTATGCTCTCAATGCGGCGCACCAGTTGGGGGTAGACGGAGACCCCTTGCGTCAGGCGGCGTAAGGCCGGATAGGGGACGGAGGCATCATCGCCGGGGCGGTTTTCCTCCGTGCCGTTATCTTCTTCGGTATCCTTGTTGAGAAACCGTACGATGTTGATAATCGTGCAAAGCGAGCGTTTCAGATCGAACAGTTCCGTTTCGTCGAGATAAGTACCTTCTATTCTGATGCGTTTGATGGCCGGGCGTACATCATAAAAGTCCTGCTCCGGAAAGTCCTCTTCTTCTTCCTGAATGCGCAGGAATTCCCGTGTCTGTTCTTGCAATTCGCGCAATAGATGCAAATCCGTCAGGAATTTCATCTGTCCGACGCGCTCTATGCCAAGCGTACTCAGGCAATGTCCCGTCAATAAAGTACGTATCTCTTCAAATCCTATTTTCTGTTCAAAATTCTGTGGATAAATCATATTTCATTTGGATTAGCGGGTGCAAAGTTAAGAAAAAGCGGCATAAAAGTTTCTTTGTCCGGGGCTTTTCTGTCTTTCTCCGTTGCAAGTGTCAGTGGAGAGTATTATAAGTCTGTTATAGGATAGTTTTAATGTTATTCAGAACACTCTTTGTGAATAATCAGGTCAGTTTATAAGAATGAAGATATTTATTTTGCAATCGGAAAATAACAGTAGAAAATGGAAAGTGACGTATTGTTAGTTAGTGATGATTTTATGATAGTACGTGAGAAGGATGCTCTCATGTATGGCTTGGAGGCTGGGAGGAATCTGTCTCGGATGACGTCAGATACGATAAAAGTAGAATGGGTGATTGTTACTATTGTCGTTTCGGGAGAAGCCGAATGTACCATCAATGGAAAGAATTATAACGTCAAGGCACATGATATAATCATGTCCTTGCCCAATTATGTATTGGAACGGCAGAAAAAGACGGATGATTTGTCTGTAAACAGTCTTTGTATCTCTCGTTCTTTATTTCAAAAAGCCATTTCATTTTCTTCATATAATTGGGATGTGGTTTCATATCTGATAGCTCATCCGATACTGTCGCTCACGGATATGGAATATACTTGTTTATCATTGTATTATTCTTTGATATCTGTCAAGATTGGGGATAAGAACAAGTTGGGATATAGGGAATCCATGCAGTGTCTGTTGAAATCGTTTATGTGTGAATTGTATGGCGTGATAGGACGTTATATTTCGGTCGGTGCGGTCAATTACTCTCAAGGACATAATCTGTTCAAAGGATTTTTGGATTTGCTTACATCGGTCTATCCTAAACCTCGTTCCGTATCTTTTTATGCGGAGACATTGAATGTAACGTCTAAGTATTTGTCTTCTGTCTGTAAAGCGACTTGTGGCGAAACAGCTTCGATGCTGATTCATAAAGCGGTGACGAAAGACATCGCGGATTTGTTGTCTTATTCAAACAAAAGCATTAAAGAAATTATGGTGGAGTTGGATTTTCCTTCTCTTTCTTTCTTCGGCAAATATGTGAAAAAGCATTTTGGTGTCGGGCCTAAAGAATATCGCTCCAAACGTTTATCCTAATACGACGTCCAGAATCATCATTAATACGAAGCCCAGTGCAAAGCCTACCGTTCCTACGTTGGAATGTTTTCCTTGAGAAGCCTCCGGAATCAACTCCTCTACGACCACATAAATCATAGCGCCAGCGGCAAACGACAGTAAATATGGCAATATGGGGGTGATGTAGGCTGCCAACAGAATCGTCAGGATAGCTCCGATAGGTTCTACGACACCGCTCAATGTACCGATGCCGAAAGCGCGCAATCTGCTGTTTCCCTCACTACGCAGAGGCATGGAGACAATGGCGCCTTCCGGGAAATTCTGTATGGCGATTCCCAAAGATAAAGCCAATGCACCGGCCATGGGAAGATAAGTGCTGTGTTCCATGGCGGCGGCTAATGCTACTCCTACAGCCATTCCCTCCGGAATATTGTGCAAGGTGACGGCCAATACCAACATGCTTGTCCGTGACAATTTGCTGTGCGGTCCTTCGGGTGAAGGGCTGCCTAAATGGAGGTGCGGAGTGATCCGGTCCATCAGCAAGAGAAATGCAATACCCGCTATGAAGCCGCTTACGGCCGGGATAACCCGGGTAGCATCTTCCGTACCGCTCATTTCTATAGAAGGTATCAGCAGCGACCATACGGAAGCCGCTACCATGACACCGGAAGCGAATCCCAATAAGGTTTTTTGCACTAAGTCCGGCATTTGTTTTTTCATCAGAAAAACGCAGGCGGCACCTAAAGTAGTACCGGCAAAAGGTAATAATAATCCTATGATTAGTCCGTCCATAATTTTATATTTGTCGTTTGTGGGTATTATTCCAACGTGATTTCACCGGCCAGGTTGGTATTCATGAGATGCCTGACCTCTTCGGGGGGCAGGTCATGGCCCAAAAGAAACATCAATTTGGTCAATGCACATTCCGGGGTGCTGTCATATCCGCTGATCACTCCGGCTTCCAGTAACTGACGGCCTGTTTCATAACGTTCCATTTCTACACTTCCCGACTGGCATTGGGTGATGTTGATAATAATGATGTTGCGTTCTGCTGCTTCTTTGATGAGTTTGATAAACCAGGGTTTCTGTGGGGCGTTGCCCGAACCGAAGGTTTTCATAACTACGGCTTTCAATCCTTTAATGTTGAAGACAGAAGTAATGATGCTTTCCTGTATCCCCGGAAAAAGCGTGAGAACCACTACATTGGTATCGAACAGGTAGTGTGCCTTCAGGGGGCGTGACGCGTCAGGCCGGCGTATGCGTTCCGGTTTGATTTTAATGTCGATGGCACTATGCCCCAGACACGGATAATTATACGACTTGAAAGCATTAAATTTCTCTGCATTGATTTTCGTGGTACGGTTGCCCCTCATCAAGTCTCTTTCGAAGTAGATACAGACTTCCGGCACCATGGCCGTACCGTCCGGATGTTTGGCCGCAGCAATCTCTATGGCGGTAATCAGGTTTTCTTTGCCGTCTGTCCGCAACATACCCATCGGGAGTTGTGAACCGGTCAATACAACCGGTTTAGACAGGTTTTCCAACATAAAACTCAATGCAGAAGCCGTATAAGCCATGGTGTCAGTTCCATGTAGAATGACAAAACCATCGTATTGTTCGTAATTCCGTTCTACAATTCGTGCCAATCTTGCCCAATGGTAAGGTTCCATATCGGAAGAATCAATGGGGGGATCGAAAGAATAGGTGTTGATATGATAATTAAAACGTTTCAACTCCGGAACGAAGTTCAGCAAGTGGTCGAAGTTGAAGCTTTCCAATGCTCCTGTTTCCGGGTTTTCTATCATTCCGATAGTTCCACCTGTATAAATTAGCAATACGGAGGGGGCAAAGTCTGTCATATATCCATGGTTTTGCGGTTCATTTGCAAATATAACGATAAATTCTGGATTTTGAGGTGGAGTGAATTGCTTTTGTTCGTGTTTTCTAAAAAATCTTAAACTTGGAAAGTTTTCCGTTGGAAATTTGTTTCGCTGTAAATTAAAAGCGTTCTTTGCAAAAGTTTCTATTGGAAAATAATGATAATATAAAATAAGAAGGAAGAATATGAAGTATGTAATTGTGGGAGGAGTGGCTGGTGGTGCGACTGCGGCAGCCCGGATTCGTAGAAATACGGAAAAAGCGGAAATAATTTTGTTTGAAAAGGGAGAATATATATCGTACGCCAATTGCGGTTTACCTTATTATATAGGTGGAGTGATTCGTGATAGAGAGCGGCTTTTCGTGCAAACTCCGGAGGCTTTTGCACGTCGTTTCCGTGTGGATGTCCGTACAGCATCCGAGGTGACAGCAATAGATGTACGTCGAAAAGAAGTTACGGTAAGGACATCTGACGGTCGGGAATATGTGGAAACTTACGACAAACTCTTGCTTTCGCCCGGAGCCTCCCCGGTACGTCCTCCTTTGACAGGTATCGACAGTCGTGGAATCTTTACGTTGCGTAATGTACAAGACACCGACCGTATAAAAGACTACGTACGACAACATCAGGTCAGACGTGCACTTATCGTAGGTGGCGGTTTCATCGGTTTGGAGATGGCTGAAAATTTGCAACATACAGGGGCAGAAGTGGCTGTGGTGGAAATGGCAGCTCAGGTCATGGGACCTATAGATTTTTCTATGGCGGCTTTAGTACATGAACATCTGTTGCAGAAAGGGGTGAAGCTTTATTTGGAACAGGCGGTGGAATCTTTTGAGGAAACCGCTTCCGGAGTGACGGTAAAGTTCAAGTCCGGTATCACGATAGAGACGGATTTGGTGATTCTTTCCATTGGGGTACGTGCTGAGACATCGTTAGCCTCCGCTGCAGGATTGGAATTGGGAGAGATGAAAGGAATCCGGGTGAATGAGTATTTGCAGACATCGGATGAATCGGTGTATGCGGTCGGTGATGCGATAGAATTTCCTCACCCGCTGACAGGTAAGCCTTGGCTGAATTTCTTGGCAGGTCCTGCCAACCGCCAGGCACGTATTGTGGCCGACAATATAGTGTTCGGCAATAAAGTAAAATATGAAGGGGCAGTCGGAACAGCCATTGCCAAGGTGTTCGACCAGACCGTGGCTTCAACAGGTCTCCCGGCCAAACGTTTAATACAGTTTGGGATACCTTATCTTTCGGCTACGATACATTCAGGTTCTCATGCCGGATATTATCCCGGTGCCTTGCAGATGGCTATAAAGATTACGTTTTCTCCCGATGGAGGCAAACTTTACGGAGCACAAATCGTCGGTTATGACGGTGTGGATAAGCGGATAGATGAATACGCTATGGTCATTAAGCGCGGAGGTACAGTGTACGATTTGATGGAGTTGGAGCACGCTTACGCTCCACCTTTCTCATCAGCCAAGGATCCGGTGGCGGTATCAGGCTATGTGGCCGGGAACATATTGAACGGGAAAATGAATCCGCTTTATTGGAGGGATTTAAAAACGGCTGATTTGAACCGCGTGACATTGGTGGACGTGCGTACGCCCGACGAATATGCACTGGGAGGGATAGACGGTGCGGTGAATGTACCGTTGGATGAGTTGCGGGAACGTTTGGCAGAGTTACCTCTCGATAAACCTGTGTGGGTGTATTGTGGTGTGGGCTTGCGTGGTTATCTGGCCTCTAATATCCTGAAAGAAAATGGATATGACGTGAGGAATCTGATAGGAGGGCTTAAGACCTATAAAGCGGCTGTAACTCCGGTTTGTATTCCTGGTGCGCCTGAAGATGTTTGTGTTCGGAAATCGAGTAACACGTGTTGTGTAAGTCAGGAGGAAAAGGTGCCGGTTGCCCGTATTGTCCGAATAGATGCTTGTGGTATTCAATGTCCCGGTCCTATTCTGAAATTGAAAACGAGTATGGAGCAATTGCAATCTGGTGAATGTTTGGAGATACGTGCTACGGATGCCGGTTTTCCCCGTGATGCCGAAGCCTGGTGCCGGATGACAGGAAATCGTTTTGTTTCTGCTCAAACCGAAAATGGTACATACATAGTCAGAGTTGAGAAAGCGACACCTTGTGCGATGGAGGTTTCACATCCGGTCTCGACGGCAAAAGGTAAGACTTTTATTCTGTTCAGTGATGATTTGGATAAGGTATTAGCTACTTTTGTTTTGGCTAACGGTGCAGCGGCTACTGGAGAGAAGGTGACCATTTTCTTCACTTTCTGGGGATTGAATGCCATTAAAAAGACAGAAAAGCCAAAAGTGAAGAAAGATTGGTTTGGAAAGATGTTCGGCGTGATGTTGCCATCCGATTCCATGAAACTGCAACTTTCAAAAATGAATATGGGAGGCATGGGAGCACGGATGATGCGTCATATTATGAAACGTAAAGGCATTGATTCTTTAGAGTCATTACGCCGGCAGGCCATTGAAAACGGAGTGGAATTCATAGCCTGTCAAATGTCGATGGATGTGATGGGGGTGAAAAAGGAAGAGTTGTTGGACCATGTGACGATCGGCGGAGTAGCTACGTATATGGGACGTGCCGAAGAGGCTAATGTAAACTTGTTTATTTAGCGCTGCCATGGAGAAAATCAAATGTATTTGTGTCATGAGGGACCTTTATCGTTCTTTGGCTTTGTTGGAAACCCGTCTGTCGGAAACATACGGTTTATCATTGAATGAAGCGATGGTCCTGTGTAGCATTGGGGAAGAAACCGTGATGGCAGGCGTGGTTGTGGAACGTACGGGACTGACGGCCTCACATGCTTCCAAAATGATACGTTCGGTAGAAGAAAAAGGCTTGTTGGTTCGAACTTTGGGGGAGAAAGACAAGCGCCAGATGTATTTTGCCCTGACTGATAAGGCCAAGGAGAAGTTGGAAGACATCCGAAAGCATGGAATAGAGATCCCAGATTTACTGCTTCCTTTCTTCCAGTAAGAGACGGAACATATCTGAAAATCCCCATGGTCGGTTAGGACCATGGGGATTTTCAGATGTCCGAATTCTTTTCAGAACAACAATTTTACAATGGCATATCCACCGAATACCAGCCAGACATAGAGGATGCCGGCCAGATAGAAAGGTTTGGCTCCGGCTTGTTTGAATTTGTCTATGCTGGTTTCTGCACCGAGCGCCGTCATGGCCATGGTAAGTAAGAACGTGTCCACGTTATTGATGAACCCTATACCTGCCTGCAAAGTTTCCTGAGGAATGAAAGTGGCGGATTGTAACAGGGAATTAATACCGATGACGACCAAAAAATAAAAAGCGAACCAAGGTATTGTGATTTTACTCTTTCCGGTTATGCCTTTATTTTTTTGTTTTCCGGAGAGGCATACACTCATGATGACCAAAACAGGCGCCAACAGCATGACGCGTATCATTTTGGTGATGGTGGCGGCATCTGCCACATTGCCTCCCGCAGCATCGATGGCGTTACCCGCTCCGACTACATGAGCTACTTCGTGCAGGGTTGAACCTATATATACGGCTATGGCTTGGTCGCTCAAGCCGTCCAACCATCCGGCACGGTACATGATGGGATAGAGGAACATGGAAAGTGTTCCGAATATCACCACGGTGGATACGGCGACCGCAGTCTTGTGGGCTTCGCAGCGTACAACCGGTTCGGCTCCCAGTACGGCTGCAGCCCCACAGATGGCGCTACCGGTAGAAGTCATTAAAGCTGTCTGGCTGTCCACTTTGAGTAATTTTCCCATTAATATTCCTAAGGCCAATGTACCGGCGACGATAATCAAATCAGCCGTAATGGCTGGTAATCCGATGGCCAGTACCTGTTGGAAAGTCAGTTTGAAGCCGTAGAGTACTACGCCTGTGCGCAAGATTTGTTTGGAACAAAACTTGATTCCCGGAACCCATGTCTCGGGCAGTTTGTTGCGTAAGCTATTGGCATATAGCATGCCTAAAATGATACCGACAATCAGCGGGCTGAAGGAAAGTTGTTTGACGAACTCGAATTCTGCAATGTAAAAGGCAGAAAACGAAAATAAAACGATAAGTAAAATTCCATGCAGGACTTCTCCTTTGTTTTCCTTAAACATAAATCAGTGAAAATGTTAGTTATAAAATAATAAGGGTTATCCGTTTGCAAAGATACGATAAAAATATTGCAGCACGTAGATTTATATACATATTTTAGTATTGTCAGGGATTCGACAAAAACGCCGATGCTTGTATTTATGGCATCGGCGTTTTTTAGTTTAAAGGTGGGGCGGGTATTTATCCGAATTTGAACATAATGTCTTCTTCTTCATCCGACACCCAGAATGTAGAGTCCTTTTTTTGAATGAAAATGTTGTTTTCACGGGCCAGCCAACCAACGGCCAGTGCCGTGTCTTCTACACTGAGTTCTAACTTCCCTGCCAGGTCTTGTAGGGTGATTTCACGCGTTTCTTTCAGGATACGCCAGACTTTTCCAGCATTGGTCCCAATTTCTGTTTTGTACATAATTTATTGAATTAGTGTTGGTATAATGTACCCGCTGCTTTCTTATACTTGACGTAACTCAGGTATAGTTGGTAGTGGGCGTTTACTTGGGTCTCGTATGCTTGTTGCCAAAGGGCTTGTGCCTCCAAATGGTCGGACAAGGATTCCAAGCCGACAGTATATTGGCTATGGCTTACTTTCCGGTTTTCTTCTGCCTGCTCCAAAGAGCGGTCCGCAATCTGGCATTCCATTTTGGCCTCGTCTAAGTTGTGTGCCGCCTGCGTCAGTTCGAGAAGCATTTGTTCGTTCAGGTTTTCTTTTTCCAACAGTGTCTGTTCCAGTTTGGCTTTGGCAGCCCGGACTTTGTTGGAACGTTCACCAAAATGATACAAGGGCAGGCTCACGTTCAGCAAGACGGAAAAACTGCCGTCTTTGAAAAAAGTTTCATCGTTCAGTTCAAAGCCGTGCATGTAGTTGAATGCGCCTTGCAATCCGACTTTCGGCATCAACTCGCTGCGGTTCAGCTTGATTTGTTGACGTGCCATGTCTTCCTGTTTGTCGAGCAGTGCATATTCCGGGCGTGCAGAGATGTCGGAGATTTGTATGTCCATCTGTTGCTCAATCTCAGGGAAATCTTCTGAGATACGGATTGGGGAATCCAACGGTTTGCCTATCAGATGGCAGAGGTTCATGGCAGCCAACCGGAGGGCGTTATCGGCTTTGCGGACGGCGAGTTCGCTTTCGTTGAGTTTGACTTGGACTTTGAGTACGTCGTTACGTGGTTTCAGGCCGTGACGGTGTGCGCTTTCTACATTGTTTAAAAGTTCTGTGAGGACAGTTTGGTATTTTTCTGCCACTTTTTTCATCTCTTGTGCTTTTACCATCAAGGCGTAAGCATCATCTGTCTTCACGATGACTTGGGTGGCCGTCAGTGTTTCGTTGATTTGTGCCATTTCGTTGCCCAAAACGGCCATCCGGTAGGCTGCTTGGATTTTCCCACCCATGTAGAGCGGTTGTTCCAATTGTATGCCGCCCAGGAACATCGGTCCGATTTCATAGTCGAGGCTTATACCCGGGAAGAAGGCGAATTGTTGGAGTTGTCCCGTGGCAGAGAAGATGGGGAGTTGGCCGCTTCCGGAACTGTATCCGCCGTCGGCGGTGCTATACAGCCCGGTAGCGTTGGCTGTCAAATTGGGAAAGAAATTTCCTTTATAACTTTTCATCGTGTAGCGTGCACTCTCCGTCTGCCGGAAAGAAGCTGCCATTTCTTTGTTATGGGTCAAAGCCATTTCCCTGCATTGTTTCAGGCTTAATGTCTCTTGTGCACGCGGTTGGGGGATGAGACATGTTATATATAGGATAGAAATGATAATCTTTTTCATGCTTCGGTCTGTTTGATGTGGAAGAATAAGGCATAAAGTACCGGAATAAATAAGAGGGTAATGAGTGTGCCGAACAGCAGGCCGCCCATAATGGAAGCCGCCAATGAGCCGAACATGGCATCCGGCAACAATGGAA
>ERZ825384.1310-NODE-1310-length-29715-cov-5.349831_pt1 | contig 29715 bp, 19 predicted proteins | sample MGYA00519931_ERZ825384 | MGnify/ENA primary metagenome ERZ825384 (study PRJEB31778, sample SAMEA3449200) | human gut metagenome | biome: human gut; feature: human-associated habitat; material: faeces | place: United Kingdom | collected 2010/2012 ...
CCGTGCGTCACGCAGTACTGGATGCCGGGGTACGCCCAGTTTTTCGTCACGTCGGAGAACATCTCCGTCACGTCGACTTCCGCCTTGTCCTTCCATGTCGCCTTGAGGACACTGCTGCCGACACTGGACACGATGTCACCGGCGGGGTACACTTTGCCGTTTACTGCGAGCCAGCCGGCAAACTCCTTGCCCTCCGGCGGCGTAAAGGTGCATTTGGGGAGTTCAAATTTCTCGCCCGACTTGACCTTCATGGGCTGCATCGTGCCGGTGCCGCCGTTGGGGTCAAAGGAGATGGTGATAAGGTCCTCGACCGTGAACGTTGCGACCAGGATGCGCTTGTTGCCGTTGGCGTAGTTGAACATTTTTTCGATCTTCATGCCGTTGACGGTCGCCTTGAGGTCATCGAGGCCATCGAGGTGGTAGCCGGCTTTGGGGGTGACCACGACGTTCAGGTCATATTTCTTGCCCGGTTCGAATGTGCCGGTGAATACCGTCATGCTGCCGCTGACTCTCCAGTCGGCGTGCTCGACGACGTACTTTGCCTTGCTGTCAACGGGCGTCACCTTGGGGTCCTTGGCGCTTTCGCCCGCGCGGGGGGCTTCTGCCTTGAGGTCAACGTTGTGGATGATAGATTCGGGGGGGGACGGTTACATTGAGCTTGAAGTCCACCTTGCCGATCCTGGCGTTTCCGGTGTCGTACTTGTAGGTGACCTCCTTGATGCTGGCGTTATTGAGCGTCAGGACGTCCCAACCGTCGACCTTGCTGACCGTGCCGCCGGTCCAGTCGCTCGCGCGGGCGGCCGTGAAGTATGTGCCCTCCGTCGCGCCGTAGCACGGCAGGTCGGGATAGACCCTATACTGGAGGTTTTTATCCACCTTGATGTCGTAGACGTTGCCCGAGCAGTCCACCCTCGCCGGATCGAGCGCCGTGTTGCTGCTCAGGTTCAGCCACGAGAGGCGGTTATTCTGGCATTGGAGCGCTTCGAGCTTTTTGTTGCTGCGCAGGTCGAGCGTCTCGATCTGGTTGTCGTAGCAGTACAGTTCCCGGAGCCCGGTGCAGCGGTCCACATCCAGCTTCTTGAGCTGCATCTTGCTGCACGAAAGCTTCTGCAGATTGCTCAGCGGGTGAAGATCGAGCTCGGTGATCGGATTGTCGCTAACACTAAGAGACTCGAGGGCGCCATTGTAGCTCAGGTCGAGCGCGGTGAGCTGGTTTTCATAGCAGTTCAGCTTCTTGAGCAGATAGTTGCTGCGCACATCGAGCGCGGTAAGCTGGTTAAGAAAGACATAGAGCTCAACCAGCTTCCGGTTGTTGCTCACATTGAGCGAGGTCAGCTTGCCCTGGGCGACATTCAGAAACTCCAGCTTGGTGCTTTTGCTGACGTCAATGGATTTGAGGTCAAAATTGGCCTGAAGATCGAGATACGTCAGCTCCGGCAAGTTCCGGGTGTCGAGGGTCGTCAGCGCGTTCGTCTGCGCGTTGATTTTCTGGAGCTTTTTGTTGGCGCTCAGGTCGAGCGCGGTGATCTTGTTCCCGCTGCAGTACAGCTCGGTGAGCTCTGGGCTCTTGCTCAGGTCGAGCGCGGTGAGCTTGTTTCCACCGCAGTCCAGATACCGGAGCGAGCCGCCCCTCGAGTAAAGCCACAGATCGGTGAGCTGGTTTCCGGAGCAGTTGAGCTTTTCCACTCTCGAGTTCAGCTCCAGGTTGAGCGTTGTCAGCTTCTGGTAGCTGCAATTGAGATCCTTCACATATTTCAGGTACTTGATGCCCCTGAGACTCGTGATGGGGTCGCGTTTGCCGAGCACCTTTTTGGTGTTGCTCCAGCTGACGTCGAGCACTTCGATCTGCTGGGCCTTCTCCTCAGTCAGGACCGAGCTGCCGACGATCTTGAGCACGTATTCCCGGAACACCGGGTCGGGGAAGGTCTCTTCGTTGATCAGCGTGTTGCTTGCCGCGCTTGCCGTGAACGGCAGCAGGCTGAACACCATGACCAAGCACAGGAAGATGCTGAGAATGCGTTTTTTCATCTGTTTCCGCCTCCTTGGTTTGGAATATGTGGGGGCTTTTCTATCAGAACGAGCCGCTGCGTCCGTGGCCGCCGCCGCCGGAAAAACTGCTCGAATTGCTTGAGCTGCTCGAGTTGCTCTTGCGCTCGATCTTGTGGCGCACCGTGGTCGTGTGGGTGAAGACGTCCTCGCGCGTCGTCAGGTTCAGTCCCTCCGCCGTGACGTAGGCCGAGGCCTCGGCCTGGCGGTAGACGGAGCGCATCTTCATCTTCAGCAGCTGGCACACGATCAGCGCGAGCAAGAGCCCGATGCCGAACGAGATGCCGAGGCGGCGCAGAAACTGCGGCCACGTGAATTCGCCGGAGTCGATGCTGAGGATCCCGGCGCAGCCCTCAAGATAGTCCGAGAAGCCGTCGTACCAGTCGTCGTCCGCAAAGTCGTCGAGAAAGGCGTTCTCGAGCTTGATGAGCTTGGCGTCCGGGAAGATGGGCTCTGCCTTGTCGCCGTAGACAAAGGTGGCGTACTTGCGGTTCGACATACTCAGCAGCAGGAGGATGCCGTCGCGCCCGCTGCCATAGCCGAGCGACTGCGCATGGTAGATCGAATAGGACGCGGTCGCAACGTCGGGATAGCCATAGTCGCCGAAGTCATCGACTATGCAGATGTACACGCCGACACCGTAGTGCTCCGAGATCTCGGCGGCGCGCGCCTCGAGCGTTTCGACCTCCGAGAGCGTGAGGATCGCGGCGTCATCGTCGACATAGGTCTCTGCCGCCATGACGGGCAGCACGAGCGTGACAGCCAGCAGCAGCACGAGCAGCAGCGCGGTCAGTTTTTGTTTCATGGTGTCCGCCTCCTTACATAAACTGCAGGATGACCGTCAGCGCGACCGTGACCACGCCTGCGATCGCTCCGAACGTGCCCCAATAGCGGCCGCGGTCGGTCGGCAGGTCGCCGACGAGCTTGCCGGTCTGTCCGTTCATGGCGAAGAGGAAGCTTTCGCCGTTCCACTTCGTGCTCAGCATCCACACCGGCAGCAGGGCGTAGTGCACCTTGCCGCGGTGCAGGCGGATGTCCGTGCGGTCGGTCACACACGTGCCGTAGCCGGTCACGGTCTCGCGCAGGGCGTTTTCGAGCGTCTCTCTGCTGCGGCGGTCGGCGCGGGCGCGGCTGTCGTCCACGGTGACGTCGTACTTGTCGGCCAGATAGCCGGGCAGGTACGCCGTGGAAAACGGCTGCATCTGCGTGTAGTCAAACGGCTCGATGGAGTCCATGTGGTCGTCGGGCATCTTGGAGGATGCGTCCACCGGGATCTTCTCGAACGCGATCGAGCCGCCGCGGTGTACGTCGTAATGGTCGGTCTCGGTGACCTCGTAGTCGTCGTCCTTATAGGTGCGGGAGTTGGCGGCCTTGTAGTCGACCTCGCCCTCCGCGCCGCCGTCAAACAGCCAGAACGGGACATACACGCCCTGGATCTCCTCGATGTGGTTGCCGGCCGTGAATGAGCGCGGCAGGAAGGGCTTGCCCCGGTAGTGTGCGCGCAGCGCACGCACCGCGTCGTCCTTCGTCATCTTGAACGGGAGCACGAACTCCGGCTTGAGCGCGCCGGAAAACTGCCCCGGCACGACCGTCGGGTTGCCGCAGTAGGGGCAGGAGGTAGCGGCGGTGGTCTCGTCGCAGATCAGCTCCGCGCCGCACGACGGGCAGCCGTAGACCCGCAGACCGTCGGCGTCCGCGCCCCAGTCGCTGCTGAGGTCGGAGGTGTCCCAGCCGCCGTCGTCGGCGGCGTCCGCCTTCGCCGCCTCCGCCTTTGCGTCGGCCGCCTCCTTGGCAGCGGCGGCCTCGGCCTCCTTTTGCGCATAGAGCGCCTCGATCTCCGCGACGTCATACGCAGAGCCGCAGTATTCACAGGTGAGCTTGCCGGTCTCGGCCGAAAAATGCAGGGGGCCGGTACAGGCCGGACACTGATAGTTGGTTACCTGGGTGGGCATGTGCGCGCCTCCTTTCGTTGTGGGTCAGGAAACGGTGTCCCCGTCGTTGAACGGGTCGCCGCACTCGGGGCAGAACTTCGGCGGGTTGGTCGGGTCTTCCGGCTCCCAGCCGCACTTGTCGCATTTGAATCTCTTCACGGCGGCCGGGCGCGGTTTGCCGCACTCGGCGCAGAATTTGCCCTTGTTCACCGCGCCGCACGTGCACGTCCAGCTCTCGTCCGCGGGCTTGGGCTGGCCGCAATTGCCGCAGAACTTGCCGGTGTTGCCGGTCTGACCGCAGGCGCACGTCCAGCCATCGGCCGCCGGCGCTGCCGCCGGGGCGGCGGGCTGCGGCGCGGGCTGCGGCGGGGCAACGGGCTGCTGCGCCGCCTGCTGGGCCGCCTGCTGCTGACCCATGGCGTAGAGATTCTGGGCGTTGATGCCGCCCATCTGACCGGCCATGCCCATGCCCATGAACGCCATGGCCGGGCCCGTGGCCGTGTTGGACGCGGCGGCCTTCATCGCCTCGCCCTGCGAGCGCGAGAGCATCGCGGCGGCGCGCGTCGGGTCCATGTAGGCGGCCTCGCGCTGCATCTCCTTGATCATCTGCTCGTCTTCCTCGTTCGCCTTCACGGACGAGACGCCGAAGGCCACGATCTCCAGACCGCGGCGGTCGCGCCACTGCGCCGAGAGCTCCTCGTTGAGCGCCTCGGCGATCTCGCGCGTGTGACCGGGCAGCGACGAGTAGCGGATGCCCATGTCGCTGATGCGCGCGAACGCCGGCTGCAGCGCCGTGAGCAGTTCGCTCTTGAGCTGACCGTCGATCGTGTCGCGGGTGTAGGCCTCGGTGACGTTGCCGCAGACGTTGGTGTAAAACAGCAGGGGGTTTGTGATGCGGTAGCTGTACTCGCCGAAGCAGCGGATGGCGATGTCGATGTCGATGCCGGCGCGCTGATCGACCACGCGGAACGGCACCGGGCTCGGCGTGCCGTACTTGTTGCCGGTCAGCTCCTTGGTGTTGAAGTAGTAGATGCGCTGATCCTTCGGTGCCTCGCCGCCGAAGGTGAAGCGCTTGCCGATGTTCTGGAACACCTGACCGATGCTCTCACCGAGGTTCCCGGCAAAGATCGTCGGCTCGGTGGATGCGTCGTAGGTGTACTCGCCCGGCTCGGCGCAGACCTCGACGACCTTGCCCTGCTCGACGATGAGCATGCACTGACCGTCGGCGACCGCGATGCGCGAGCCGCTGGTGATGATGTTCTCATCGCCGTGCGTGTTGCTCGAACGGCGGGTGGTTTTCTTCTGTCCCTTGACCGCCAGCACATCGGCCGGCAGCGCCTCGCAGGTGAAAAATTCTTTCCACTGGTCGGCCATGACACCGCCGGCGGCTCCGGCGATCGCTTTGATAAGTCCCATAAGCATGCTCCTTTACGCAGATGTTTTTCATCATATCTAACTGTTTCTGATGATTTTTCAGCTATGCTGATAGTATAAGGCATCAGGGCCGGAAATGCTACGTTCCCGGCGCAAAAACCCCGCCGAAACCGCAAAATACGACTGAGTAGTAGACAAGGTGCACAGCCTGACGACGGTCAGGTTGTGCACCTTGCAGTATCCTCTGCCCGCGGCGCGGCGATCTCATCGAGACGGCCGCAGCGGCGGAAGAGGTCGATATACAGCATGAGCTCCTCGCGTGAGGTCACGCCGAGCTTGCGGTTGATGTTCGTGTTGTGCTTTTTGGCGGTGGAGATGCTGATGTACGCGCGCGCCGCGACCTCCTCGAGCGAGCAGCCGTCGATGTAATACTGCAGCACGGTGCGCTCCATGGGCGTGAGCGTCTGCACCCGGTCGCGGAAGCCCGAGAGCAGCTCCTCGATGTTCGGCGGCAGACCTCCGGCCGTGAGCTGCTCGGCCGCGCGCGAGCGGACGAAGGCCAGCAGCTCATCGATCTCCGAGATGCCGGACGGGTGCTCGCCGGGGGCCTGCTCGCGGATGGCCTGCAGGCTGCGGGAGATCGGCGTCACGAACCGGCGCGACAGGTATGTTGACAGCAGCAGCATCGCCGCGAGAAACACGAGCGAGCCCGCGATCCATACCATGCGGCTGCGCGCCTCGAGCGTGCGCAGCCCGGCATCCGGCACGAGCACCACGGCGGCGAGCTTCCGCCCTGCGGCGTCGGTCGCGCCGATCGGTTCGTGCAGGCCGAGATAGGTGCGGCTGCCGTCGGAATACGTATTATAATACCGGCCGGTCTTGCACGTGAGCGTGCCGTCGGCCGTGAGATACGACCCGCCGGGGCTGCCGATCATGGCCTGTGCGAGCAGCAGCCGGTCGCCGTCTATGGGGGCGAGCACCGTGACCATGCTGCCGTAGGCACTGTCCACGGCGGGATAGGTGAGGCGAAAATACAGATCGCTGAGCTCCGCGCCGCAGATGCCGCGCACATTGCCGGCGCTGTCGAGCATCGGCACGCACAGCAGCGTCACCGATTCCCACGTGTCGGGCAGGGCGATGCGCCCCGTCCACAGGCAGCGCTCGGCCAGACGGCCGTCCGATCCGCGCAGCAGCTGCGTGTAGCCGGGGACGGCCTGCACGTTCAGCTCCGGATTCCAGCGGTTGTGCATCTGCACCTGCGCGCTGCGCGCCGTCTCCGCCGTGCCGCGAAAGCAGGTGACGTGCTGATCCGTCGCACCGATGGCGCGCAGCGCCGAATAGCGCAGGTACAGCCCCGCGCGTGAGGTCGCCGCGCCCGGCAGCGCCGTGTTGGCCGTCGCGTCCAGACAGAAGACCGCGCCTCTGCACGCGCTGGATTTCAAATAGGTGTTCAGCGCGGGATAGAGCGCCGTCTCGACGGCCGCGATCGCGCCGGGATCGTCGTTGAGCGCGGAGAACGTCCGCCCGCCGGCGGCGAGCTGCTTGTCCAGCTCGCGCGTGAGCTCCTCCGACAGGGCGATGCTCTGCGCCGTGAGCTGGTCCATCTGCCCGGCAAGCGCCGAGGTGGTGTTGTGCTTCTGGATCGTCAGCGACTGGCCGAACTTTTGCGCCGTGTTGGAAAACACCCCCGTCAGGCTCACGACCAGCAGCACGGCGGCCAGGATCGCCAGCGCCATGCTGAACCAGTACAGCACGAGCCGCCGCTGCATGCTCACGCCCTGCGTCTTTGCTTTTTCCAGCGCCGAGCGCATTTCCCGTAACCGGAGCATGGCTGTCACCGCCTTTCTGCCGCCTCAACGGACGTAGGTTTTTTCAAATTGGTCGAGCGTGGACCAGATCAGCTCCTCACGCGCACCGCCGCCCTGCTGCTCGCAGAGCACGCGCCCGGCCGTGAGCTGCAGGCGCACCTGCTCTTCAAAGCGGGTCTCGAGCTCGAGATAATCCCTGCGCTGCGGCGGGGTGTAGAACGTGTAGCTGCTCTGCGTGTCGAGAAACGCCTGATAGAGCGAGATGTACATGGGGTCATCGAGCGTGCGCACAGCGCTGGGCAGCTCATTTGCAAACGCCGTCTGCGTGACGGGCATATAGCCAAGCTGCGTCACAAAATCGACGTTGCGCTTGGACGCCGTGAGCCACTTGAGAAACGTCACGCACGCGCGCTCGCGCTCGGGCGTGGACCTGACCGTGCAGATGCCGGCGCCGCGCTGCATGACGAGCTTCTCCCCGCCCGCAAACGTCGGGCATGGCAGGGAGATGATCTCCACCGGCTCGGAGGTGTTGTCCGGGTAGGTGACGGTGTTGGCATAGTACAGCACGCTCGCCGACGATGCCACGGACGCGACCGCGTCGCCCGTGCGCAGGGGCTCGGTGGCATAGCCGCTCTTGAGCCAGACGCTGCCGGCAAGCGTTGCGCGGGCATACGGCTCCCACACGCGGCGAAACACCGGACCGAAGGCCACCCGATCGCCGTCGAAAAACTCCGCACCAAGGGATTCGACACCGACCTGAAAGTAATTAAAATGGTAGTCGTGCACAAAAAACACCTTGCCGTCGTCCGGCGTGTCGGGCGTCTGCGCGTCCGTCCAGGCGGTGTAGGCCTCTGCCGTGCGGTAGAGCCCCTCCCATGTGGACAGATCATCGAGCGTCGCGCCCGTCGCGGCGGCGAAGCGGTCAAAGAGCGTCTTGTCCACAAACAGGATCTCCGTGCTCTTGGCCACCGGCAGCACGGTCAGATGCCCGCCGATCTCCCCCTCGGCAAGAAACGCGGGGATGAAATCATCCAGCTCCGCGTCCGAGAAATAGTCCCGGTAGTCGACGAGGATATCCGCATCCGGCAGTGCCAGCACGGTCTTGGGATAGGACACGAACATGTCCGGCAGCGCCGTGGCGCCGGGCTCGCCGTAAGCCGAGGCGAGCACCGCCTCGTGGATGGTGTTCGTGTTCGTGACGCTGCCGACCTGCACGCGGATGTTCTGCGCGCGGCCGACGGTCTCATTGAACGTGTCGATGAGGTCGTTGAGCGGGGACTCGGTCTCGCCGCCGTAGACGTGCCAGATCGTCACGGTCACGGGCTCCTGCTTCTCGCCGCAGCCGGTGCAGCCGAGCGCGAGCAGCAGCGCCAGCAGCAGGGCTGCCATGCGCGGATACTGTTTCATGCGGGGGACACCTCCTTGCAGGGTGCTTTGATTCAGTATAACGAATTTTTTCCGCCGCGGCAACCGGAATTCCCCGCTTTTTTGCGCGCACTTGACAGCGGCGTACATGCGCAGTATGCTGGAGGCGGCGGGAATGACCGCAAATTCTATATTCAGGAGACATTGTTTGAAACAGACAAGAATATCGGAGCGTGTGCGCTGACCGGGAGGCCGGCAAATCCACACACGCCACGCCTCCCGGCGCAGGAATGCCTTTGGGAGGAACCAATGAAGCACGAAAACAAACGACAGCAATACCAAGCAGGCTACTACAAAACCCACCCCTGCCGCGACAGCTTTCCCTGCAGAGTCTGCGGACGGCTCGTGACACCGGAGGGTGCCGGGAGCAGCCACCGCAACCACTGCCCGAACTGCCTGTACAGCCTGCACGTCGACATCACGCCCGGTGACCGCGCAGCCGACTGCGGCGGCATCATGGAGCCCGTGGCCGTCTGGGTGCGCAAAAACGGCGAGTGGGCGCTCATTCATCGCTGCCGCCGCTGCGGTGCGCTCAGCGCCAACCGCGTGGCTGCCGACGACAACCCTATGAAGCTCATGAGCATCGCGCTCAGGCCGCTGTGCGCCCCGCCCTTCCCGCTCGAGCGGATCGAAGAGCTGGCAGCGTGCATGGGCGGCGACAGCCGTCTGCCATGACCCGCAGATGAAAAACGGCCGACGCTCCGTATCGTTCGGAGCGTCGGCTGTATTTCGGGTGAAAAATCGCTATGATGGAATCACGCGGGAGATGCGAAGCACGCAGCGGACACACATCTCAGATCGTTCTCCCGTTTCACTGTACAACTATCCCGGACATCGTTTGCGCTCTCCTTTCGAATGGTTGCGTGTCGACTGCATGCTTCCAGAGCCTGCAAACGATGTCTTCTTTTTTGTTTTTCATTGACGCAAACGGTTGTACCTTAGCCGCCGCACGTGCTACAATTTATCATCATCCGATCCACACAGGAGGTGCCGCCATGCAGCCGAAAACCCGCGCCGTCATTGCGCTCGATGCGCTGGGCCTTGCCGCGCTCGCGGCGCTCTTTGTCCTCTGGCGCGTGCGCACGCCGAACCTCACCGCTGCGGGCGGCATCGCCGCCGGGTGCAGCGCGGCGCTGTTTGCCGCCGTGGGGCTGCGGTTCGTGCCCGCGTGGGTGCGCTTCTGGCAACGGGAGGCAGCGTCGCCCGCCGTCCCGGCGCAAGAGCCGGAGCACATGGCCGCGCGCATTTTCGCCGCGCTGCTCGCACTCGATCTTGCGCTGCTCGTGCTCACATGGGGCGTCCGCGCCCTCGCCGGACAGCCGGAGACGATCACGCAGGCGCTCGAATTCTGGCGCTGCCTCGACAGCCGCCACTATCTCGACATCGCGCGCGACGGCTACATCGCCGCCGGTGACCCTGACCGCGTCGTGCAGCTCGTGTTCCTGCCGGGTTACCCGCTCGTGGTGCGCGCGGTGATGCTGCTCATCCCGTCGGACATCTGCGCGGGGCTTCTGACGTCGGCGCTGTGCTTTGCGGGCGCGGGGTGCGTGGTCTACCGGCTGCTGCGGCTCGACCTGCCGCACCGCGGCGCCGTGCGCGCGCTGCGGTTTCTCGTGCTCGCGCCGGGCTGCTTTTTCTTCGCCGCGCCTATGAGCGAGAGTCTGTTTCTGCTGCTGACGGCGGCGGCGCTCTATCTCGCGCGCACGCACAGGCCCGTGCTCGGCGGGCTGTGCGGAGCATACGCCGCGTTCACACGCTCGCTCGGGCTGCTGCTGATCGTGCCGCTGCTGTGGGAGCTGGTGCACGATGCCGTGCAGCGCCGCCGTGTCAGCATCCGGCAGGTTGTCGGGCTGCTGCTCGTGCCGCTGGGCTTCGCGGCGTATTGCTGCATCAACCGGCGCGTATCGGGAAATCCCTTTCAGTTTCTCATCTACCAGCGCGAACACTGGAACCAGCGCACGGGGCTGTTTTTCAGCACCGCCGCATATCAGACGGACTACCTGCTGCGCTGTCTGCGCAGCGGCAACTGGCGCGATGCGCTCGGTCTCTGGCTGCCGAACCTCATCGCGTGCTTTTCCGCCCTCATCCTGCTGGCGAAGGCCACGCCGCGGCTGCGCGCAAGCCAGACGGCGTGGTTTCTCGCGTATTACATCATCGCCGTCGGCGCGACATGGCTGCTGAGCGCGCCGCGCTACCTGCTCGTGCTGCTGCCCGTGCCGCTGGCGCTGGCACAGTGCGCGCAAAAGCGCACCGCGAACATCGCCCTCACTGCTCTGAGCGCGCTTGCCGCGCTCGGCTATCTCGCCGCCTTCGCCCTGCGCTGGCAGGTGTGGTGAGCCGCGCCGCCGGGCACTGTCCTTTTATCGGGACACCAAATATGCTACACTTTAGAAAACACACAAGGAGGCAATGTTATGCTGCATCTGCTCTATGGTCCTGCCGCCAGCGGCAAGACCGATCTGCTCATGGGGCGCATCCGCGCAGCCGTCGCGGCGCGCACGCCGGGGCAGGTGCTGCTCGTGCCGGAGCAATACAGCCACGAGGCCGAGCGCGCGCTGTGCGCCGCCTGCGGCGACAGTCTGAGTCTGTACGCCGAGGTGCTGAGCTTCACGGGACTGGCGCGCCGCGTCGCGGCGGAGGCCGGCGCGGGTGACGCGCCGCTGCTCGATCAGGGCGGACGGCTGCTGTGCATGGCGCTGGCACTCGATCAGATCGCGCCGCGGCTGCGGCTGTTCGGTGCGGCCGCCCGCCGGGCGCAGATGCAGCAGACGCTGCTCGGCGCGGTCGACGAGCTCAAGACCGCGTGCGTCACGCCCGACGCGCTCGAGCAGACCGCCGCGCGCTGCCCCGGCTATCTGGGCGACAAGCTGCACGATCTCGCGCTCGTACTCGCGGCGTATGACGCCGTGACCGCGCAGGGTCACGCAGACCCCACCGACCGCCTGACGCATCTGGCCGAGCGCATCCCCGAGAGCACGCTCGGGCGCACGGGACAGTTTTATCTCGACGGCTTCACCGACTACACGCGGCAGGAACTGGCCGTCGTGCGCGCGCTGCTGACGGCGGGCGCGGATGTGACGGTCTGCCTCACGCTTGACGCGCTCACGGACGGCAACGAGATCTTCGGCACGGCGCGGCATACGGCGCGCGTGCTGCTGGACATGGCGGACGACTGCGGCGTGCAGACCACCGTTGAGGCCTGCCCCGCCCGCACCGCCGACACGCCGCTGCGCGTGCTCGAGCAGCAGCTGTTTTCCTACACCTCCGCGCACTTTGACGACCCCGCGCACACGATCAGCGTGCGCACGGCGGACGATCTCACGGCCGAGTGCGCCTGGGCGGCTGCCCGCGCGCTGCAGCTCGTGCAATCGGGCTGCCGCTGGCGCGACATCGCCATCGCCGCGCGTGGCTTTTCTGACTACGCGCCCGCGCTCGAGCGTATGTGTGCCTACTACGGCGTGCCGCTCTATTTTGCCCGCCGCACCGACCTGCTGCAAAAGCCGCTCGTGGCGCTCATCCGTGCGGCCTACGACATCGTGACCGGCGGCTGGGACGCTGAGGACGTCTCGGCCTACCTGCGCACGGGGCTCGCCGGGCTCACGCCCGAGGAGACGGACACGCTCGAAAATTACGTTCTGCTCTGGTCACTGCGCGGCGGCGCATGGACGCGCCCCGAGCCGTGGCGGCAGCATCCCGACGGCTACGGCGCGCCGGACACGGACGAGGCCGCCGCCCGCCTTGCCGAGATCAACGACCTGCGGCAGCGGGCCGCAGACCCGCTGCGGCTGCTGGGAGCGGAGAGCCACGCCGCCGCCACCGCCGAGGCGCAGGCCATGGCGCTGGCAGATTTTCTCGAGCGGCTGCACCTGGCGCAGCGGCTCGACACGCTCGCCGAGGATCTGCGCCGCGAGGGACGCGGCGCGCTCGCGGCCGAATATGCGCAGCTCTGGGAACTGACGGTCGGCGCGCTCGAGCAGTTTGCCGCCATCCTCGGCGGCACGCAGATGGACGCCGACACATTCGCGACGCTGTTTTTGCGGATGCTCTCGTGCTACGACATCGGCACGATCCCCGTCGCGCTTGACCGCGTGACCGCCGGCGACCTCGACCGCATGCGCCGCCGCGGCATCCGGCACCTGATCGTGCTCGGCGCGTCGGACGACCGGCTGCCGCGCGCCGGCGAGCCGGACGGCGTGTTTTCGCCCGAGGAGCGGCGCGAGTTGCTGGAGCTGGAGCTCGACATCGGCGGCGGCACGGACGATGTGCTCTGGCGCGAATACAACCTTGTCTACCAGTGCGTGACGCTCCCGTCCGAGACGCTCACAGTGACCTACCCGCTCTTTGACGGCAGCGGCACGCCCACACGCGCAGCCTTTCTCGTCACGCGCATCGAGCAGCTGTTCGGCACGCTGCCGCAGCCTGTTGACCCCGATGCGCAGCGGCTGCTCGCCCCCGCACCGGCGCTGGAGCTGGCTGCGCGCACGCTGCGCGGCGCGACGGACGCCAACGCCAACGCCGCGCGCGCATGGTTTGAGCAGCACGACCCCGCCGCGCTCGCAGCACTCACACGCGCGGCGCACACCGCCCGCGGCAAGCTCTCGCCCGAGCGCGTGCGCGCGCTCTACGGTCAGCGGCTGTATCTCTCGGCATCGAAGGCCGAGCGCTTCAGCGCCTGCCGCTATGCCTATTTCCTGCAATACGGGCTCAAGGCCAAGCCCCGCCGCCCGGCGGCGTTCAGCCCGCCGGAGATCGGCACGTTCTTCCACTATGTCCTGCAGCACACGGCGCAGGACGCGACGGCCGCCGGCGGCTTCGCCGTCGTGACCGACGAGGAACTCGGGCGCTTCACCGACCACTGGACGCAGCGCTACATCCACGACGAGCTCAACGATTTTCAGGAGAAATCCGCACGCTTCATCTACCTCTTCCGCCGCCTGTGCCGACAGGTGCGGCAGGTGGTGACCGACATGGCGCACGAGCTGCGCGCGGGCGATTTCGTGCCGCTGGACTTCGAGCTCAACTTCGCCGATCCCGAGCAGATCGCGCCGATCACGCTCTCGGACGGTGCGGTGACGCTCAACATGAGCGGCGTGGCCGACCGCGTGGACGGCTGGCTGCACGACGGCAAGCTCTACCTGCGCGTGGTCGACTACAAGACCGGGCGCAAGGCGTTCTCGCTCTCGGACGTGTGGTACGGCATGGGGCTGCAGATGCTGCTGTACCTGTTTGCGCTCGAGCGCTCGGGTCCGGAGCGCTACGGTCACGAGATCGTGCCGGCAGGCGTGCTCTACGTCCCGGCGCGCGATGTGCTCATCCCGGCCGACCGCCGGCTCTCGCCGGAGGAAGCGGCAAAAGAGCGCGCCGGCGCGGTGCGCCGCTCCGGCCTGCTGCTCGACGACAGTGCCGTGCTGCACGCGATGGAGCACAGCGACACGCCGCAGTACCTGCCCATCTCGTCCCGGCGCAAGGCGGACGCCCTTGCCAGCGCAGAGCAGCTCGGTCTGCTTGCGCGGCACATCGAGACGACGCTGCTCGACCTGGCGCACGAGCTGCGCGACGGCAGCATCACGGCAGACCCCTATTTCCGCTCCGGGCAGGACACCGCCTGCACGCACTGCGACTATCTGACCGTCTGCCACTTCACGCCCGGCGTGGAGGGCGACTGCCACCGCGTGCTCACCAAGCTCCCAGCCGACAAGGTCTGGAGCAACCTGAAAGGAGGCGCGCCGGATGCCTGAACTGAACTTCACACCCGAACAGCGCGCTGCGATCGACACGCGCGGCAGCACCGTGCTCGTGTCCGCGGCAGCGGGCAGCGGCAAGACCCGCGTGCTCACCGAACGCCTCATGGCCTACCTCACGGACGCGGAGACACCGGTCGACGTCGACCGCTTCCTCGTCATCACCTACACGCGCGCGGCCGCAGCCGAGCTGCGCAGCCGCATCCTCGACGGGATCTATGCGCGCATTGCCTCCGACCCCGAAAACCGCCGCCTACGGCGGCAGGCCGCGCTGTGTGCCCGCGCCGAGATCGGCACGATCCACAGCTTCTGCGCCGACTTCCTGCGCGCCAACTGCGCAGCCCTTGCGCTCGCGCCGGACTTTCAGGTCGCCGATACCGAACGCTGCATCGCCCTGCGCACGACGGCGCTGGAGCACACGCTCGAGCGCGCCTACGCCCGCATGGATGCCGACGCCGGCTTTCGGCTGCTGGCCGACACGGTCGGCGGCGGGCGCGACGACGCACGTCTGGGTGAGCTGGTGCTCACGCTCTACGACAAGATGCAGTGCCATGCCCGGCCCGAGCAATGGGCCGCACAGCAGGTGGAGCTGCTCGCGCTCGACGACGTGACCGACGCCGGCGCCACGCCGTGGGGCCGGGCGCTGCTGGCACGCATGCAGGAGAGTGCGGAGCACTGGTGCGGCGTGCTTGAGGCGCAGCTCGACATCATGGCGGACGAGGACATGGAGTGGCTTATGGACATCTACGGCGACAGCTTTTCGGCCACGGCCGACGGTCTGCGCGCGCTCGCGTACGCCTGCAACCGGAGCTGGGATGCTGCCGTGACGTCGCTGCAGGACGTGCCGTTCCCACGGCTCGGCAGCACGCGCAAGCCGCCCGATCCGGACGTGCGCGACCGCGTCAAGGCGCAGCGCGACGCGGCGAAAAAAGCCATCCAGACGCTGCAAAAACAGATCAACATCCCCTCCGCGCAGGCACTGAGTGACCTGCACACGACGGCCCCGGCCATGCAGGCGCTGCTGGCGCTGACGCTGGACTTCGGCGCGGCCTACGCCGCCGAAAAGCGGCGGCGCAGCCTCGTGGACTTCTCCGATCTCGAGCACATGACGGCGCAGCTGCTCACGGACGAGGACGGCGCGCCGACCGAGCTTGCGCGCCAGCTCTCCGGGCGCTATACCGAGATCATGGTCGATGAATATCAGGACGTGTCGGAGGTGCAGGATCTCATCTTCCGCGCCGTATCGCGCGGCGGCAGCAACCTCTTTTTCGTCGGCGACGTCAAGCAGTCGATCTACCGCTTCCGTCTCGCCGACCCCACGATCTTCCTCGACAAATACGCGCGCTTTGCGGATTTCCGCGCAGCCGCGCCCGGTGCGCCGCGGCGCATCCTCCTGCGGGAGAATTTCCGCTCCCGCCGCGCGGTGCTGGAAGCGGCCAACCACGTCTTTTCCAACATCATGTCGCGCGCGCTCGGCGAACTGGACTATGACGATGCGGCGCGGCTGCGCGCCGGAGCAAGCTACCCCGGCGACGATGTGCTGCCGGAACTCGCCGTGCTTGAGCTGCCGGGCGCAGACGACGACGCGCCCACGCCGGAAAAGGCCGCGCTGGAGGCGGACTACGCCGCGCGGCGCATCCGCGCGCTCATCGACGGCGGCACGCCCGTGTGGGAAAACGGCGCCGAGCGCCCTGCGCACTACGGCGATGTGGTCATCCTGCTGCGCAGCGCCAACAGCATCGGCCCGGTGTACCGCGCCGCGCTCGAGGCGCACGGCATCCCCGTGTCGGCGGAGACGAGCGGCGGGTTCTACACATCCGAGGAGGTGTCGGTGCTGCGCTCGCTGCTGGCAGTGGTGGACAATCCGCACCAGGATGTGCCGCTCATTGCGGTGCTGCGCTCGCCGCTGTTCGGTCTGACGGCGGACGATCTGGCCGCCGTGCGCACGTGCGACCGCGAGCACGATTTTTACACCGCCGTCACGCTCGCCGCCGAGACGCGCGACGACTGCCGGGACTTTCTCGACGTGCTCGCGCGCTACCGCGCGCTGTCGATCGAGCTGCCGCTGGGGGATTTTCTGTGGCACATCATCGACGACCGCGCCGTCATGGCGCTCACGAGCGCGATGCCGGACGGCGAACTGCGGCGGCGCAATGTGCTGCTCCTGCTCGATCTTGCGCAGCAGTTTGAACAGACGGGCGCGCGCGGGCTGCACCGCTTCCTGCTCTGGATGCAGCGGCAAGAGACCGAGGGTGTGGAGCCCGCCGCCCCCGGCGGCGAGAGCCGCAGCGTGCGCATCCTGAGCATCCACAAATCCAAGGGGCTGGAGTTCCCGTTCGTGTTTTTGTGCGACACGGCGCGCCTGTTCAACAAATCCGACGCACGCGAGAGCGTGCTCGTGCACCCGGTGCTCGGTCTCGGGCCGAAGTGCACGGATCTCGAGCACGGCGTGGAATACCCGACCATCGCGCGGCAGGCGATCGCGGCGCAGCTGCTGACCGAGATGCTCTCGGAGGAGATGCGCCTGCTGTACGTGGCCATGACGCGCGCAAAGGAGCGGCTCGTCATCACGGGCACCGTGCGCGACATCGGCAAGACCGTCAGCACCCTGACCGCCACGGCCACCGTGCCCCTCGCGCCGGAGCTGCTGCGCGCTGCGCAGAGCCCGCTGCACTGGCTGCTGCAGAGCGCGCTGCTCGACCGGGACGAGCGCTATCTGCGCCAGAACTATGTCTATCTGACGACGGACACCGCGGCCGGCAGTGCGGAGGCGGAAGCCGAACCCACGCTGCCGGAGCCGGATCCCGCCCTGCTGGCGCAGCTCGAGCGCACACTCACGTTCCGCTATGCGCACGCGCAAGCCATCGACCTGCCGTCGAAGGTGACGGCGACGGAGCTCAAGCGGCTGGAGGCGGAGGACACGCCGCCCGAGGACACCGGGGCGCCGCTGCTCAAGGGCGCGCCGCGCACGCAGACCTTCCGCCGGCCGGATTTTTCGGCGCGGGAGCGCAAGGTCACCGCGGCCGAGCGCGGCACGGCTACGCACCGCACGCTGCAATATCTGCGCTTTGCCGGCGCGCAGACGCCGGAGGGCATCACCGCGCAGGTGCAGGCCCTCGCTGCGCGCGGGCAGCTCACGGCGCGCGAGGCGCAGGCCGTGAACACGGCCTCGCTCCTGCGGCTGATGCGCACACCGCTCGGCGCGGCGCTTGCGGCGGCAGAGGCTGCGGGCACGCTGCGGCGGGAGTTTCGCTTCTCGCTCCTGTGCCCGGCGGAGACGTTCTTCCCCGGCGCGGGTGAGGAGCAGGTGCTGCTGCAGGGCGTGGTGGACGCGTGGTTCGAGACACCGGACGGTCTCGTCATCGTGGACTACAAGACCGACCGCATCCGCCCCGATGCCGTGCCGGAGCGCACGGCGTACTATGCCGCGCAGCTGCGCGCTTATGCCGGGGCAATGGCGCGCATCACCGGCCGCCCCGTCTGCCGGAGGACGCTGTATTTCCTGCACTGCGGCTGCAGAGCCGACGTCCCGGAAACGGACGCATAAAAAAATTACAAAAACGCTTGCTTTTCTGTCATCGGCATGGTAGAATTCAGGTTGCGTCTTGTAACCATGGACCAGCCCGTGCTCAAGGCAGCTTATTATGAGGTGAATGACTATGAAAGACGGTATCCATCCGAATTACCAGCCGACCACGATCCGCTGCGCTTGCGGCGCCGTGTACGAGACCCGCTCCACGAAGCAGAACATCTCCATCGAGATCTGCTCCAAGTGCCACCCCTTCTACACCGGCAAGCAGAAGCTCGTTGACACCAGCGGCCGTGTGGATAAGTTCAACAAGAAGTACGGCATCAAGTAAGATCGGATCTGCGTTCTTGCGAAATCAGCCCGCGTGCAATGCACGCGGGCTTTTTCGCGCCCTGCGGTATGCCGTCAGGCATCACAGAGCCCCGCAACACCACAAAACCCCGCTGCCGAAGCATCGGGGGTGCAGCTTGCCAAAAAAACTCGTAGAGTTTCGCCAATGGCGCGGCGAAAGGAAGTCCAATCATTTTCTCCGGCGACATGCGCGGCGGAGAAAATACCGCTCGGCTCGCAAACGTGCGCATTGGGCGCCTTTGGTGTACAATGCGTACGCTGCAGCGAGCTGTGATCTCTTCCATAGAGGCCCCAGCGAAACGGTCCTCTGTGGAGCGTGTGCCTAAGCCCTGTCTTCACCGGCAGCTACGGCCGAGCCGCCGCAGTCAGACAATCAAAAAATTCCGTAACGTCACAAAACCCCGCTGCCGAAGCAGCGGGGTTTGCTGATTTGTGGTTGCTCTGCGGGCGCTCAGACGATGCGCTTATCGCGCACCTGAGAATCATAGTGCTTGTTCAGGAGCGGACGCAGCACATAGTAGATGAGCTTGTTCTCGAGGTTGAACATATAGATCGAGAAGGTCGCAACGAAGCCGATAAAGCCGACAAGGCCGACCTTGCCCATGATCTTTGCAGCGAGTTTCATATTCATAGTCGGTACCTGCCTTTCTTAGTACGCCGCGGAGTCGTCGAAGTCGACCAGCGTCGGGTCGAGCGGCTGCTCGTTGAGCACGATGGACATATACTCGTTGACGCACTTACGCATATCGCGGCGCGGCACGGTGCGGCAGTCCTCGAGGTCGTGCTCGATGAAGATGAAGTGGAAGCCAAGGTCGCGCGCCTGCTCCTCCATCATGGCGTGCACGCCGAGCATACCCTTGCAGGCGATGTTGTCGTTCATGAGGACCATGTCGCAGTTGAAGTTCTTGGCCCACTCCCAGACGGAGTTGACGTTGTCCCAGCCGCCGACGGCCATGTGACGCATAACGCCCTTTTCGCTGAACAGCGCCAGATCCATGAGCGCCTGATCGGGGTCGGTCGTGCTGATCATGTTGTGACCCATGGTGGAGTCCATGTTCAGGACGATGTTGATGCCCCAGCAGTTCTGCGTCCAGGTCGGGAAGTCGGTGTAGTACACGGCGGACGGTCCCCACAGGAACGCACGGTGACGCGTGGTGCCGCCGTACGGGACGTACTTATTCTTGTAGCACTTGCGCAGGATCTTCATGACCTTGCGGTCGTTCTTGGTGAAGTAGTCCTCCTGGCCGTTGGCGGAGGCCCAGGCATACAGACGGTACAGGGTCTCGCTGATGCCGGTCAGCGGGCAGTAGGGAGTCTTGAAGTAATCCCACTTCTCGAGCTCGAGACGGTTCTGCTCGTTCATGTGCTTGGCGCGCTTGAACAGGGCATCCCAGTCATACTCAACGCCGTATTCCTTTTCGACGAATTCGATGCAGTCGCGCAGGACCTGCGCGGAGTACGGGTGGGCAGCCGGCTCGTTGTGGATCATCGCCATGGTCGCCTGGAAGTCAGGCAGACCGATGCGGCGGCGCTGGAACATGGAGGTCGCCTCGGAGGCGTTGCAGGGCATGTTCGTGGAGATCATGGCCTTGCCGAAGAGCGGGAAGTCGTCGTTGAGGGCAACGCCGGTCTCCGCCGCACAGCGGGAGCAGACGTCTGCCGGCAGACCGAAGGACTCGGCCACGTCGATGTAGTACGGCTCGAGCTGCTGGTCAACATCGCAGATGATGAACTCCGGCAGCGTCTGCAGCGGGATGGGGATCAGGTCTTTGAAGCCGGTCAGGAACAGCGGCGGCATGACCTCGTCCACAGGGATGATCTTGTCGCTGTCCTTGCCGCCGATGCGCAGGTCGTGAGACAGCACAAGGGCGATCTTCTTGGTCAGGCTCTGCACGATGGCGTGCATATTCATGTGCGCGATCACGAGCTCGGGGCCGCGGTAGCCCTCAAACAGGCGGTCGATGAACATGAACGTGCCGAGGTAGGAGCCCATCCAGCGGTATTCCCAGAAGCCCTTCAGGCACGGGATCGGCGCGGAGGCGACCATGGCAGCCATGGACATGACGTTCTTGAGCCATGCGCGGTAGTCGACCATGGTGTCGTGCAGACCGCGCCACTCGCGGTACTTGGCGACACCGGTCTTATCATAGTAACGGCTGCGGAGACCGCCGACACCGTTCTGAGCCTGCCAGAGGGGGTCGAATCTCTGCATCTTGGAGTCAATAAATTTCGTAACAGGGCAATTCATAGTTTTCATTCCCCTCCTGTTCAAGAATTGATTTTCTTGATTTCCAGACTCTCAACGAAGGCCTGGAAACGGGTACGGAGCTGGCCGACGGAGCCGAGCGCGTATTCCTTCTCGATCGTGCAGCACGGCACGCCCATCTCCTCGGTCAGGATATGGGAGGCGAGCACCTTCTCATAGCTCCAGAACTCGCAGAACTTCATGTTCTCGTAGATCACGCCGTCGGCATGGAACTCGTCGACAAGGCGCTTGACCTCAGCATGGCGCTGGTCGATCTTCGCACCCTCCATGAAGCGGGCGCACTGGTTCCAGTGCAGGTAGTGGCGGACGATGGCGTCGAACGCGCTCTCGCCGTCGCGGATCTCGATGCGCTCGCGGCTCGGGAAGCTGCCGAAGCAGTAGCGGTCGGCCACGACCATCGCGCCGCAGCCCTCGAGGAGCTTCGTGAACTCGGGATCGTCGATCTCGGAGCCGGCGACCACGATGCGCGCACGGAACGGGAACTCCGGCTCGGGCTTGCGCTTTTTGATCTCGGCAAGCGTCTCCTTCAGGTAGGGGAGGATCAGGTCATGCGGGCAGACCTGGCTCACGAGCTGGATGACATGGAACTCATAGCCGGTAATGGGCGGGTTGGGCAGCTTGCGGAAGTTGCCGATCTCGGTGATGACGTCGCACAGCTCGTTGAACTTCTCGATGGTCGCGCGCATGGCGGCATCGGAGGTGTCCACGCCGTAGCGCTCGGCGAGCTGGTCGACGACCTTGAGCTTGAGCTGGCCCTTGTAGTAGTCATAGCTGGTCTTATCGCCCTTGAGCGGGGGATCGATCTGCGTGACGAAGAAGCGCTCGTTCTTCACGGGATTGATGAGGAAGAAATGCTCTTCCATACGCTCCATGGACGCGCAGCACTCGGCGCCGAAGAGCGCGTTGAGGTAGTTGTAGCCGCCCTCAATGGCACGCTCGAGGATGGAGCGGACATACGGGCAGACACGGCTGGTCATGTAGTAGGTCGCAACGTCGGTAGACTCGCAGCGCGGCGCGCGCAGGCGGCTCGAGAAGCAGCCCGGCAGGTTGAGCAGAACCTCGGGGATGTAATAGCAGTTGTACCCGAGGGCGATTTTCCCGTCATTGACCGCCTGCGTGACGAGTTCGTTCTGCGCATCCTGCAGGAGATTTTCGAAGAAAATCAGATGTTTCAGGTCTTTCATATTGTCCCTTCTTTCAAAATAATTCCCATTGCAGCTATGTAAAAAGACGACGGAATGCGGATGCATTCCGCTGCCTTCGACATACAAAAAAGCGGTTGCGGCACACGCTGCCGCCGGTAAAACAGGATAACCGCTCCACCCCACGGTTATTACAAAAATACTACCACGTGTTCCATCCGGTGTCAATCGCTACACGCTAATTCTTTCACAAATCCGGACAAGAGGGTGACTTACGATACAATCTGCGTGCACCGTGCGCCGCCGCTCAGTCACGCCCCGCGGGACGCAGCACGCGCAGATACGCCTCGCTCTGGCGCACGAAGGCGGCCGCGTCAAAGTTATCGTTGCGCAGCGCCTCCTGCACGATCATTCCGTCGGACGCGAGCAGGATCAGCTGCGTCAGGTAATCGGCGGAAACGGCGTCGGTGCGCTCGGCGATCTTCTCGGCGATGAGCCGCTCGAAGGCGGCATAGCGCTCGATGAGCTTGGCGCGCAGCGCCTCGTCGCCGAGCATGGCGGCGTGGATCAGGTGTAGGCGCATTCCGGCGGAGGCGGTGTTGCGCTCGACCACGTACTTGACCAGACGGTGCACGGACGTGTCCTTGTCCTTGTTCTCCGTCCACGCGATCAGATCGTCCCACTGGCGGTCGAGATACCGGTTGGTGATGCCGAAGAGAATGTCCGTCTTGTTCTTATAATGGTAGTACAGCGTCCCCTTGGACACACCCGCCGCCGCCGCGATCTCTGCCAGCGAGATGTCGGCAAACGTCTGTGTATTGAGCAGGCCGGTCGCGGCGTCGAGGATCTTTTCTTTGACATTGTCATTGCGCGGAGCGGCCATTTCGTGTCCCTCTTTTCTGCTTTTGTGTAATCATACGCATTTGATTGTACGCGATTTTGGTCGTTTTGTCTAGTATGACAAAAAAATTTCGGCAGATTTGCCGCAGACCCCGTTCTTGACTTTGCACCGGAAAAAGGGTATATTTGACCTATTCAGTCGGTCGGCCGACCGACTTACCGTTTGGGAGGCACCTCTGTTATGCGGATCTCCGTTTTGAACCGAAAACTGCGCAAAGCCTTCGGCGGCCGCGTCACGGCGGCGCCGGAGGACAACTGCATCGTCCTGCGCGGCACGCTTGACCGCTGGGACGACGTTGTGCGCGCCGGCCAGATGGCTGCAACGAAGTATTCCACGTGCCATGTCGTCAACGACATCACGTTCACCGGCGGAAAGGACGCGCCCATGCGCGTGCCCGCGCTGCGTGACGACGCGCTCGACGGGCAGACGCCCGACGTGCTCATCATCGGCGGCGGCATCTCGGGTGTGTCCATCGCGCGCGAGCTTGCGCGCAAGCAGCTTGACATCCTGGTCGTCGACAAGGAGTGTGACCTCGCGCTCGGCGCCTCCGGGCGCAACGACGGCGAGGTGCATCCGGGCATCGACCTCGGCCGCGGCAGCGTCAAGCACAAATACATCCGGCGCGGCAACGCCATGTTCGATCAGGTCTGCAGGGAGCTCGACGTGCCGTTTTCCCGCGTGGGGCAGTACGTCTGCTTCCAGCACGGCTGGCTGCGCCCGGCCGTGTGGTGCTACTGCATGTGGCGCAAATACCACGACGGCATCTCGGACACCCGCCTCATCTCCGGCAGGGAGCTGCTCAGGCGCGAGCCGAACTTCAACGAAAAGACCCGCTTCGCCATCTCCAACCCGGACTCCGGCTGCGTCTGCCCCTACGGGCTGACGATCGCCTACGCGGAAAACGCCGTGCAAAACGGCGCGCGCATCGCGCTCAACACCGCCGTGCTGGGCATGGACGTCGAAAACGGGAAGATCACCGCCGTGCACACCAACCGCGGCACGCTGCACCCCGCGCTCGTCATCAACGCGGCCGGCGTGTTCGCCGAGGAAGTGGCGCGCATGGCAGGCGACCGCTTCTTTTCCATCCACCCCCGCCGCGGCACGAACAGCATCCTCGACCGCAAGGCCGGTGCGTTCATGCACTCGATCGCGTCCGTCAAGGGCACCGACACCGTCTCCAAAACGCACTCGAAGGGCGGCGGCATCCTGCACACCGTGCACGACAACCTGCTCATCGGCCCCGATGCCGTGGAGACGTATGAAAAAGAGAACACGGCGACGTATCCCGAGAGCATCGCGCACGTGTTCGCCAAGCAGAAGATCACGATGCCCGCGCTGACCGAGCGCGACATCATCACCTATTTCACCGGCGTGCGCGCCCCCACGTTCGAGGAGGACTTCATCATCGAGCGCGGCCGCCGCACGCACAACCTCATCCACGTCGCGGGCATCCAGTCCCCCGGCCTGACGACGGCGCCCGCCGTCGCGGTGGATGTGGCGGACATGGCGGTCAGCATCCTCGCGCACGACCGCCCCGTGGCCGCGAATCCCGACTTCGACCCTCACCGGCCGGGCATCCCCGTGCTGCGCGAGATGGACGACGAGACGCGCGCAGAATACATCGCGAAAAACCCCGACTACGGCGTCATCGTCTGCCGCTGTGAAGAGATCAGCCGCGGCGAGATCCTCGACGCGCTGCGCTCGAATGTGTGCGTGCCGACGGTCGACGGCGTGAAAAAGCGCGTGCGTCCCGGTATGGGACGCTGCCAGGGCGGATTCTGCTCGCCGCAGGTGGTGCGCATCATCGCCGAGTTCCTCGGCGTGCCGCTCAGTGAGGTGCGCAAGTCCTCGGCCGATGCACCCATCACGTTCGGCCCGACGAAATCCGGGGAGGTGCAGGCATGATGTATGACGTCATCGTCATCGGCGGCGGCCCGGGTGGGCTCGCAGCCGCCATCTCCGCGCACGAAAACGGTGCGCACGTGCTGCTCATCGAGCGCGAGGCGCGTCTGGGCGGCATGCTCAAGCAGTGCATTCACGACGGCTTCGGTCTCGCGCGCTTCGGCGAGCGGCTGGCCGGCCCGGAATATGTCGAGCGCTTCATCGACCGGCTCGAGCAGCTGCAGATCGAGGCACGCACGCAGACCTTCGTCACGCGCGTGGAGAAAACGTCCGGCGGCTTTGCGGTCTACACCGTCAGCCGCGACGGCGTCGCCCGCGATGAGACGCGCACGCTCGTGCTGGCCACCGGCTGCCGCGAGCGCACGGCAAAGCAGGTCTTTATCCACGGCACGCGCCCGGCGGGCGTGTTCACGGCCGGCACCGCGCAGAACTTTACGAACCTGCTCGGCGAGCTGCCGACCCGCCGCTGCGTCATCCTCGGCAGCGGCGACATCGGGCTCATCATGGCGCGCCGCCTGACGCTTGAGGGCGCGGAGGTGCTCGGCGTGTATGAGGCCAAGCCCACCCCCTCGGGTCTGACGCGCAACATCCACCAGTGCCTGCATGACTACGACATCCCGCTGCACCTGAGCCACACGGTCACGCGCGTGTTCGGCGCCGACCGGCTCACGGGCGTAGAGGTCGCCGAGGTGGACGCGCATATGCGCCCCATCGCCGGCACGGAGCAGCGCATCGACTGCGACGCGCTCATCGTGTCCGTCGGTCTCATCCCGGAAAACGAGCTGGCGGAGTCGCTCGGCGTCCCGCTCGACGGGCACACCCGCGGTCCCGTCTGCGACGGGCAGCTCATGACCGAGATCCCCGGCATCTTCTCGTGCGGCAACGCGCTGCACGTCAACGACCTTGTGGACTACGTGTCCGCCTCCGGCGAGCTGGCCGGAAAGAGCGCCGCGCATTTTGCCGCGCACACGCGCGACGAGGTCGCCGTCACGATCTCGGACGACTTCGGCTATCTGGTCCCGCAGCGGCTCGACCGCACGCAGGACAACAGCGCCGTCACGCTGTATTTCCGCAGCGCGGAGGTGCTCGGTGCCTGCCGCGTGGTGCTGACCATCGACGGCAGCGAGGTCTGGTCGCGGCGCTATCCCTTCCTGCGTCCGCCCGAGATGCAGCAGCTCACGCTGGACTTTGACAAGCTCGGCATCGCCGACGCGCGCGATGTCCACTTTGAGATCGAGGTGGCAGAGGCATGAAAGAACTCACCTGTATCGGCTGCCCGCGCGGCTGCACCTTGAAAATCGAACGCGACGGCGACGGTTGGTCCGTCACCGGCAACACCTGCCCCCGCGGCAAGGAGTTTGCCATCTCGGAGATGACCGCGCCCAAGCGCACCATCTGCTCGACCGTGCGCACCGCCTTCCCGGACGCGCCGGTGCTGCCGGTGCGCGTATCGGCGGACATCCCGAAGGACCGCATCTTCGACGTCATGGACGCGATCCGCACCGTGACCGTGACCGAACGCATCGCCCGCGGCGACGTGGTCATCCCGAATGTGCTCGGCCTTGGCGTGGACGTCATCGCCACGAGCAGTCTGCTCAAGCACAAACCCGATTGAAATCAGCGCGAAAATCGCTTACAGTATAGAAGAGAGAGCAAACTATATCATAGGAGGGAATCAACTTGAGCAAACCGCTGGTGCTGACCTGCGACATCGGCACACAGAGCGCACGCGCCCTGCTCGTCGACCCGGACGGCCGGATCGTGGACGTCGTCCAGAGCAAATACGCCGAGCCTTACTTTTCAAAAGAGCCCGGCTGGGCCGAGCAGAAGCCGGACTTCTACTTCGACCGCCTGTGCGAATGCTGCCGCGAGCTGTGCGCGCGCAGCAATGCCCTGCTGCCGGACGTGATCGCCATGACGATCACCGTCATCCGCGACACCGTTGTGTGTCTGGACGAGAACAACAACCCCCTGCGCGACATCATCCTCTGGCTGGACAAGCGCTCTGTCGATCCGAACGGCGCCATGCCTGCCAAGAACATGATGGTCTTTAAGCTCGCCGGCATGGAGCCGACGGCGAAGGTGGTCTACGCCGCCTCCGCCGGCAACTGGATCATGCGCCACGAGCCGGAGATCTGGGCCAGGACCGCCAAGTACGTCATGCTGCCCACCTACCTCAACTACAAGCTCACAGGCAATCTCATCGACTCGGCCTCGAACCAGATCGGACACATCCCGTTTGATTACAAAAACCGCCGCTGGATGAAGCCCGGCAGCCTCACGCGCTGCTTCTGCGACGTGCCGAACGAAAAGCTGTGCGACCTCGTGCCGTCCGGCACGGTCATCGGCACGGTCACCGAACAGGTCAGCGCCCTGACCGGCATCCCCGCCGGCCTGCCGCTCATCTCGACCGGCTCGGACAAGGGCTGCGAGACGCTCGGCCTCGCCGTGGTCGACTCTGACAAGGCGTCGATCTCGCTGGGCACGACGGCCACCATCCAGTTCAGCACGACGCAGTACGTCGAGCCGCAGCAGTTTCTGCCCGCCTACCCCGGCGTGCTCAACGACCACTACAACCCCGAGATCGAGATCTACCGCGGTCTGTGGCTGCTGTCTTGGTTCGTCAAGGAGTTCGGCACGGCCGACGCCATTGACGCCAAGGAAATGGGCATGGCGCCCGAGGCCCTGCTCGATGCGCGCATCCGCGACCTGCCCGCCGGCAGCGACGGTCTACTCCTGCAGCCGTACTGGACGGCCGGCATCCTGCATCCGGATTCGCTCGGCGCGGTCATCGGCTTTTCCGATTACCACACGCGCTACCACTTCTACCGCGCCATCATCGAGGGTCTGTGCCTGGAGCTGTACATGGCGCTGCGCATCATGGAGGACCGCTCGGGTCTGACCATCCATGAGATCCGCATCGGCGGCGGCGGCGCGAAGAGCGACGTGGTCTGCCAGATCGCGGCGGACGTGTTCGGCCTGCCGGTCGTGCGCTCGCAGACGCATGAGGCGTGCTCCATCGGCTCGTCCATGGTCGCATTCGTGGCCAAGGGCGTGTTCGCCGATTTTGACGAGGCGGCCAAGGCCATGGTCCATGTGAAGGATACCTTCCGGCCCAACGAAAAGAACCACGAGATCTACAACGAAATCTACGAGCAGGCCTACCGCAAGATCTATCCGCGCCTGCGCCCGATCTATCAGAAACTGATCCAAGTCAAGAGGAGGATTGCACAATGAGCAACAAACCGTACAAAGGATTCGAGCCGAACTGGCTGCTCACCCCCGCCCCCGAAAATAGCTACCGCTCCATCTTCCGCTGGGGCGACCCGAACTTCTTCAAATACCCGAAGGAGTCTCTGTACACGCTCATGAAAGAGAAGTTCCAGATGACGGACGACGACTTCAAGGCATATTCCGACGACACCGGCTTTGACCCCGTGGAGCTGCCCGATCACCCGGTGCAGCTTGCGCCCGAGCACATCGACGCGCTCAAGGCGATCGTCGGCGAGCAGAACCTCTCCACCACGGACTACGACCGTCTGAGCGTGGCCTACGGCGCCACGGCTTACGACCTGCTGCGTCTGCGCCACAAGCGCATCGACAGCGTGCCCGACGTCGTGCTCTACCCCGAGACGAGCGAGCAGGTCGAGCAGATCGTCGCCTACTCCACCGAGCACCACATCCCGCTGTACGTCTACGGCGGCGGCAGCAGCGTCACCCGCGGTGTCGAGCCGACCAAGGGCGGCATCTCGCTGGATATGCGCCGCAACTTCAACAAGGTCATCAGCTTCAACGAGATCGACCAGACCATCACCGTGCAGGCCGGCATGTCCGGTCCGGATCTGGAAAAGACGCTGCAGAACGCGCCCGAGCTCTTCGGCGCGAAGCGTCAGTACACCTGCGGCCACTTCCCGCAGTCGTTCGAGTATTCGAGCGTCGGCGGCTGGACCGTCACGCGCGGCGCAGGCCAGAACAGCACGTACTACGGCACCATTGCCGACATCGTGCTCAGCCAGAAGTACGCCACGCCCATCGGCATCATCCAGACCAGCCACTACTCCCGCGAGGCCACCGGTCCGAACCTGAACCAGATCATGATGGGCTCCGAGGGCACGTTCGGCGTGCTGACCGAGGTCACGCTGCGCATCTTCCGCTGGATGCCGGAAAACCGCAAGCGCTTCTCCTACATCTTCAAGACGTGGGACACCGCCATGAAGGCCGCCCGCGAGATGATGCAGTGCGAGTGCGGCTACTCGTCCGTGTTCCGTCTGTCCGACCCGGAGGAGACCAACCTCATGCTCAAGCTCTACAACGTCGATGAGACGCCGCTGCAGCCGCTGCTCGATGCGTTCGGCTACAAGGACATGGAGCGCTGCCTCTTCCTCGGCTTCACCGACGGCGAGAAGGGCTACAGCCGCAACGTCGCGCGCAACATCGCCAGGATCGCGCGCAAGCACGGCGGCATGCCGCTGACCGGCTACGTCACCCGCAGCTGGGAAAAGGGCCGCTTCAACGACCCCTACCTGCGCGACACGCTCATGGACTTCGGCATCACGACCGACACCCTCGAGTGCACGGTCAACTGGTCGAACATGGAGCAGGTGCACGCCGACGTGCGCAAGATCTGCCACGCGCTGCCGAACACCGTCGTCACGACGCATATGTCGCACTGCTATCCGCAGGGCGCGAACCTGTATTTTATCTTCCTCACCCGTATGCAGGATGAGGATGCCTTCAAGGCCTACCACACCACGATCCTCGACGCGATCCAGCGCTCCGGCGCGGCCGTGAGCCACCACCACGGCATCGGCAAGATGTTCGCGCCCTGGCTCGAGGGCTACATCGGCGAGAAGGAGTATGGCGTGTTCCGCGTGCTCAAGAACTACTTTGACCCCGACTACAACATGAACCCGGGCGGCACGATCGGCCTGGATCTCAAGCCGGAGGAAAAGAAGTTCCTGCGCGATTACACCGACTACCTCGAGCAGCCGAAGTTCGACTGAGTATCGTTATCACCCGGCGCCGGATTGGATGCCCGGCACCGGTTCACTGGCCATGTGCCAATGCTGCTGCGTAGATCGTTTGTGCAGCAGGGGGGAGAACCGGGGCACTGCGCCCCAATTGGATGGAGCAGTCCGGCATGAACCATGCCGGACTGCTTTTTCATGCCGCCGCGCAAAAAGCCGCCGCTCATATCGAGCGGCGGCCAGACTGTCAAAGAACCTCGTAGCCTTTGCGCCTGCGGGCGCAAAGAAAGTCCAATCATTTTCTTCGGCGACATGTGCGGCGAAGAAAATAC
>ERZ825384.1350-NODE-1350-length-29120-cov-2.897815_pt1 | contig 29120 bp, 25 predicted proteins | sample MGYA00519931_ERZ825384 | MGnify/ENA primary metagenome ERZ825384 (study PRJEB31778, sample SAMEA3449200) | human gut metagenome | biome: human gut; feature: human-associated habitat; material: faeces | place: United Kingdom | collected 2010/2012 ...
CTTGGGGGATCTAAAGGGGGCCATTCTCTCACGTGAGAGAATGGCCCCCTTTGCCGCACCCTGCGCCGCGCAGGGAATCCCATTGCTGCCTTCAGGCAGCAAGAATCTGTAAAACGTTATTGCTTTAATAGTCTTTTAATTTCTTTCTCTGCAAGCGCAGTGGCCTCCTCGAAATCCACGCAGGGATGATATGCGGATTCCAGCGCGTCGTGCGCCTTCTTGGCGGCCGACAGCGCGCTCACTGCCTCGTCTAAGAGCGACGCCTCCACGCGGTGGGTGAAGCGCAGCTTCGCCTTCTGCGCGCGCGTGAGCTTCTCCTCTGCCATCGCATCGAGACGCAGGCGGCGGTAGGACTTCCCGTCGTACGGGTTGCGCGCGTTCGTTGTGATAAACGCCAGCCCTTTTTCCGGGATCAATATATGATGGAGTTCCCGCGGCCGGTCTGGATTCGGGCAGGCGATGATGTCGAAATGCTTCGCCTGTGCCGCCTGCACGACGGTCTCAAGCATTTCGTTTCCCAGCCCCGCACTGTCGATGATGGCATAGATGCGCGGGCAGAGGGCTTCGACGGTGTCGAACCGGCAAATCTCGCCCCGATGCGTCACACTGCCCAAAAACGCGCGGTCGACGCGCCCGCTGCCGCCTCCCTCACCGCGCAGCTCGCGTGCGAGGATGCCGTCGGTGCGGCGGCGGAGCTTCGAAAAATCCATCTGCGCGTGCATTGCCACGCGGCGCTCGCTCTCCACCTCGCCCATCGCGCGCAGGATGCGATAGGCGCTGCGGTAGTGTGCGCGATATTCGTCGCTCAGCGCGACGATCTCCGCGCGGCGTGCCTTAGCCGCGTCCACATCGTAGAAGCGTGTCAGATCGACATAGCGCTCGCTCGCGACCGCGTAGGTCGGCTCGAGCACATGGGCAATGTCTCTTTAGGACACCTACTTTCTTTTGAAAAAGAAAGTAGGCAAAGAAAGCTTTAGACTACTTCCTGTCAAAATTTCCAATGGATTTTGACCTCCTGCTGGCCGGTATCCGGGTCCTGTTCCCCGATCTCGATCTTTTGAATCAGCATGACCGCCAGCTCGCGGGGCAATGTGTCCAGCTTCAGAAGCTCCTGGGCCTTTTCCATCAGATCCGTCTGCTGCCGCGGCTGTTCCTGCTCCGCCAATTCTTCATCGATCTGAGACAGTCGCCGCTCCAGGCGGCTTTTTTCAGCGAGAAAATCCTGATTCAGGTCCACAAACTGACCCTCACTCAAAACGCCGGAGACCTTATCCAGGTACAGATTCTTGAGTGCGGCGCTCCTCTTTTCCAGCTGGGCGGTCAGGGCTTTCTGCTCCTGCAACAGCACATCCCGTTTGGTATCCCGGGGCTGGGGAAGCTCCATCTCCTCCAGGGTGTAGTAGTTCTGGACATAATGCCGCAGCCGCTCCAACACCAAGTCGATCAGCCGGTCCAGGCGGATGGAGTGGCGGGTACACAGCTTTTCCTCCCCGCTGTCGGCGTACAGCTTGCACCGGAGATAGTAGACCTGCTTCGGCCCCTTTTTGCCGTTGGAGGTCTTGCTCATGGTGCTGCCGCAGTCCATGCACTTCACAAGCCCGGCCAACGGGTGGACTATCCCGGTCCCATCCTCTCGGGACCGCAGCGCCATCAGCTTCTGCACCGTCTGGAATGTCTTTCGGTCGATAATGGCCTCGTGGGTGCCCTCCACCCGGAACCACTGCTCCTCCGGCATCGTGATGAGGGTCTTGGATTTGTAACTTACTTTCTTCGTCCGGCCCTGCACCATGACGCCGGTATACATCTCATTGTGGAGGATGCGCCAGACCGTGGTCTTGTTCCATAAGCCGTAGTCATTCTTGATGGGGTGGTTGCAGCTCCAGCCACGTTCCGCCTTGTACCGGGTGGGGTTGACAATTCCCCTGCTGTTGAGCATAAATGCGATGTTCTGCTTGCCATGGCCCTCCAGCGCCCACTGAAAGATCTGCCGCACCACCTCCGCCGCTTCGGGCTCAATAATGAGATGGTTCTTGTTTTTCGGGTCCTTCTGATAGCCGTAGACGGGAAATCCGCCGATGTACTGCCCCTGCCGCCGCTTCATATCGAAGACCATGCGGATATTTTCGGAAAGGTCCTCTAAGTACCACTCGTTGATGAGGCCGTTGATCTGCCGGGCTTTTTTGTTGCCCTTGATCTCGGTGTCGGCGTTGTCAGCCACCGCGATAAAACGGATGCCCCAGATGGGAAACAGGCCGTGAATGTACTTCTCCACCAGCTCCATGTCACGGGTAAAACGGGACTGGCTCTTGCAGAGAATGATCTGAAACTTCTTCTCCTTGGCCGCTTCGATCATCTTGTTGAAGTCAGGCCGCAGGCTGTCGGCGCCGGAATAATCCTCGTCGCAGTAGATGTGGTAGATGTCCCAGCCGCGCTCCACGGCGTAGCTGATCAGCAGAGATTTCTGGTTCTGGATGCTCTCGGATTCAGGCTGCTGCTTATCTTCGTCCTCCTTACTCAGTCGTGTATAAATCGCGCAAAGGATAGTTACACCTCCTTCAAGGCGTAACTGCTCACTCAAATCGTAGCATAGGAGCAGCTACCCGGCAAGAAATTATTTGAAATCCCTACGCCGCTAAAACGCAGCGTAGGGATCATTTGGATAGTTCTTTTGTGAGCCACACGGTGATGGCTTGTTGGATGATGGTACTGATTGGGGACTTGTCGTTGGATTGTCGCTGCTCGGTTAAGATCAAGGTTGGATTTTTCATGAGAACACCTCCGGGGAATTTTATGAATGGATGATTCGAGATATGAAAAAGCAGATGTTGTCCATCTGCTTTTTGAGTACGTTTATATTGATGATAGTTGGCCAGAATTATAGTATGAATTGCACTTAAAAGGGATGTTTGATACAATGATATAAAACTGGTTGCTACATGAATTCATCGAAACCGTACTATATCAATTTATGGATGAAATTAATTGTGAAATAGCACATCAAGATATTATGGCCTCTGGGTACAGAAAATGGAAATGCCTCGAAGCGTTAAAACAGGAATCCCAATCTATCGAAAAAATTGATAGTTTGGGATTCTTTGAAAAAGTTGTGTTTGTGCATCAATGTAAATTTACATTATGGAAAAATTAATGCACTATTCATTTTTTGCAATGCCAAAATAGTATGCGATAGTTCCACTGCACAGAAAGGATGATGAACATGGCTACTCCAGGTATAGGTGATCCTTATTGGTTCGAATGGTATGTCGGATTAAAAAACATTATTAACATGTTAAATCCAGATAATGGAATAGAATATGTTATTTTCCAGTGCTCAAAATATAACACCATTGACGATGTTGTTGTTGGCTATAAGGACGGGGGCCATGAAATATGTTATCAGATTAAACATGAGATTTTTACCTCTAAAACTCAGAATCTTACTTTTGGGAAGCTCCTTGAACAAGAAACAAAGACTAAACCCTGTTTACTCTGTGCTATAGCTCAAGGATGGCAAGCAGCAAGAGCGTCGGCAGAAAATCAAATCAAGCCCATTCTCTATACGAATAGAACTTTGGGGCCAAATCGCGCCACTCGTACATTCAACGGGAAGAGTTACTCTTCATATCCCATCAAAAAGTTCTTTGAAAAAGTAAAAACTGCATTGAATAAGCTACCAGAGGGAGCAGAAGTCTCTTTTGAAGACAAAACCTTGCAAACACAGTGGGAAGAAATGTGTGCAGCAATTGATACTTTGGATACTGCAACGATAGTTGCATTTTCAAAAGCATTTGAAATACAAGGTAATCAATTGGGTTTGCTTGATACAGAACACGAATTAATCACATCTCTTGCTAAAACTTTTGCATGCTCTGATAATCTGGCAAAAGAACTATTCATAAAGCTAGCTGCTGCATTAAGAAAATGGACAACTACATCACGTGCAAACGAAAAGATATTTATAGAAGATGTTTATTCGATTTTAGGGGCAGAAAGCGAGCCAGATTTATCTCCACACCGCTTGGCTCCTCCGTTCCCTTTTTTCGAAAGTAGAAAAGCGTTTTCCGCGAGATTGGAAAAGCAATTACGAGAAACAAACAAAAAAGTTGTATTTATTTCTGGAAATCCAGGTGCTGGCAAGACAAGTATTATCAGTCATTTGCAAGCAGAATTCAATTTGTTCTTTTTGAGATACCATACCTTTAGACCAATTTCACCCGAACAGCATTTTTATAATACCGATGGAGATCTTTGCACGCCAGAAAACCTGTGGGGAACTTTACTTGAACAATTACGATATCATTTTCGTGGCAAATTGGCTCAGTATCAAATTCCTTTAAATAATCACTTTTGCACCACGGAAGAAATGCGTGCTCAGGTATACCGTTTATTAAAAATTCTTGGACGAGAAGCGCTTGATCGAGAAGAAAAGATATTTGTTTGCATTGATGGCATAGATCATGCTGCACGTGCTAAAAATGTAGTATCCTTTTTAGACTCACTATATCTGCCTGAAGAAATTCCGGACGGGATTTGCGTTATTATCGTAGGTCAACCGGCAGACATGTATCAATCCCGGTACCCCACCTGGATAACCATGCCTGATTTAGTTGAACAAATCAACATACCCAATATTAATGAAAATGATATTAAACAATTAATCCTTGCTCGTGCACCACACTTTACTGATGATGTGGTCGGCATATCAAATCTTGTTTTTCAAAAAACTCAGGGGAACAATCTATCTGCTGTATTTGCTGTAGAAGAATTGAAAAAACTGTCATCATTAGAAGAGGTCGTTTCTCACTTTGAAAAGAGTCATATTAGTGCTGATATCCAACAGTATTACCACCATATGTGGAATTTTGTAAAACACGAGCTTTCAAGTGCTGGCCTTAATATTTTATATCCCGAAAGCGTTGTTTCTTGCCCTATTTTACTTATGAACGGGCGGATTAATACTCGAATTTTAGCAAATGCGTTGCCCTACCAAATTAGTAAAACCGACTGGGAACTCATTTTCAACAAATTGTACCCACTGATTATTCCGGCAGATGCTCCCGATGAGTTCACCTTGTTCCACAATGATTTTCGTATTTTTCTAATGGGGCAAATTACGGGATATCAAGCACGTTATGAGGAAATCGCCGGTTTTCTTGCAGATTATTTGCTCCATCATAATGAGGGATTGCTGACTTATATTCTGACAATACCTTTGCTTTGCCATGCAAACAAAAAGGAATTAATTCCTCAATACTTCACTTCAAGTTTTGTAATAGATGCTCTTGCGGAGGGGGTTTCTAAAAAACGATTAGCGGAATATGCGCAGCTTGCTTACGACATGTCATGTGTCAGCAAAGACGAGAAACTGTACTGCAATACATACCTTGCAATAAAGACACTGTACCAGCATGGAGAATATTATGAATACTATGACTTCAAATACCAAAGTATAGATTATCCTGAACTAAGCACAATCGATATAGCCGAAATACGAGCACTTCCTCTTTCAATAGAAGTCCTTGAGGAATATTCTGCGGTCCTATCCCTATGCTCTAAATTTGTTAATAGCAACACTACTGAATATATTGACAGAGCTATTGCATTGTACGAAAAATGGTTTGGATCATTAACGCCGTATTCGTTTGTACCTCTTTGGAATGGTGGAAGAACGGAAAATGCTTGGGAATTACGCAACAGCGATGTTGGCCGTGTGCTTCATCAATGGGGCTCTGTTTTTTCTATACTAAAAATGCCCTTGCCTTGTATTGAAGCTCCCACCTCAGACATAAATGCTGCCGCAAGGGTGATTTGGGGTGACGCATACTTTGAGAACTGTTTTGAAAGCAAGGATTATGAAAGAGCCTGTGATGCACTCAAAGGTAGATTTGTAAGTAAGAGATGTTTTGAGGAAAAACTTGAGACAATATTCTACGCTGGCCAAGTTGCTCCATTTGAAACATACATTTCAAAGTTAGCAACACAAGCAAATGAACCATCAAATTGTTTACTCGCTTCGGCAGCATTAGCTTTATACAATCACACATGTATTCTTTCAAAGCAAGTTGAGCCGATAAAACATATTTATGATGCAAACAGCTATATTGCCGTCTTAACTGCATTTTTAATCGGATGCGCCGAAGCTTCTTCTGACGAAGCGGTCATATGTAGCCATACCAAGAAAGTATATGATTTGCCAACAGATAGCAATGAGACAGAAGTCAAACAGATCACCTGGTTAGTGCGGCTGGCAAGTTTACTTGGAAAATACCATATGCGACCGACTAATATGTCATCAGAAGCTTTAATTCGTCATGTTAAATGGTTTTTAACTACAAAGTTGAGAAGACCATTTGACTATTCAAAAGCGCATCGATTCCTTCTGTTCATTCTACTCAAAAGTAATATTGGGCTCAAACTTTTGAAAACATATGATTTGGCTGCAGATTTAGAGTATACTCTTATGAATATCGATCTTTTAGGGATGCACTACAAAGTCCATATTCTAGAATTCTTAAAAACACACAATAGACTTCCCATAATTAAAAAATATATTTATGCTCTTTATGGCGAAGATGGAACAAAAATTTTTTTGAATGAAAATGTTGTAGAAATGCATCAGATCTTTAGCCCATATGGCATGCTTGTAGCCCCGGATATCATGAAAGCAGTTTCTCAAAAAATTAAATGGAATGTTGTGGGTTATACAGGCTATAAAGAGTATGCTATGCAAGGCCCTTCGGATTGTTTTGAACTATTGACTTCAATGAATCCATCTCTTTGGAAGTCATATGGACATTCACTTTACTGGCAATCCGAATATGCTAGTCTATCAAATAATGGTTATTCATCAGATATTCAAACCAACATTGCAAAGGCTGCTGCGCAGTGTGGTTTAGCAGATTTCTGGGAATTACATTTTTGGAATGAGGATTATCAACTAAACCCCAATATTCTGTATCAGTCTCTTTTTGAGTTTATCTCCATTGCCCATACAAAGGAAGATTTGCAAGCCCTCTGGCTCTTTAATTGCGGAATTCATACATGGTATACGCAAGAAGGACGGCTCGGGGGAAAGTATATCTTTGAAGCATGCTCAAAAAAAGCAGCAGAATGGAATGTTGATTTTGAAGAAATAGTTTACAAATTAACGCCTGAATGGCTAACTATTGTTCAACACGAATTGAACAGTTCCAAAATCATGTCTCAGCCTGACGATTTCACGAAACGTTTCGATGAAGAAAAACAGCAGATTCATGTAGAATACGGCGAAATGAGTTACAACGAAATCCTTCAAAGCCTTCCTCAAACAGCATATTTATCTAATGCTACTGAACGTTTTCGAACAATATCTAAGCGTATTGAACAGGAGCAGAAGTTAAATCATGACAATGCTGTATATATGATAGAAAATATGTGTCCGTATTTAGCTGACAAAACATGGAGATATGAGGGATTTGAAGACATACTTAAGCCTTTAATCGCAGCTTCAAACAGGGAAGGTTTCTGGCTTCTTGCCAAGATAATTGGTCAAAACTTGTCTGAATATAATTACCAAATTTCTGTGCGCAACATGCAATTATTATTAAAGCTCTTTTGTTGCTGCGAAGAACCAAAATTACAAAATCTTTTTGAGCAGGAACTGTCTACACAAGAAATGTGGATTACCGGAAATAAACATATAAATCCTGATTTTAAGATAATCCCTGTACTGCATGACAATACTACGCCCACATCGTATGCTCAATATGCATTCATGGTCTTGATGGAACAAATTGAAACTCATAATGCACGAAAAATCGAGGGTGCCATTTATAGCATTTATAACCTAGGGAAACATTTCGGGGAAATCTTTACAGTGCTGTCCGAAAAATGGAGCACATACTCTGATTTTCAAAAAGACACTTTACTTGTTATTATTGCACGATGGTTTTTCGATCAGATTGATGGCCTTGATCATCTAAGAGAAATCGTACTTTTAGAGTACAGAAATTGCTCATCATTGACGCGGAAATACTATCTTCACAGTATACTGACTTCCGATAGCAAGAGTGATATCTCAGCGAGTGAGGCGATATATACCCCATCAAGTTCCAACTGCGATTTTCCAGGAACACCTAGCAATGTAATTTCCAGGAGAGTTGATCGTTTTTTGGAGTTCATTGAAGAATGGTACGACTACCCGCATATGAACGATGACTTGCGAATTTGCATTAAGAGAAGCGGATGCAAAGAGAATTATGGCGTAGATAATTTCCAAAAAATAGGTGACTGTCTTCTGCCTGCAGCAATTGATGAGGAGGATCGTATTCTCTATAGTGCAGAAAAAGATGGGCGTTGGGTTGAAATTCCATTGTTACAGAAGAAATGCTGGTTACTCCCAAGCGACGATCCCTATTTGCTAACAGAAATGCCACACATGGTTTTTGATGACTCCTGGTTCCCCTGTATCTCAGATTCTTACGGTGAAAAATCGGACATTCGAATTAATAAAGACCAGTTTTCAAAAATCGTGCATGGGAATCGTCCTGTAGGTGAAATAGTTCTTGGTGCCTGCGTATGGTATCCGTGGAATGACGATGATGGCAAACTATATATTGAGACCGCAAAAATTGATACCAATACCCTTTCACCGTATCGGAGTGACAAAGTTGATCCTTGTTTTGGCAACTATGGGTTATTAGCTCACGAAGGAGCTTTAGTTGAGTTTGGTGGTGATTTTGCCCACATCAATGGAGCTAGCCTATTTAAAGTAGTTGGCGGAAATATGTTCTTTTATCTTTGTAATTCTCAGATTGCGCCTTCTGAAATTTGGCGTGAAGGATTCAAATGTGTTCCAGATCATACTTCTCCATATTGTTGGCGTGACGAGAACGGTAATATAGTTCTTCGTTTTGAACGTATTGCTTCTCCAATCCGCGAAGCTATGCATGAAAAATATTATCGGCAACCCATCTTGTTCCGATGGCTATGTAACTCAGAATGGTTAAAGGAGACTTTGTGTAAGCATAATTTACACCTAAGATATGTATCCCGCTTGGAAAGCATCCCTTAACGCTTTCAAATATTCAAGTCGTTATCAGCTTTCTTGATTGTTCAGAGTTATAGCTGACTGTTATAGTGGTAGTATGCTTAGACTCTATTGCGATGTTGTTTTAGTGATGAGAGCCAGTTGGCTTACCCCCTCTTTTGTAGTACAGCGAGCTTCGTAGAATAACCATGTATTACTGCTGTTAAATCTCAAAAGAAAGGAGCAGTTTTCATGGCAGCACCCATCCGAAATCGCAGGGCAGAGGCCGTAAAGCTGGCAGATAACCTCAACTCCATGGAAGAGGTCCCTGTATCTGCCTATCCTAAGGAATTTTCTCAATCTTGGGTCAACGGCGAGTTGACTGGTGAGCAAATGAAAACCACTCTGTTGGCCTTCCACAAAAGATAGGCGAACAGGAAGCTCAGCCCGCTATTGGGGGGCCTATCCTTTCTAAATCCGGGAAGTAGGTACCTTCAAAACAACACAATTTTGCGGTTGGACGTCGGTGCTGCTAGCTGGCAACTTTGATTGTGCCTGGAGAAAGTATGCCGACTGTCAATGGCCTAGAGATAGTTAAGTCAGGGAAAATACGTAGAAATGCGATTTTTCCTGACTTAACTGTCATTTCTCCGGTGTATCACCTGTTTTCTGATTCGTTCTCCTGTTCCGACAGCTGGATCGTATCCCTCTCGACCATATCATACATCATGGCAGCCAGATGGACGCACAAGCTACCAGCACCGCAGGTGCAGAACATATCATCAATGGTATGATCCTCGTTGAGATTAATCTCTGTGAAAATGGTTTCACCACCACCATTGAACTGGCCGTCAAATTCCAGCGTAGAGCTGGGAAGGACCCGGAAAGGCTGGATCTCGTGATGATACCGTTTGACATACGCCAGGTCTTCGGGTGAAATCTGCTGCAAGTACTTGTTGATCGTCATATGTCATTCCTCCAATTAAATTTTTTTCAGCGTCTCTGCGCTGGCCAATTTGGTTTCATATTCCAGATGGGCATACAGGTCCGCTGTGGTTTCCAAGGTGCTGTGTCCCAGCCATTGCTGTACTTCAATCAACGGAACGCGATTTTGAATCAGAACAGAGGCGCAGGTATGTCTCAAATCGTGCAGACGGATCTCCCGCAGGTCATTGTCCCGTAAAAACTGTTTGAAGCACTGGGTGAAATAGTTGGGTGCAACAGGCTCCCCTTCCCGATTCAGGCAGACATATGCATCGACAGGGGCTGGAGCTTCTCCGTAGCGAACCGTCTTCAAATTGTAAAGCAAGATCCACACTGTCTCCGGTATTGGAAGCGTCCGATAGCTGGATTTTCGTTTCAGGATATCCCGTTCTATGACAGCATCTGTTCCATCAGAATCGCCATAGATGCGGGTGTGCTGGATCGTAATGCTCTTGTTTTCAAAATCCACACTTCCCCACTGCAACCCCAGGACTTCGCTTCGGCGCAGTCCATAGAACACAGACAAGACAACCGGCACGTACATCCAATGCCCACGCAGCTTGTCCAGCAGCTGGTTCACTTCACTGGCAGAGTAATGGGCCGGTAAATACTTTTGTTTCTGCGGCCGGTCTGCGATTTCGGCCACATTGCGGTCTACCAGGTCCAGCCGGACAGCATCTTTCAGCGCCTTATGGATATTGGCATGGTGATGAATGGCGGTGTTAGGCGATACTCCTTGTTCTTGCAAGTAGGCATAGTACTCTTCCAGGTCTATGGCACGCAGACCACGCAAAGGAATACCCCGCTCCCGAAAATACGGGCAAATACTGTTTTCGATCACATATTTATAATTGCGGTAAGTGGTAGGGGAAACCTTGCCTTTCATCCTGGCAAGCCATTGCAGCATATAGTCTGCGAAAAGAGGGCCGGAAGGGCCTGGCTTACCATAGATGTCCGTATACTGCTGTCTGGCCTGCAGGAGCATCTCCTCGGCGCGCCGTTTATTGCCCTGGACGGTTAGATGCGTCGCGATCCACTTAGGGGCCCGTTTTCCTGTCTCGTCATGCAGATTCAAAATGATGTACCAGTTCCCTTTCTTCTGCTGTAAATGCCCAGACACCATGATGGCACTCTCCTTTCTTTGCATCCGTTTTATTTCTCTGCGCCAGAATTATTTCTGTTTGACTGACTGCCTACCGTGCTGTAAAATACCGCCACAACCACACCCTGCGCGGTCGCTTTTTTCGGAACGTTAAACGCACCGGACTCAAAAGACTGTACGCTTACCAGCTCATCCAACCGGCCTAACCCTTGCAATTATTGACTTTTCGGTGTATCCTAAGAACGGGCTTTTCGTGAGTTCTGCCCTAAAGTTCTGCCCTACGGCGGATTCAGAAAAATGAGACTCGCAACAACTGAATAATGCCGGTGTGATGGAATTGGTAGACGTAGCGGATTCAAAATCCGCCGGGGGCAACTCCATGTGGGTTCGAGTCCCACCACCGGCACCACTTGAAAAGACTGGGATTTTCCATATAAGAAAAGCTCAGTCTTTTCCATTTTTAGCCGCGTTCAGCCGCGCTTCTCACGCTTGCACAGCTTCTCTTGCTGCAAGGTTTGCACTGATGGTAAAATTGTCCTGCATCGCATTGCCTGTGATCTCCTTCGAGCTTGACTCCAGATGGGCGTAGATATTTGCAGTTGTATTGTAATTGCTATGCCCCAACCACGCCTGAATATCTTTCATTGAAATTCCGCTCTTGAGAAGGAGACTCGCGCAGGTATGTCTCAATTCATGGAAAGTGATCTCCCGCAGGTTGTTATTCTTCAAGACCAACTTAAAATGCTGCGACACATAATTAGGCCTGATTGGCTCCCCGAGATCATTCACATAGATATAACCACTTTCATGATAGCAGTTGCCACAGAGTTTGCGGTATTCCTCCTGATGTTTTTTCATTTGAAGCAACAACCTCCGGTATTCCGGAACTAGTGGCAAGGTACGATAGCTCTTTTTGTTCTTCGGTCGATCCTTTGCAACAATGGTGTCTTTTCCATCAATACTAACCTCAACAACTACATGCGCAATCGTGATCGTATTGGCGTCAAAGTCAATAGAATCCCATTTCAGGCCCATGATCTCAGAACGGCGTAGCCCGTAAAATGCTGCCATCAACACGGGAAACTCGGCTCCATCACCCTTTACGCAACTAAGCAGATGCTCTACCTCTGATAAGGTATAGAATTTTCCGATGTGCTCGACCTGCTTAGGGCGCATCCCGCGTTTCAGGGGAGTCATTGGAATCTTCTCCAGCCGAACGGCATCGTTGAGGGCTTTGCTGATGTTTGCATGATACTTGATGATCGTGTTGTTGCTGATCTCCAGTTCCGTTGCACAGTAGGTATAGAAGTCTTGAATGTCTCCGGCTCGCAGACCGCCCAGCGTGACCTTACGCCCACGAAAAAACGGGACGATACGCTTTTCAACATTTGTTTTGTATCCAGCGTAAGTCGTTATATCCACGGATGATTTGATTTGCCTGAGCCAGTAGAGCATATAGTCGGCAAAAAGCATATTAGCATCGGCTGTACGCTGATACTCAGCAGGCTGATATTTTTGTCGTTCTGCTACCAGCATTGCCTCCGCCTTTCGTTTGTTGCCCTTCACCGGCAGTCCTGTTGCTATCCACTTACGTTTTCGCTTTCCATCCGAGTCCACAAAGTTTAATACAATATAAAAAAGTCCTTTTTTCTCTTGCAGATGGCCCGCTACCATTCTGTTAACCTCCTTACTTAACAGTAGCGTCTTTCAACAAACGACAATATCATTGTAGCATGCTGAATCCGCCGGAACAATGGTATGCAAGATTTTATTTTCACGGACAAAAGTATTTAGATTTTGGAGTTCCTTTGCAGATATTCGATGATGTTAATTTTAGGAATACGAAATGCTTTTCCTATCTTGAAAAAGCGAATGCTGCCATCGTGCAGCAGACCATATGCCGCCTTGTAGCCTATGCCGCCTAACATCTCTCTAAGTTGATCAACATTTACTACATCTGGATATCCGGCAAACATTTTCTCTTTCATACGCTCATGTCACCTCATCTACATATTAGCTACAACAGCTAAAATAACAAGAAGAAGTTCTCCTCGGTTTACCCGAAAAGCGCTTCTTCTTTTATAGCATGATAATAGCACAGAATCTGTGGAATGTTCAATCCCCATTCAGCGGAATTATTCTAGGTAATTTAGCGGTAAACTTTTGGTAATTCTTCCCCGTCCATTTTCTCGTTCCATCTGTCATGGCCATCTCTATAAAAAGCGTTCGACCACTCGCTCCCCCTCCTACAAACAGCTCTTACCGATAGTTCTCTGTAGCTGTATCTATGCCTATACTATATAGGTAAAATCTACGTTGCTCCAAATTTTTGGCATTGCATATTGTCCACCTACGTATAAAAGGCTTTTCCACATATACCTCAAGCTTTTTCAAACTACGTATACCATCCTCTGTAACAAGAAGGCCTGAGAGCAGCATCTATACCTGATACTGTTCTCAGGCCTTTTACGAATAATCATCCACTTGCTCGATACGCACGACTCCTTTCGAACTTGCTGCCCCCTAAAGGGTCAAGGAGACGCTATTCGAAACAACATTCCCATCGCATCATCAGAAGATAAAGTACCAATTGGCACTGACAGCATAAGTTCATAGTAAATGTCATTCTCGCTGAAGTATGCGAAATAGAAATCAGTCCGTGAGCTACTATCCTGCCTGTAATAAATGCAACGATTATCACATTCCAAAAATTGCAAATCATTGCTATCGTCTATAATCAAGTCTATCGTACGGTCATAATCTGCAAGGAAACGCAATACACAGCCACCCTGAAGTTCGTACCGCGCAGAAATATGGTCTAATGTTGTTTTACTCTCATCCGTATAGACAAAACCCGCGCAATAATTCTCGACATCGCGTTGCCGCAAGTCTGGCAACCATATTTGCCCTTCTATGTGGGCTCTGGTTTCATCTATGGACGCGTACGATGTTGTAACTACGCTGAGCATTGTCCGATGCAATCTCAGGCGAAGAAGCAGAGCAACAATTGCAAACGCACACAGGGTAATAGCTATAACTTGAACAATAGTAGATTCTAATTTTTTTGAAGAACCCAATTGCATTTTCAACACCATTTTTTCAATTTGCGCGATATTTTTACAAGGCCTCAAAAAATAGTGATTAATACTCTAGTTCAGCGATTACATAATCGCCCCAAATATTTGTACGCAGATCTCTATTAACGTAAATACAACTCTTTCCCGGCCATCCATAATGACATACAAACTCATTTTCACTACTATTATAGCCATAAATCACAATATAATGGTTTACCGTTGCATAACTAGATGAAGATCTGCAATCCCATAATGCTCCTCCAGCAACAACAGGGAGATCCTTATCGATATAAGTTATAAAGTGGTCCGCACTCGTAACAAAAGTATGAGTTGCAGTTAACGGAAAGCTTCGATCTGTCGCATAGCCTATAATGGCAGATGCTAAATCTGAGCCAAATGTATCGCTGTTTACACCATATCCTCTTAAGAGCCATGTAAAACCATCGCCTTTAAACTTATAGTTACTAGATACATAATTTGATGGAATTACCCTTGCGCCTGAATTACACTGTAAATAAAGGATAGCAATTCCAGAGGCAATCCAACCACACATGCCATCGTCACCATCCTCAGCATACCCCATCTCAGCTTCAGTCTGCAAGTTCCTAATATAACCGTAATTGCTTACAAATCGGGTTCCCGAAGATGCCGTTAAAGAATTCATCGTTTCAAAACCACTATTCTTCACAGGTCGGGAAGCGGACAACAGTTCCTGCTGCATCTGCTTGCAAGCAGCACGGACTTCGGCACTCGCATCAATTGTATAACCTGTTTCAGTATGAACATAGTCTTTATCTGCGTCCTGATAATAATAGTTAAGAACGCCAGCATAGTATAGATCTCCCTCACACTCAATATAAGGAGATTGTGAAATAGCCGATGACTCAACGAATGTCCCCGCAGCGTTGTTATAAATCAAATATCCAGAAGGTTCGCACTCAAATAGAGTATAATCGTTTTCCGCAAAGTCTGATATGTATCTGACCTTCGTAATAACAGGTGGAGTCTCACCAACATCTGCAGCAATCCTATTAATCTTTTCCTGAGCTACACGGACTAGCGCCTCTTCAATTTCAACATCTGAATCAAAAGAGATAAGCCCATCAGTATAGGAAGATGACCTTTCATCCTTGCACATAGCAAGTGCAGGGACGCTCAGGGATATACAAAGCGTTAAAGATAAAAGCAAAGCGATCAGTCTACTCTTCATAATATATCTCCTTTTTATATTTTATGGGCAAGTTTTTGTAACGGAAGTCAAAGTCTGTGTAATGTTATCACTGCTCCACGCAAGAGCTACTCGACAGTTTCGTTGCTTTTAACAGTGCATCCGCTGGAAACATGCACTGCCTCTGTTTCCGATTCACCCCATGAATCTATATAAATATAAACATTTCTCTCATAGAGTGTAATCTTAGCATTAATACGTTCAAGATTTTCATCAGCTTAACAAATTGCACTTCCTCAAACAGTCATCCCTCTAAATGATAGGCTCGGTAAATCCTCCTCCGTGTGCGCAATTGTAAGTTTTGTCGATATGGCCATTATGAGCAAGAGACAATTAGCCAAGGCAAATACTTACTTTTCATAAAAGCACCTCCTTTCTTACTATTTGCCAAGAATTTGCTCTTTCTGACAAATAGATGAAAAAGAAGGTGCCTTTCTTACAAAGAAGAAACAATCATTCAATTTCCGGCAAATTATCCAAAGAAACGCTTTCGGCTATGTGCAAAAGGTCGCCAGTACTTAATCGAGCCTGAATAGCAAACTGAATGTTTTGTTCAACATCAATCCAAGTGATAGCATTTCTGGTTGTTTCCAAATTTTTAGACAAGAAGATTTGACCCTCGCAACCATTCACTATGACGGGAATGCTATCTGCATTTTCCAAAACAAATATAGTTGCAGCGCCTTGTTGCATATAACAGTAGTGAAGTGTAATGGCAGAATCAATATCACCATTCTGATAAGAAATGAAAGTCTGTGTCCCAAACTCAATTCGCTGATCACGGTCTTCAGCGTATCCCTCCGGTAATTCAGTAATGGTATACTCCGGAAGATCTCCGACCATATCGTCACCCGCATAACGGTACGTCACATGTGTCTCATACCATTCTGTAACCCAGCGGATAAATGTTGCACGAGCAGTTGGGCTAACGACCATCAGACTGCCGAACGCAAGCGAGATCACCAGCAGTATGACAGCGACCCGCTTTAAGGCCCTTTTCCAAACAGGTTGCTTTCGATTGCGCGCCCAGCGCAGTGGGTTCTTGAGCATTGCCTTGATTTGCTTCTGATGATACAGCGATGGTGTATACGGAATCGTCTCTGTAATCGCTTCTTCATCCAGTGCAATGGCATCCAACAGCACATTACGCATTAAAAGATCAAGTTCCTGCTCCGTCATACATGAAATCCCTCCTTGACAGCGAGCTCACGAAGCAGAATGCGACCACGGGAAATGCGCGTATTGACTGCGGATTCTGAAATTCCAAGATGCACAGCAATTTCTTTACCAGAATAATCATTGATCATTCGCATTTCCAGCACCGCCCGATAGGTTGGGGGGAGTTGAGAGAACAACTGAACAAGCTCGTTATAGCCTATTGGATCGCTGACATCTGCCGAAAAGGTATCCCAATCCTCTTGCAGCAGCTCTTTCTGTTTGCGTCTCAAAATCATGAGTGCTTCGTTTTTCACTATAGAGATGATCCAGAATCCCAGTTTCTTACAAGGAATTTCTAAAATCTTATCAAAATGATGGATCACCTGCAAAAAGGCATTCTGCACAGCATCTTCGGCGTCATGCGGATTTTTCAAAATACGGAGCGCCGTCTGCTCGGCGCGCACATGATTTTCTTCATATAATTCTATAAATCTGCGCTTGTCTTCTTCGCTTTCCAGCGCAGCGAGTAAGTACGATAGCATTTTTAGGCCTCCATATGGATAGAAAAAGCATATTCAATTCAGGGATACTACAAGTCTCAGAATTTATTGTATCAATCGTCTTCCTAACCTTTCGAATGGCAAAGGAGCTTCATACCCTGTCCACCGCCGAAAAAGCTCGAGTCTCCAATTTATCGATTCGCACATTAAATTCCACCGCTATCAATAGTAGTTTAACCATTCTGGTTGCCCTGCTCCAACAGCCTGTTCGACTTTACTGATCCAGTCCGCAATTTGCTGCAATTTAATTTGAAGCTGTTCTACATCTATTTTGCCATCGTCCGCGTCCTCCCAAAGTTTTTGCAGTCCATACTTTACACCCTCTTCTGGGTAGAAAATAGAATCATGCTGAAGATTCATTAATAACGCGCCTGTACCGTCTGGGTCGCAGGCTCCATTAATTGAAATATGACGAACATTCCATCCATCAATAGTACGTTGCATCCGGTAGCTATCAGTATGTCCCCATCTACGGCAAAATACAGAAAATGTTAGTTCTTTTCCTAAGGTTTGATCACCGTTCATCTCCATAGACTCTCCTTTCCCATAAATGTCATTCAGCAAAGCTTCCAGCATATCAAATCCATCGTAAAACTCTGTCAGATTCTCCTCCGGAATCAGCTCGCTATTTATCATTAAATACTTACTGATAATGGGGAGACGCCCCCAATGAAGGATAGGCACAAGTTTTTGAATTTCTGCATAAGTCTTCCGCATTTCCGGAGTAAATCCATAATGATTTGACCTCACGGCATTTCGGAGCTGCCCAAATCGTTTGACGAAAATACTCTCAGCAGCTTCTAAACCACTGCACGCACAATTATGTGCTCTCAGCACTTTTGCTAAATATGCACCGATGCTTGGGCGTAGCACATAATGTGCTTCTTCCACACTGTCAAAAAAAGTATCAAGTTGATATTTTATATCCCTTTTTGAAAAATAGAATCGCGTCCTTATTTCATCGATCATATATCGGCCACCTATTTCATCCTCATTGTGCAGACCCTTGGCAATCGAAATAAGGAGGTTTCGCGCACGCGCTTGTTCTTCTGTCACTTCTCTAAAATACATACTTGTACTCCCTGATACTTACAAAAAGGCGGTCACCATCCGCTTATCTTTCCATTGAAGTAAATATGATCATCACAAAGCAGAAAGCTTTCGCAACAAAAATAACTCTCGCCCAAGTTTTCGCCGCTCGATTCTAGTTCCCCCCAATAGACGGTTCTCCCTGCTTGCAGTAGTGTAAGTACTATATCGATCGTTTCCTGGTTAAATCCTTCTCGTTCCAAGAAATTAGATACGTTATCGCACTCTGGTGCTCTGTTACGAACGTATGATGTAATTTCTTCCTTGCTATGCTCAACAACATCGTATAGTTGCTCAAACAGTGCATTCATAGGAGATTCCCCCTCAATTCCAATGGCTCTCAAAAAATTGTCCTTGGTTATATCCTCTTCCATTGAGAGCAAAAAGGCGGTCGATGAGCTATTTGTTACAAAATCTTGCTTAATCTTCATAGAAAGATATCCTCCAACGTATCATTAAGCATTTTAATTCCACCGCTGTCTGTGGTAAGAAGTTCCGTAAGATTATAGCCTCTGTAATCTGGGTAAAGCTCCATCAGAATTTCGTTCTCTGCAAGATTGAGACTTCTTATATCAGCGCGTTCCCAAAGCTTCTTTTGATAGAGGAAAAAATCAAAATCATCATATTCCTCTGCGTAATAACTCAAATATTCCTGACGAAGATCAACCGCGTCTTGAAAAATTGCGAGAAAAATTCCTTTGCAATACTGCTCTGCAAAAGATCCACTTCGCATATGCAACTTGGCATCTAAAGCAGTCTCAAGCGTGCGAAGTGAAAATCTCCCATTTACTTTAGCATAAAACCGGTCACGTACAGAAAAAATGTTCATACTTAAAGCGTCCTAATCAAAAATTTCTGATATCTGCGAGCAGATCATCCTAAACTGCTGACTGATGTCCCGCTCATAAGATGATAAGTCGAAAGATGCGAGTTCCGGATCATTACCGTGCAACGCCCTTAGATTGCTTAGAATATCTGCTACATTATCTCGAATCAAGCTTCTCGGGTGTTCAAACATTTCCTTCAACAGTGAAAGCGCAATATCTGGATGCTGCGAAAAAAAGCTGTCCCAAATCTCATCTGTTCCTTGCGGAAATAATTCATATAAATAAACCGACAACCGGAAAAAATCAATGCGCTGCAAGACATAGTGACAGTTAGAACGCTTCAATATGGCATTCAGTGCAGATAAGAACTTATCATAAGTGCAGACCTTTCCCTCGCCATATTTGACCAAACTGCCGTGCCTTTTTGTTCCTATGGCAAACATCTGGCATATGAATCCTGTGTACATCCCCATATCAAGAAGCATATCATCCATTGTATCAAAAAGGAGGCTGATATTCGCTATTTTAAAATACTCCCTATCTCGTCGACCCAAAAGATGTCTTATTACAGAAGTCGCATGGATACCCCCCCGAAGTAACTGTTCTTTCCACATTTGGGTATCTGATGCTGTTAAGTGCCTATCTTCGATATTCCAAATATTATCCCAGTACAAAGCCTCATATTGCGGGCATTTTTGCAGCCACGGCAACAGATTGCTCTGGTACTTTGTAATAGCAAGGCAAAAACAGTATCGCTCAACGCCTTCACAAATTGTTGAGTTCTCCGAGTGCAACTCATCCCACATTTCTCGGAAACTCACCTCATCTTTGATGCTTTCGAGGAAATAGTTTGTAACGCAAAAATCTCGAAACTCATCAAAGGTAAAACTGATGGACGTACTTACCCGCCTCCTCAGGCCTCTTTCAACCTGAACCTCGCCTTTGAAGATAACATCATTCTCCAGCATACGATTCAACAGCTGCTGTTCGCTTTGATCAAACCCTACAACTGGTAATTGGAAAAATATCTGCTGTTCTATCATCTTTTGGCATATATGATTTAACAAATTAAAGTACAATTCTTTTGTATCAATGTCCCCCAATCGTTGATATTCCTCTGCTTTTTTATCGAGATACTGTTGAAATACCTCGTACTTATAAATGTTGTACATGTAAACCTGTCGTTTGTGTGCCTCAACCTCACAGAAGAAGCGCAGCAAAAGGATATCGTCGGTAAGTGTTCGATATATGTCATGTGTTAAAGTGTCTCGCCGGATATCCACGTCGAAAAAATTTAGATATCCTTCAAATATACGATTTTCAAAGTCATCACTACTGTGCCATATTGAAATATGAATAAAGTTCTGAGAATCCTTCATTTTGAGCAATTGTCCAAATCTATCTTCTAGAAGTTCCTCTCTCGTAGTCATAACAACTTTCAGATAGGGATAAGCACAGCACTCCCGCAGGAAATCACACATGCACTGTCCGAAATCAGGAATACTGGCGTTTTCATTCAGCCCATCTATTACCAAAACGATAGGTCGTCCAGTTCGATGCCATCTCTGCTCTAGGATCCGGTGTGCATAGCCAAGGCTATACCGTCCATCGATGCTCCACTCCCGCTTTAGGTATTCCATTGGGGACTCTCTTAGCTCATAAGCATTATAATACCAAACGCAATATTTCTTTTTTAGCAAAAAGTTTTCCGTAAAATCGCACAGGAGATTTGTCTTTCCTTGTCCTGCGCGTTTTGTCAGCAAGGCAAAGCTCGCCCCTGCCGCTTCAACGTTTTTCAGTAAATCCCCTGCAAAAAAAGGGACGGAGTTATAGTTTCTGCTCCATTGACTCCAGTAGTCTTCGCTCGGGATTTCCCTGCTATGGGTATCATTAGAAAGAAATTCCAACGATTCCTTTGCATATTTCAAAAATTCTAAAACAGTTTGTTGGGTAGCCGAAACATCATCCAAAGAATCCGGTTCCGCTAATGTAGATACATCAATCAGTTTCTTCTGAAACGCTCCCAATTGAACATTCTGTCTTGAAAAGTCGATATTTCTACAGTCCCTCACGGCCTTTTTAAGAAAAAGCAACGGATCGGCAAAATAACGCAAATTTTCCTTACAGTCATTTTCTTCAACAAATATGTTAGGTATGTATTTACCACTTTCCTTATTCTGTTTTACTCGCAAAATAGATTCGTGTTGACTCCTCTCAAAAAGGAGCGTTTCATATTCATTGGGCACCAAACTATCTTGAGGGAGGATATCTTGAAACATCTCTACAGACGACATTTTCAATCCGAGGACACCTCTTTCAAACGGAGTTTGAATTTGCAGGATGCCAACGATACGATTACACGATATTACTGGGGTTCCCGACATACCTCGATAATTCTGCGAATTGCCCGAGGTGATCCCGCCCAACTCACAATCCCATACTCCATCATGATATTTTGAACGCACAATACCTTTGCCCATTATCTCATGGGCAAATTGTTCATCGGTAATATATCCTTCAGCCGACCACGATATATCGTCGTCAAAAATTTCCTGATTTGAAAAAATATTTGCAGATTCACAATGCAATGAGCTATTCACGGATAGAACTGCTGCCACTTTATTCTTTTGTAGGAGCTGCGTCTCAATTTCAGCCTCTCCCTTTTCAGAAGCCAAAATTACACAGTGCTTTGAACCACAGATAACATGTGCTGCTGTTAGTATAGCTGTGCCATCACCTATCACAATGCCCGTGCCATAGCTGAGCAAGCCCGAATCATCATATTCTCTAACTTTTACGATATAGTTTTTCATTCTCGCCTCATAAAATAATCGTTTGTTTCCCAAAATTCACTGAAAATCCATAGCCGTCTTGCAAAGCCATAAGCTGCTGTTTTTGCCCTATATCATAATTGAAGTGAAGTCTTTCTGTTCCCGAAAATATCATTCTTGCAAGTAACTCGTTTTCAGGGTAGCGGTCATAAGCTCCTCCATTTGTGGAGACCAAAAGATGTTTTGCCTTGCATTTTTCTAATAGCTTGATGTTCGGCTTGGTTGACCCGTGGTGAGATATCTTTATTAAATCATATATAGGAGCAAGAAACTCAACCCAGTCAGCACTTTCCCCGTCCCCCGTAAAAAGCATATTTCGACCGTGATAGATGATTTCCACCACTATCGAAGATCTATTAACTGCATTCATAGGTGTCAGCGATGAAGTTCCAAGCCAACTTTTCAAATTAGCACTCATGGCCATAATCGGCTCTGATGATGTCGGCTCCTCATATAGCTCCATGAGAAGCTCAAACAGCTGCGTAAATTCGTCGCTTTGCTGTATCTTGTAATCACGCCCGAACCATCGGATCATTTCGCGATCCAGTTCCCTTGAAAGCGCCTCCAGTTGTGGCTCACCCGGATTTAATATGGCAATTTGGCATCCCGCAATAGAAATCCTGTTTGTCGCTACCTCGCTGTATCTCATAGCCGAACGTTTGACAATTCTATCTGGGCATGAACAGTTCACTCGATAACCGTTCTGCACACATAGTCTTTCAAGCGCCTTGCATTGCGCAGCAGAGATATAGCCTTCATCTGGAAATGACATCTTCAAGCTTTTCAGCTTATCTGATAACATTTTTCTTTCTTCCAAAGAAAGCTCATCTATTTCTCTATGCTTAAATTCAAGCCGAGGAAACAGGGTATTGAAAAAGCCATTAATCCATATCTCATCCACAGGGATAATAGCCGGAATCTCAGCGTCTCCATTTTCCCGCAAGAAATGGACAGCCCCCTCAATGTGGTCTCGATCTATATGACTTATAATCATAAGTGATATACGGTAGCCTTCTGCATTCAAGCGCAGGAGAAGTGGCCTTAGTTCAGTGTTATAGGTCGTTTTATAGCCACAGTCAATTAGAATGCAATCAGGGTGCTCTAACTCTATCAGGATGCAATCGCCAGCCATTGCAGGCAGGAAATGAACAATACACTTTTCCAAATAAACGTCTCCCTCAATACTTTTCTATAGGGTATCGATCTGAAGCAACTTTTTTTGATGGCAAAGAACAATTTCATCCATCAGTGGGCACCCTCCCATACACATTCCTCGTTTAGAACAAGCAGGGCAAGCTACACGCAAGTGCTCACGAAAACAATCAAAGGCCTTATCATTCCATAACTCTTCAATCGTTGCAGGTCTAAGTTGAAGACGATATCGACCGCATTGATCAAAACTGCACGGAGTCATCGACAGATCTGGGCCAATGTAACAACTATATCTTGCTCCCTCACAAGTATCAAAAAGCAGTGTACTACTCGAGCAATGCTTTAGATACCCTGGAACGCTGCAACTATCAATTCCTATCAAGAATGGGTGGGGATGGTTCAATTCCTCAAAAAAATCATTAATACGTGCATCATCTTCAGAAACAACATCCTCCTGTGTTCCGAGGCCTACCGGTTTATATAGGAGAAACACGACTGCATTTATTCCCGCTGGGAAATCGTTTGAACGAAGTCTGGCAATAGCTTCAACTATAGTCTTATTTGATACTACAAAATGAATGTTCGTCCTGACGCCTAAATCCGTCAATAGCCTTATCGCATGCAGAGTGTAACTGTTGTGATACCAACTAACCGCTACAGCACCGCAGTATTTCTTACAAACTGCAGCCAATTCCTCAGTTAATCTATATCCGGAGGTTGTAAAGTTTGGCACAATTTGATTTTTATGGCAGATTTGTAGAATTTCAACAAAATGTTCATGCTGATCCGGATCCCCACGCCCGCCCAGTGCAAATTGGTAAGTGCGTCCGCGGCACTGTTCAGCAATCCATTGAAAATCATTCAACTCCATATTAGGTTCCTCTGCATATGGCCCGTTCTGATAACATGCAACTCCCGCTTTTTCGCACAAGCCGCTTCTTCCATGTACACAGTGTCCCATTATCCCAACATCTATCAAATGGGGAAATGATGCCATAAACGGGTCAACCCCCGTGTCTTTCCCCTCGCTGTCTATAATCCCTGTCCGCATATAGCCGCCGCTCAGCGAATTAAAGAAAGAAAAGAAATGGTATTTTTGATCAAAAATTGCATGTCTCATCAAAAGTCTCCGTTTAATTTCATCTAACAATTTAATAGTACAAGATCACACAAAAATATGCCAACTCATTGTATTTATTATATTCCATTGCTACAAATGAAGCAAGTTTGAAATAGAATATCCTCATCCTTACAAGAAACGCCCCGAAAGGGGCCTCACCAAACATACATTTTTAAAAATCATGAATTCCCGATATTTCTCACAAAAATGTAAGAAAAGGCTTACGATCATCATCTATATATTAGGTGCTGTTATTGTCTGCAAAAATCAGCTATATGGCTACATTTTCACCTGACACTAAAAATGTTATTTAAACAATAGCAGATAGCGCCAATACTCTATACTCAAAGGAGGCTATACTGTGATTATTACAGCAAAGAAATGGAAAAATAAAGGTGGTACATCGCAGCGTTCATGTAACTGTGGCTCTTGGAAACAACATTGGATGAAATTTTCCGGTAAGGAATGGCCAAAAGAGTGCTCTATTTTAGATTGCAGCCAAAAGGCAACATTAGGCGCACATATCTATTGCACGAATTCTGGGGCACACGATGAATATATCATTCCCGCATGCGAGTCCTGCAACAAACTTACCGAGGAATTTTATCTAAAGAAAGGTGTCCCCCTTGTTCCCGCCAGCAAGCAAAAAACTTGTGATAACCCGTAAAGCACAAGCAACATAAGGCGTCATAGTGGACGTGCAGGCAAATTTGCTTGCACGTCCACTTTCTATTACCCCCTCTAATATTGCATCTGTACGAATTTGATTCACTGCTTCAGATCATTAGCTATTGTTGGCATATAAGTCCGATAATCGAGATGTCAATCAGCTGTTGCTGTCAATGCAAAAAGCTCTGTTAGTTCCTCAATTGCCCTTTTCTTGGCAATCTGCGCTGTCTTAGCGCTAATGCCAAGTTCTTCAGCAGTATCTTCAATTGTTTTCCCCTCGAAAAAGCACAGCCGAATTACGCTGGCATTTCTACTGTTCAGCATCCTGACGTAATATTCAATTCGATTCTTTTTGCGCTCCAATTCTAAAAGCTTTACTGAAATCTCCTCTGAAATCTCATTGTTAGCTGCATCAGCTTTCTGTTGATAATTCATTGCAATGTAAAAGGTCTTGTCCGAAACATGCCCTGGAGCGGTTCTGATGCAGTCCCCACGGGCATAGCTCATTGCGTCCAACATCTCTTCCGCAGATACATGCACCGGGTGCTCCATCTCATAGCGAAGAACAGCAATTTGCCGAAGAAGCCAAGGGTAACTCTCAAGTTCCCGAATCACGTAGTTTTTAATGTTTTCAACCATAAGCAAATTCCTTTCATTGAGAAATTATAATATCTCAGCGAAAGGAATAAGGTGGCGAGCGACAGCGCGCAATGTATTCTGCTCGCCAATCAAAACTATTTTCTCGCCCTGAACTTCTGATATCATATATTTTGTCATTTGTAAGTAATTATCAGCCTATGCCACAATAGCAGGAATGGTACTAACGATATCCCACAAGGTCACAAGTAATAATCACAGCTCACTCCACGGCATGTAAACATAAACTAAAACATAATTTCCTTTTTATTTTATATATCTTACAAACAGGTTATTTTGTGACTTCCTATTTTCACAATTTTAGTCGTAGCTTGTATCTGTATGTGCGTATCGAACTATGTATAGAACTCTACCAAAAGTAACTGCAAAGACAAAACCCTATAATAATCCAGCGATAGAGCACAGCCCGCCGGAAAGTAAGCTGAATTATTCCATCTACGACGGCTAGTTGATAAATTGGAGCAAACAGTTTACCGGGTACTGCAGATAAATCAGGCAAAATCGCGTGTCCATGTGAACGTAAACTACACCTATGCTTGCAAGAACCGCGAGCTGGGAATCGGCAAATATCCAACATTGTAAAAGCAGCGAAAGGCCCCTCTCTGCTCGCCGACAGTCGATAATCAACTGATTAAACGTTTCAGAGAAGTGTCTACGGCTGGTCTACGATACGCTGAATAAGCAGCTTTGTAGGGGAAGTCAGTGTCACACACCAGAATTTTGAGAAGGCTGGAATATACGGGACCACTAGCAAGCCTTACATGTGGCCGTGCCGTATCAGCGGCCGTGTGAAATAGGTTCTTGTGCTGTATGAGTGACAGCCAACAAAAATCAGAGCGTGCAGAATCCTTCTTTTAAGACCTTAGTGTAATATACTGAAAGGGCCCTTTCAGTATTTGTCGGAGCAATAACTACACCTAATCTGGTATCTGAAACACGGGCGGCTGAAGCTGCGCAGCAACCGCGTCAATCATAGTATTAAGCTTCTGTAATGGGCAGAAAAGACTATCTACCTACACCACACCAACACACCCAGTGGCGCACATGGCAACGCTGTGAGCTACAGTTTAATAATAACTCAGTTGTATCCGTACCACTGCCGTGGATTCTATGAAGAACTCCATCTCTAATCCCAATAGCTAAAGTATGGTCTAAAAACACCGACCGTGAGTGTCGCGAAAGAATGCTGTATGCCTCAAAAACAATTGACCGCCATCTCAGTGAACAGCAAGTGTCTTTGAGATGGCGGTTATTTATATACTGCTAAGTTTCATGGTTGCGATTTAACAATTTAACTCGATAAGGGTAAGCGCTCAATAACCACCTGCTTATAAAACAGGCAGGCCCGAAACTATGGGCCCGCCTGTTAGTCGAGATAGGTATTCACATAAGCATCATAATTCTTCATGCCAAATTCCTGCTGGATGTAGGGAGCCCATGGCATGAGAGACTCCAGTTCCTCGTGAGAATAGGATTTGCCGAGATACGGCAGATGCAGCAGCACGTGCTGGAGATAGGCGAAAGGCTCTACACCGTTCGCCTTGGAGCTTTCCACCAAGGAATACACAATGGCGCTGGCCTCGGCGCCCTTTGTGGTATCACAGAATAGCCAGTTCTTTCGTCCAAGGGTAAATGGGCGGATTGCGTTCTCTGCCAGGTTGTTGGAAATCGGCACCTCGCCGTTGCCCAGAAATGCCATAAGCGGCTGCTTTTTGTTTAGGCTGTAGCGCACCGCTTCTTCCGGTTTGCTGCCCTTTTCAGGGTGAACAGTTTTTAGCCATGCGTAATACTCATCCAGAAGGGGCAATTCCTTGTTCTGGCGGTACTCTTGGCGATATTGGGGTTTATATACGGCGCATTTCCTCTCCTCTGCAAACAGCTTGTTGCAGTATTGGAAGCCAACAGCGGCCTTACTGGTTTTTACCGTCGCGCCGTCCGGCATGGCTTCCCGCCATTTCCGCCTGGCATGAGCCCAGCAGCCGCAGTGCATGACCTTGGTAAGCAGGTTGTAACCCTGATAGCCATCCGTCACAAGAGCTCCGGTAAAGCCCTTCAGGAAAGTCTCCGGTCTCTTTCCGCTGCGGTCCGGCTGGTACTCGAAGAGGCGCGCCTAGTGCTGGATCAGGGCGGCACTGGCGTATAGCCACATCCTGGACTCCGAGGTTGCGGGTTTTCCATCTTCTTTCAGCACTTGCACAACGGTCTCATCCGCGTGGATCACGGAATGAGTCAGCAGATCCTGCTTCATGTGCTTGTACAGGGGCTTCAGCCAACTCTGACTGCACTGGATCACCCAGTTTGCCATGGTTGCACGGCTAAGGGATATCCCCGCTCTAGCCCAGATCTTTTCCTGCCTAGCTAGCGGCAGACCATCCACATATTTCTGTGTCATAATATACGCTACCGTCGAAGGAGAGGCCAAGGAATGCTTCATCAGGGGAACCGGCGGCTTTACGGTAGCAATGTGTGCGAAGCCTGTATTCTTTTCACAGTTGTCGCAGGCATAGGTAACGGCATAGTAAGCCCGCAGTTTTATCTGCTTAGGAATGATCTGCATTTCATGGCGCAGGAATTTTTTGCCAATGGGTTTCATTTTCCCGCCGCATTTGCTGCAAACCAGCCGTTCTTCCGGGAGTTCCAGAAGGACTTCCTCTTCCGGAAGATCGTTCAGCATTTCTGCCTGACTGCGTTTCTTTTTCCGCTGGTGAGTCTCCACAAGAATGGTGTCCGGTGTAGGTTCTTTCGCTTTGGGGGCCTGTTCTTTTTCTGCCTCGTCGAAAAAACTGGTCTGGTCATGCAGAACATAGCTGTTTTTCTCGCTGGACTGGCCAAATCGGGTTCTCTGAGCATTGGCGAAAACTTCATTCATGTGTTCCAGTTTCTGCTTCAGTTCCGCATTTTCCTTCTGAAGCAGTTCTATGGAATCTGCCAGCGGTCGAATGAGTTCCGCTACTTCCGAAGCGGTGTATGTACTTTTTTTATTCGCCGCGGCCATGGCTCACACCCCTAAAAATAGATTTATCCTGAATTTATTCTACCATAAACTCAGGATAAAGTGTAGTAAAATGTTGAATTTTTGGCGAATTTAGGGAATAAACCTTGTCAGAATAAATCGCTTGGTTTTCCCTTACGGATGGCTGTTTTCTGCTCAACGCGAAGCCCTTCCATGAGCCAGCGAAAGCTCTGAGAGTCCAGCAGCTTCAGCTCCGCTTCTGACCTGGGCCACTGGAATTTGCCGTTGGACAACCGCTTGTACAGAAGAACGTATCCGTCTCCTATCCAGTACAGTGCCTTGATTCGGTCTGTCTGGCGACCGCAGAACAGGAAGAGACTTTCCTCATCCAATTGGCCGCCATACTGCTGGGTTACAACGGCGGCCAGCCCGTCAATTCCAAGACGAAGGTCCGTGTAGCCGCACGCAATGTAGTAGTTGCGGACTTTGGTCAGGTCGATCATAGTGTCTGAATAGAACGCAGCAAAGCCGCAACAGCATCCATATCCACGCCATCCGGTAGTTTCATCTCTGCTCCATGGTAGCAAATTTTAAGAACGCTCTCTTCTGCCGGCGGTGGTTCCAGCTGTACCAGCCGCGGCGCGGCAGTTTCAACCATCTGTGTTCGTAGTTTCTTGAGCCAATAGTAAAAACTTTTCTCAGAAAT
>ERZ825384.1370-NODE-1370-length-28778-cov-26.156878_pt1 | contig 28778 bp, 32 predicted proteins | sample MGYA00519931_ERZ825384 | MGnify/ENA primary metagenome ERZ825384 (study PRJEB31778, sample SAMEA3449200) | human gut metagenome | biome: human gut; feature: human-associated habitat; material: faeces | place: United Kingdom | collected 2010/2012 ...
AACAAAATTCGATAGACTAGAAGGAAAAGTAGATAAACTAGAAACAAAATTTGATAGACTAGAAGAAAAAGTAGATAAACTAGAAACAAAATTCGATGGACTAGAAGGAAAAGTAGATAAACTAGAAACAAAATTCGATGGACTAGAAGAAAAAGTAGATAAACTAGAAACAAAATTCGATAGACTAGAAGGAAAAGTAGATAAACTAGAAACAAAATTTGATGGACTAGAAGGAAAAGTAGATAAACTAGATGTAAAAACAGATAGAATTGAAAAACACATTGTAGATGAAATGAATGATACTTCACAAATGATGGATATTTTATTTGGACAAACAAGCAAAATAACAAACTATTTAGATTTAACATGGGACATAAAACAAATTAATTAATAATTATATATTGGGGGCAATATTTTAGGAGGTTTATATGAACTTTTTAGATGATTTGCTCTTTTTTATTTATCCAAAGTCTTGTGGAATATGTAAGAAAATTAAAAACAATTTTTTATGTGAAAAGTGTGAAAGAAAATTGAAAACGTCGGAATTATTTGTTAATCAAATTATAGATTACGAAAAAGATAGAACAAAATATTTTGATGAACATGCTTTTGTCTTTAAGTATGATTCAATAATAAGAGATAAAATAATTCAATATAAATTTAATAATAAAGCATACTTGAGCAAGATGTTTTTTGAATTTTTTGTGAAAAATAAAAAAATATGTGGATTTTTAAAAAAATATGATATAATAATTCCAGTTCCTATGACATATAAAAAAATAAAAGAAAGAGGATATAACCAAACACAATTGATAGCAAGGTTAATAACTGAAAACATTGAATCATTGGCACTAAAAGAAGATATATTAATAAAATATAAAGAAAATAATACACAAAGTAAATTGACAAAACAGCAAAGAGTTGAAAATGTTAAGGATGTATATAAACTAAGAAATAATAAAATAATAAAAGGAAAGAATGTTTTGATTTTTGATGATGTGTATACTACAGGAGCAACTTGTAATGAATGCGCAAAAACATTAAAAAAGGCTAATACCAATAAAATTGGCGTTATGACTATTGCTAAAGACTATAATAAAACACAAAAAATAGATTAAGAAAGGATTGAAATAGATGGAAGACTTAGTAGAAAGCATTTTGGACTATATTAGAGCAGAATATACAGACTATGCAATTATGATTAATGGTGAATGGGGAAGCGGAAAAACATACTTTTGGAATCATAAAATAAAGCCTAAAATTGAGGCAATGCAAGTAAATGGAAAAAGACTTACACCTATATATATGTCTTTGTATGGAATATCAAATTTGGAAGAAATAAGTAAGAAAATATTTATTGAAACTACTCAATTGATGAATAAAAATTTGAAAAAATTTATGAATTCTAATGGGTCAGGAAGTATACCTGAATATGCTAAAACAGGGCTAGACATGGCGAATTTTTTTGGTGTTACACAAAATGGAGATAGAGTAGATTATGCACAGTTCTTTTCAACAGATGATAAAGTACTTTGCTTTGATGACTTGGAAAGAGCCAATGTAGACGTTATTGACATTTTAGGATATATTAATAACTTTGTTGAACATGATAATATAAAAACTATAATCATTTGTAATGAAAAAGAATTATCAACAAAATTAAAAAACAGTAATTTGGAAATGAAAACATTTATTGCCACTTATTTATTGGATAAAGAAAATAAATTAAATATAAAAACAGATAAGCCAATGGTTGAAAGAATACGAGATACTATTGAATATGTTTTTGATAAGGCAAATGATTATGAAAGAATAAAGGAAAAACTTGTTGGAGAAACATTTGAGTATGCTCCAGAATTTAATTATATCATTAACGGACTTTTAATGAGATACGAAAATGATGCTGATTTAATAAGATTCCTGAGAGAAAATACAAATTTAATTACTTCTACATTTAATAAAAGTGGAACCAGAAACTTACGTATTTTAAAGCATGCGTTAAACAATTTTAAAAAGATATTTGATGCAGTTACAAAATCATATCCAAATACAAATCATAGAGTATTACAAACAATGCTGATATTTACAATTGCTATATCTTTTGAAATTAAAGCTGGAAAAATTACTAAAGACAAATTTGTAAATATTAATAGTAATGAAGAATACAAATCAGTCTTAGTATCTTCAAGGGTATTTATGGATAATAGACAATTCTATATTAAAGAATTTGATAATAACTACTATTATAACTTTAAAGCAGAATATCGTTTCTTTAAATTTATCGAAAAATATGTACGTACTCGTATTTTTGATATGAAAATATTTAAAGAAAACATGGAAGTAATACGTGATACTGTGGATACAAAACAATTACCTGGATACAAAAGACTTCTTACAGAAGAATACTGGAAAATACCAGATGATCAATTTGATACTGTTATAGATGAAACTGTAGACTATGTAAAAAATGGAAAAATAGAAATAATACAAATTGTAAAACTATTCTCATACTTTGCTTATTTTATAAAAAAGAACTTGATTGATTATGACATGAGAACAATAAAATCAGTATTTTTTAATGGAATGAATATTTCATCTTTAACTTCTACATACTGTGATAATGTAGAAGAAGAACTATCACAGGTAGCTATAGAAGATGAATTTGAACCAGATATGGAGGAAATATTAAAACATTTTAATGAAATAAATATGCAATTAAAAACAAAAATGTATAATGAAAAAGCAGAAGAGATATTTAAATATATTCCAATGAAAATGGAAATGTTTTATGATAAGTTTGATAAAGAATGTATGAATATACCAATATTTAAATATTATGACGCATTTCAAACATTCCAAAGAATTTCATGTGCAAGCAATGAAGATATTGTAACTATAAAAGAAAAATTATCTGATAGAGCAAAAAGGTTTAAAGAAGATATTTCAGAAGAAATGCCCAATATTAAAAAACTAAAACATATTATAGATGATTATATTGATGGTAAACTTCCAAGTATAAAAATAGTATTATTACAAGATTTCTCTAACGAATTGGGAAACATATTAAAAAGTTATGAACCTGAAAAAAGAGATATTTTAAATATTGACAAAAAAGAATCTGTGTAACCTGAATTAAAAAATGTATAAAAATTTCCTTTTAAAGCAATACTAAGAATAATTAAAAATTTTTGTATTGAAAAAGCAAAAGCTTTAAATTTAAAAGGAGGTAGTGTTTTGAAAGCAACGGGCGTAGTTAGACGAATTGATGATTTGGGTAGGGTTGTTATTCCAAAAGAAATTAGAAAAACTTTGAGAATAAAAGAGGGAGATCCACTTGAAATATTTACGGATAAAGAAGGAGAAGTTATTTTAAAAAAATATTCTCCAATAGGTGAATTAACTGAATTTGCAACAGGATATGCAGAAACATTAGCAAAAACAACAGGACATATAGCTTGTATTACAGACAAAGACACTGTGATTGCAGTATCTGGTGGAGCAAAGAAGGAATTACTAGAGCAAAATATAAGTACAGAATTAGAAAAATTGATGGATGACAAAGAAAAATATACAAGTAAGGAAAATAATGACTTAGCTATACCAATTACTAAAAACGAAAATAAAGAAAGAAGATATAATTCACAAGTTGTATATCCAATTATTTCAGATGGAGATGTAATTGGAACTGTAATATTATTATCAAAAGATAATAATACAAAGATGAGTGAGGTAGAGCAAAAAGTTGCTCAATCGGCAGCTAGTTTCTTAGGAAGCCAAATGGAAATATAATGTAATTATACTGTAATGTTTTTGTAACAAAAACGTAACATAAAAAAGCTTGATTATTTAATGGTTTTATAGTATAAATAATATGAAAAAAGTAATATATGAGGTTCACAAAGGAGGAATAACAATGGAAGAGTTAAATAATAATGAAGTAAGAACTGAAGTTCCAGCTGAAATCAATACTTGGACAAAAATTAAAAACTTCTTATTTCAAGAAGTAACATTTGAATTAACACCAAGACAAGAAAAAGTATTCAAAGAAGTACATGACTTCTGGCATCAAGAACTTAACCATGATTTTTGGTTCCAAGAGATTGAAATTATAGACAACATTACATTGTAGTAATTATAAATAAAAACTTATTGACAATACTCAATAAGTTTTTATTTATTTTTTGACGAAAATTTACCTAAGAATACTTGAAAAGTATTCTTTTTTGATATAAAATTACATTGTTTAGGATATACTAAATATATTAAAATAAAATAAGATGTAAAGAACATCTAAAAGGAGGAAATTTATGTCAATAAAATTAGGAATTAATGGTTTCGGAAGAATCGGAAATTTATCATTACAAGCAGCACTAAATAAAGAAAATGTTGAGGTTGTTGCAATAAATGATCCATTTATAACAGCTGATTATATGGCATATATGATGAAATATGACACAATACATGGAAAATTTGAAGGAGAAGTTTACGAAAAAGATGGAAAACTAGTAGTAAATGGAAAAGAAATAAGTGTATATAATGAAATAGATCCTAAAAACATACCATGGGGAGAAGTTGGAGCTGAATATATATTAGAATGTTCAGGAGTATTTACTACTACTGAAAAAGCAAATGCACACTTAGAAGCTGGTGCAAAAAAAGTTATTATATCTGCACCATCTAAAGATGCACCAATGTTTGTTATGGGAGTAAACAATGAAACATATACACCAGACATGAACATTATCTCAAATGCATCATGTACAACAAACTGTCTAGCACCACTTGCTAAAATTATAAATGATAACTTTGGAATTAAAGACGGATTAATGACAACAGTTCATAGTATTACAGCTACTCAAAAAACAGTTGATGGAGCTTCTAAAAAAGATTGGAGAGGTGGAAGAGCAGCAAGTTATAATATTATTCCATCATCAACAGGTGCTGCTAAAGCAGTTGGAAAAGTAATTCCTACATTAAATGGAAAATTAACAGGTATGTCATTCAGAGTACCAACAGTTGATGTTTCAGTTGTAGATTTAACATGTAACTTAGAAAAACCTGCTTCTTATGAAGAAATATGCGAAGCTGTAAAAAGAGCATCTGAAAATGAAATGAAAGGTATTGTAGAATATGTATCAGACCCTGTAGTATCTTCAGACTTTATACATGATGAACATACATGTATTTTTGATAGTACAGCAGGAATTGCATTAACAGATAGCTTTGTAAAATTAGTAGCATGGTATGACAATGAATGGGGATATTCAAACAAATTAGTTGATCTTGTTATATATATTGCTAATAAATAATTTAAAAATAGTAGTAATATGGTACTAATATCCATATTACTACTATAAATCATGTTTGAAAATTTAATATAGAAGGTGAAAAAATGGAGAAAAAAACAGTACGTGATATAGATGTAAAAGGAAAGAAAGTATTAGTACGTTGTGATTTTAACGTTCCAATAAAGGATGGAGAAATTGCAGATGATACAAGAATTAGAGCAGCACTTCCTACAATAAAATATTTATTAGAAAATGGTGCTAAAGTAGTACTTTGTTCACATTTAGGAAGACCAAAGGGAGAAGTTAATGAAAAATACTCATTGACACCTGTTGCAAAAAAATTATCACAAGAATTAGGAAAAGAAGTAAAATGTGCAGAAGACGTAACTGGCCCAAGTGCAAAAGACATGGCAAATAGATTACAAGAAGGAGAAGCAGGGCTTCTTGAAAATGTTCGTTTTGATCCTAGAGAAGAGCAAAATGATGATAGCTTAGCTATCGAACTATCTGAATTAATTGGAAATGATGGAGTGTATGTTAATGATGCGTTTGGAACAGCTCATAGAGCACATGCATCAACAGAAGGAGTGGCACATCATGTAGATAAAGCTGTTGCAGGACTTTTAATGGAAAGAGAAATTGAAAAATTAGGTGCAGTACTTGAAAATCCAGAAAAACCATTTGTAGCAATTTTAGGAGGAGCAAAAGTATCTGATAAAATTGGAGTTATTGAAAATTTAATGGAAAAAGTTCAAACAATAGAAATTGGTGGAGCAATGGCTAACACATTCTTAAAGGCTAAAGGATACGATATTGGTTCATCTAAATATGAAGCAGACAAAATAGAAGTAGCAAAACAAATAATGAAAGATGCATTTAATAAGGGTGTAGAAATAATATTACCAAAAGATGCTAAAGTAGCTAAAATAGATGAAGGCGTAGAGTTAACACCTGAAACAGTAGAATCAGCAGAACAAAAAAATGTTAAATTAAATGTAGAAGGCAAAGGAGAATCTTTAGAAGGTTGGCAAATATTAGATGTAGGAGATACTACATTAACATATTTTGCAGACAGACTAGAAAACGCAAAAACAGTAGTGTGGAATGGACCTTTAGGATATACTGAAGTACCAAAATTTGCACAAGGAACAGAAAAAATAGCTAAATATATTTCTCATACAAAGGCAAAGTGTGTAATTGGTGGAGGAGATTCAGTAGCAGCTATTCAAAAAATAAAGAAAGCAGCAAAACAAAATGGAGAAGATGTAAAACAAGAATTTAGCAATATTTATTTATCAACAGGTGGTGGTGCATCTTTAGAATTTATAGAAGGAAAAACACTACCAGGAATTGTAGCATTAAATAATAAAGAAGAACAAAAATGCAAATCAGGAGAAAATGGAAATTGCAAAAGTAATGAACAACAAATTGCTGATTAAGGAAAGAGGAAACCAAATGAGAAGAAAAGTTGTTGCTGGAAATTGGAAAATGAATATGCTTCCTAATGAAGCAATTGATTTTATTGAAAAATTAACACCAGTTGCAAAAAACTCAAAAGCTGAAGTTATATTATGTATGCCATATACCGATTTAATGTATGGATTACTAACTGCACAAGATACCAATATAAAAATTGGTGCGCAAAATATGCACTGGGAAGAAAAAGGCGCATATACAGGTGAAATTTCTGGACATATGCTAAAATGTATTGGTGTTGAATATGTGATTATAGGTCATTCAGAAAGAAGACAGTATTTTGCAGAAACAGATGAAACTGTAAATAAAAAGGTAAAATCTGCATTATTAAATGGATTAAAACCAATAATTTGTGTAGGTGAAACATTAGATCAAAGAGAAAGTGGTAAACAAGAAGAAATTATAACAAATCAAACTCATTTAGCATTAGAAGGGCTAAATGAAAATCAACTACAGAATGTAATGATTGCTTATGAACCAATATGGGCAATAGGAACAGGAAAAACTGCTACAGCTGAAGATGCAAATAATGCAATAAAATCAATAAGAAAACAAATTGAAAAAGATTTTGGAAAAACAATTTCGGAAAACATTATCATATTATATGGTGGTAGTGTTAAGTCTGAAAATTGCAGTGAACTATTTTCAATGTCTGATATAGACGGAGGTCTTGTTGGAGGTGCAAGTTTAAAAGTAGATGAATTTGCAAAAATAGTATCAATCTAAAAGAAATGGAGAAAAATAATGGACAGAAAACCAATAATGCTAATGATATTAGATGGATTTGGAATAAATGAAAACGAAAAGGGAAATGCAGTAAAACTAGCTAATACACCTAATATTGATAAACTAATGAAAACATGGCCAACAACTCAAATTCATACAAGTGGATTGGCTGTTGGATTGCCAGAAGGACAAATGGGAAATTCAGAGGTTGGACATACTAATATTGGTGCAGGAAGAATAGTATATCAAGACTTAACTCGTATTACAAAATCAATTGAAGAAGGGGAATTCTTTAGTATTAAAGAATTAACATCAGCAATAGATAATTGCAAGAGACATAATTCTAAACTTCATATTATGGGATTGCTTTCAGATGGTGGTGTTCATAGTCATATTAGACATCTATATGCATTACTAGAATTAGCAAAAAGAAAAGACTTTGAAGATGTGTATGTACACTGTTTCTTAGATGGAAGAGATACTCCACCAGCTTCGGGAGAAAGTTATATTCTACAACTTGAAGAAAAAATGAAAGAAAAAGGTGTAGGAAAAATAGCAACTATTTCTGGTAGATTCTATAGTATGGATAGAGACAAAAGATGGGACAGAGTAGAAAAAGGTTACAAAGCACTTGTATATGGAGAAGGAGAAAAAGCTACATCAGCTATTTCTGCAATTGAAGCTTCATATCAAAAAGAGGTATTTGATGAATTTGTAGAACCAACTGTTATATGCAATGGCGATGAACCAATTGCTACAATTAATAATAATGACTCAGTTATATTCTTTAATTTTAGACCTGATAGAGCAAGAGAAATAACAAGAAGCTTAGTAGATCCAGAATTCGATGGATTTGAGGTAAAACCATTAGATTTATATTATGTATGTTTTACTCAATATGATGAAACAATACCAAATGTTCAAGTTGCGTTTAAACCAGAAGCACTTGTCAATACATTTGGAGAGTATGTTTCTAAAAAAGGACTAACACAACTTAGAATTGCAGAAACAGAAAAATATGCACATGTTACATTCTTCTTCAATGGAGGGGCAGAAAAACAATATAAAGGAGAAGATAGAATTTTAATACCATCTCCTAAAGTTCAAACTTATGACTTAAAACCTGAAATGAGTGCTATAGAAGTAACAGATAAAGTTGTTAAAGCGATAAATTCAGATAAATATAATTGTATTATATTAAATTATGCTAACCCAGATATGGTAGGTCATACTGGAAATTTAGAAGCTACTATTAAGGCTATTGAAACAATAGATGGATGTGTGGAAAGAGTTGTTAAAGCAATGGAAGAAAAACAAGGTGTAATTTTAATGACAGCCGACCATGGAAATGCTGAACAAATGATAGATTATAAAACTGGAGAGCCACATACAGCACATACTACAAATCCAGTTCCATTAGTTTTAATAGGTATGCAGGGAGTAAAATTAAAAGAAGGAAAACTTGCAGATATAGCACCAACAATGTTAAACATTATAGGATTAGAAAAACCTGATGAAATGACAGGCGAAAATCTTATTGAAAAATAACAAAAAGAAAGGAAGTATAATCATGAAAGATTATTTAGAAATTGAAAGTGTAAGAGCTTTAGAAGTACTAGATTCAAGAGGAAATCCAACTGTACAAGTTGAGGTCGTAACAGAAGGAGGATTCTCAGGAGTTGCTATGGTTCCATCAGGAGCGTCAACAGGAAGTTTTGAAGCAGTTGAATTAAGAGATGGAGACAAAGAAAGATACTTAGGAAAAGGTGTATTAAAAGCAGTAGAAAATGTAAATGAAGTTATTAGCAAAGAAATCGAAGGAATGAATGTATATGAACAAGCTAAAATAGATGCTACAATGATTAAGCTTGATGGAACAGAAAACAAGGGTAAATTAGGCGCAAATGCTATGCTTGGTGTTTCTTTAGCAGTAGCAAAAGCAGCTGCAGCTTCATTAGGAATGAGCTTATATAACTATATAGGTGGAGTAAATGCAAAAGAATTACCAGTTCCAATGATGAACATTATGAATGGTGGAAAACATGCTGACAGTTCTTTAAGTGTACAAGAATTTATGATTATGCCAGTTGGAGCTAAAACATTTAGTGAATGTATGAGAATGGGTGTAGAAGTATACCATAACTTAAAGAAAGTATTAAAATCAAAAGGATATTCAACAGGTGTTGGAGATGAAGGCGGATTTGCTCCAAACCTAGGAAGCGAAGAAGAAGCAGTAGAATTAATTATAGAAGCAATCAAACAAGCTGGATATAAACCAGGAGAAGATGTATGCTTAGCATTAGACGTTGCAGCAACAGAAATGTTTGATGAAGCTAAAAAAATAGGAAAAGATGGATACTACTTCTGGAAAACAGATGAATTTAAAACAAAAGATCAAATGATAGACTTTATAGTTGAATTAGCAGAAAAATATCCTATAATCTCAATTGAAGATGGATTAGCAGAAGAAGATTGGGAAAGCTGGAAAAAACTAACTGAACGTATTGGAAACAAAATTCAATTAGTAGGTGATGACCTATTTGTAACAAATATGAAGAGATTACAAAAAGGAATTGACAACAATACAGCAAATAGTATATTAATTAAACTAAACCAAATTGGAACATTAACAGAAACATTAGATGCAATTGAACTTGCAAAGAGAAATGGATATACTGCAGTTGTATCACATAGAAGTGGTGAAACAGAAGATACAACATTAGCTGATGTTGCAGTTGCAACAAATGCAGGACAAATTAAAACTGGTGCACCATGCAGAACAGATAGAGTTGCTAAATATAACAGACTATTAAATATTGAAGCAGAATTAGGAGATGTAGCAGTATTTAGAGGTCGTAAAGCTATAAAATAATGTTACTTAGTGTGAAAAATACCAAAGGTATTTTTCACACTACTACATAAATATTCTGGGGTATCGCCAAGCGGTAAGGCATCGGACTCTGACTCCGACATTCCTGTGTTCGAATCACAGTACCCCAACCAAAAAATAAAGTATCTAGCATGTACTAGATACTTTATTTTTTATTTATTATCTTTTATTTTTATTTTTTAATTTTTGAAATCTTATAACATTAAATAAAATTGAAATAATAAGAATTACTGAAATTGTAGATATTACATTGTAGATACCTGTTTGTGGAATAGGCTTATCTGATATTGTATTATCAGGAACTTCTTCAACTAATAATCTTATTTTAGGTGAAACATCAGATGATTCTTTATCTTTTCCGTCTCTAGTCTCAAAATCAATATCGACCTTTTCGTTTGTTGGAAGTATCTTTTTAACAATTTCTTCATTGTATTCATCTTTTAAAGTTAATTTATAGCTTAATGTTGCAACTTCGCCTTCTTTTAATAATTCAATTTCCCATGTAATACTATTGTCTGAAGGATCTACATCTGCAGAAACTTTACCAATGTTAGGAGATTTTACATATTCAAAATTAAAGTTCTCAAGAATTTCTCTTGGAAAATAATCTTTTATAACAATATTCTTTAATGAATTATCTTTAGTTACAGTGATATTTTGATAAATATCATTATTTATTGTAGAAAATAAATCTTCATAATCTATATAATAGAATTTACCAGCTGTTGGAGAGGTAACTGTTCCAAATACTTCTTCAGCAAGTTCGCCATAAGTTAAATGTTTTCCTGTACTTTCTACTATTGGCGCTTCTGGGTTTTCTAATTTACTATCATCTGACCCCATTAAAATAGAAAAGATAGAATATCCCTTTGATTCTAAATCTTTTAATTTATTTTTTGTATTAGTTGCGTTTACTCCAGAGTATGTCATTGTATGTTCTGTATCTAAAGATAGGTTAGGAACACCATCTGATATTAAAACAATATATTTTTCAGATTCAGAGCTATTACTAAAGCTTGATTCAGCAACGCTAAGTCCAGCCTCAATATTGGTACGAGGACCACCATTTTCAGTATAACTATTAATTGATGCTAATACATCATCTTTTGAATTAGATAAGCTTAAAAGTAATTTTGCATCATTTAAAGTTCCTTCACGATAAGTTGTTGTATAATTTTCGCTTGAAAATCCAACAACACCGATTTTTATATTTTTAAAATGATTGAATAAATTTTCAGTAAACTTAGTTGCTGCTTCAATAACATATTGATTTTTAGCTTTATTTTGATAAGATTCTGTCATACTTTTAGAATTATCTAAAACTAAGAAAATTTCAACTGGTTTAGAAACAGTTTCTTGAGTAGCAGTATTCTCAACTGTTAATGTTAAAACTACATCTTTAGAATTTGAATGAAATTCTGTAAGTTCTTTTTGAAAATGTCCTAAGTCTTTTATATTAATTTCACAAATACTTCTGTCAACAACCTCCATTGTTGTTTTGCTTGCACTTACTGTTGCTGCAAATGAAAGGTTACAAATTATAAGTAATGAGATAAATAAAATTAAACTACTAAATATTTTTCTTTTCATTATAATAAACTCCTTTATTTTTAAACTACATATCTATTATAACGCAAAAAGCTTGTAATTTCAACCTTTTGAAGGAAAAAAAGAAAAATATTGCTATATAAAATTAAAAATATTAAAAAACATTGCCAAAGTAAAATTGTAATGATATAATTCAAGCAAATATATACAAAAGAAGGAGGAAAAGATATGTTAGGAATAGTCGCTTTTGTAGTAAGTATAGTAGCAGCTATAATGTCTTTTTATTCACAACTAACAATACCATCATTTGCAGTTGCTATTTTAGCTGCCATAATAGCTGTGGTATCAGCATGGGATAAAAGTACATCAAGCAAAGATAAAAAAGAAGAAACAAAAGGTAAAGAATCAAGAGCTTTGGAAGTTGGCTCTGTTGTAATATCAGCAGCTACATCACTTAGTTTCTTTGTATTTACATTTATTTAATAAGAAAAGTTGCTTTGTAATAAATTTGAGTTTTAAAATCGTACATGTTTAAAGTAGCCAAATTTGATTTGTATTATGTAATATATATAATAAAAAAACTAATTGTAAAGTAATATTCAATTAGTTTTTTTGTATGTAAAAACATATTAAATATATATTTTTAAGTTATTAAATATAAAGCTAATAAATAAAAGTAGAAGGAATAACCAATAATGCCTTCCTAAAAAAGCTATTAAGTTAGGAATGAAAATAAAAGTGTTTGCTATTAAGTCTATAATTAATCTTATTATAAAATAAAATATAAAAATAAATAATGGAATACTTAAAATGTTAAAGTAAGTTGCTTGTAAAAAATTAAAATTCATTATAGACCAAAAAGCTCGTGTCATTCCGCATGCAGGACATAAAATACCAGTAACTGACTTAAAGATGCAAGTTACTGGTAGAATAGCTATTATGTATAAAAAAATTATTAATGTTATTATTGTAATAAAATTTTTTATTCTATTCATTTAATTTAGTCCTTTAATTCATTTCCATTTCCATCAACTGTAATGCTTCCTGATAATATCATAATGCCTTCAACAAGTCCCCAAATTCCAGAAGCAAAAGCTAAAATTCCACAACTTAAAAGAGATATTAATAATTGAGCAATGGCTTTTCCAGTATATCCTAAATAGAAATTATGAACTCCGAAAGTACCTAAAAATATACCTAATAAACCTGCAAGTAGTCTTGATTTTCCAACAGTTGAAGAAGATGTATTATTAACATTTTCACTATTAACACTTTCTGATGTTGAAGTTTCATTTATTGGATTTTCATTGATTGTTTTGCTGCAATCTTCGCAAAGTTCTTGACCATCATCAATTGGCTTTCCACATTGTTTACAGAACATAATAATTCCTCCTTATATCAATATAAGTTTATTATACAATATTATACAAATTTTGCAATATATTTAATAAACTTTTAACAAATGCGAATATATTTTTTTAAAAAATATATCTTGTAATATATATACAAAAATGATAGAATTTAGAAATGAAAAATAGAAAATAGGAGGATTAGCTCTTGAAAAAAAAAGAGATCTATGAATTACTAACAAAAGATTTAAAAGATAGTATTGTAAAAATAGATGAATCAATGAAAGGTCATACTAATTTTAAAATTGGAGGTAGTGCAGACGTTTTTATAGTAGCTAATAGTATAGAGGACATAGAATATATTGTAAGTTTTTCTCAGAAAAACAAAATTCCACTTACAATTGTTGGAAACGGAAGCAATGTGCTTGTTTCAGATAGCGGAATAAGAGGAATTACATTAAAAATAGGACTAAAGGAAATTAATGTAACTAAAAAAGAGGAATTAGCAATAGTTGAAGTTGATTCGGGTGTAATGCTAGGAACCCTCGCACAAATCTTATTAAAACAAGGTGTGGCTGGATTTGAATTTGCAGCTGGAATTCCTGGAAGCATAGGAGGAGCGATAAGAATGAATGCTGGAGCCTATGGAGGAGAATTCAAAGATATTGTAGAAGAAGTAACTATATTAAATGAAAAAGGACAAATTCAGACTATTAATAATAGTGAATGCAATTTTTCATACAGACATACTCGTTTTACAGAATCAAAAGAGATAATTATAAAAGCAAAGTTGAAATTAGGATATGGAAAAATACAAGAAATAAAGGAAAAGATGGATGAATACGCAAATAGTAGAAAAGAAAAACAACCTTTGAATTTTCCATCAGCAGGAAGTACCTTTAAAAGAGGTAGTGACTTTATTACAGCAAAATTAATTGATGAATGCGGACTAAAAGGCTATACATCTGGCGGAGCACAAGTATCTACATTACATGCTGGTTTTGTTATTAATATTGGAAATGCAACTGCAAAGGATGTATTAAATGTTGTTAACCATATTAAACAAGTAGTATTGGAGAAAACAGGAAAAGAGATAGAACTAGAAATTGAATTGTTAGGAGAAGGTATTTAATAATGAAAGGTTTTTTTGGATGGTTTAGAAATGGTGCTAAAATGAAAAGATGGATAGCACTTATATTGATAGGAATTATATTAGCTTGTTATGGAATGGCTAGTATTTTAACGGCTGAAAGATTGGATTTTTGGCCTTTAGCTAAAATTGTAGCATGCTTTGTTGTAGGATTTGTTGCTGTGATTCTTGGAATGATACACATGCAAAAAAGAACTCTTGAATTACTAGTACAAGAAACAGATAATAGAATTGAAGATGAAAATACAAAAGTTAATAGCTTAATATATAATAAAAAAATATATGATCAAGGACCTAAAATAGTTGCTATTGGTGGAGGAACAGGTCTAAACTCTGTTTTAAAAGGATTAAAAAATTACACAGATAACTTAACAGCAATTGTAACTGTCTCAGACTATGGTGAAATTGTTCCAGAGTCAAGAAAAACATTAGAAACAATGCCACTTGACGATATAAAAGAGAGCCTAGTTGCACTTTCAAAAGATGAAGAGACAATGGAAAAGGTTATGAATATACAATTTTCAAAAGGAAGACTAAAAAACCTATCATTTGGAGATATATATTTATTAGGAATGAAAGAAATTTATGGAGATTTTGCAAAATCTATAGAGCAGACTAAAAATGTATTGAATATTACAGGTAGAGTTCTTCCTGTTACCCTTGAACCTATACAAATATGTGCTGAACTAGAAGATGGAACAGTGATAGAAAGTAGAGATAAAATACCAGAAGTTGTTAACTCAAAAACAAGCAAGATAAGCCGTATATTCATAAACCCAACAAACTGTAAAGTGGCTCCAGGTGTATTAGAAGCAATTGAAGAGGCAGATGCAATAGTAATTGGACCAGGAAGTTTATATACAAATGTTATACCAAACCTTTTGGTAAATGGTGTTGCAAAAGCTATTAAAGAGAGCAAAGCTTTTAAAATATATGTTAGCAATATAATGACTACAGCTGGACAAACTGATAACTATACATTATCAGACCATATTAAAGCAATAAATGAACATGCTGGTAAAGGAGTTATAAAATATTGTATTTATGATACTGGAGAATTAATACCTGAATATATAAGAAAATATAATATGCAAGGACAAGAGTTAGTACAAATAGACACTGCAAAAGCAAAAGAACAAGATGTGTATTTAATGCAAAGAGATTTATCTTATGTAATAGGAGATAGAATACGTCATAACCCTGATGCAATTGCAGCTTCAATAATTCAATTAATATGTGATGATTTGAAATTCAAAGATATGCAAAATGATACAAAATATGTTTTGTTAAATGATAGACTTAAAGAAGCTAAAAAATCTTTAAAGCAAAAAAAGAAAAATGACAACATGAGAAAAACTAAAAAGAAAAAAGAAAGAGGAAAAAGTAAGTTCTTTGAAAAATATCAAGAAAGAATAGATTCGATTCAAGAATCAGATGAAAAATTAAAAGCAAGACAAAAACTAGAACAAGAAGAAAAAAAGCAATTTCTTAATGAGATAAAAAAACAAAGAAGTAGAAAATAAAACATAAGAACAGGGGACACACAAATGAAGTATGAAAAAATAGAATTTGAAAAGGCATTAAAACAAGACTGGATTGTTACAAATGGAATTGGAGGATATAGTAGTTCTAGTATTTTAGGAATAAATACTAGAAAATATCATGGACTATTAGTTGCTCCACTAAATCCACCGGAAAATAGGTGTTTAATATTATCTAAAGTGGATGAAAGTTTTGAAAGTGGTGGAAAAGAATATCCAATATATTCAAACATAGGAAAAAATTATATTTCAAAAGGATATAAACATTTAGTATCATTTGAAAAAGAATATATACCAATATATACTTATGAAGTAGATGGTGCACTTATTAAAAAATATATATGTATGGATCATGGAAAAAATACAGTATGTGTTCTTTATAATATAAAAAACAATGATAAGAGAACAAAGTTTAAAATTGCACCTATAATTAATTTTAGAGATTTTCATGCTACGACTCCAAATGCAAAATTCGAATTAAAACAACATATTAAAGATACAAAAGTTAAAGTAATTATAAACAATCAAGAGCAAAATCCAATATATATGAGAACATCAGAGGGAAAATATGTAGAACATTATAATGATACATTTAATAATATGTATTACATAGAAGAAGAAAAAAGAGGGCAAGGTGCAGAAGAAAACTTATCTGTACCAGGAGTTTTTGAGATAAAATTAAGAGCAAATGAAGAAAAATTTATAACATTTATATGTTCGTTAGAAGAAAATATAGATGAATTAGATGGCAAGGAATTAATAAATAAGGAAATTATTCGAATAACAAGTACTTTATATGATTCATATTTACTAGATACTAAAAAAGAATATACAAATAAATATAAAACAATGATGAGGGACTATATAATTGCTTCAGACAACTTTGTAGTATATAGGCCAGCATTTGCACTTTATACAATAATTGCTGGATATCCATGGTTTTTAGACTGGGGTAGAGATTCTTTGATAGCTTATGAAGGAATTGTACTAATACCTAGAAGGTTTAGAGAAGCAAAGGAAATTTTACTAACATTTACAAGAAATATTAAATATGGCTTAGTTCCAAATGGATATTCAGAATATGATGGAAAACCACTATATAACAGTGCGGATGCATCATTACTTTTATTTGAGCAAGTTAGAAAATATTTAGAATATACTCGTGATTATGAATTTTTGAAAAATCAACTATATGATACACTTAAGAAAATAATTGAATCATATATAAATGGAATTGATTTAGATGGAAACAATATTCATTTAGATGAAAGTGATGGACTTATATCATCAGGTACACCACAAATACAAAATACATGGATGGATGCTAAAATTGGAAATATTGTAGTAACACCAAGAAATGGTAAAGCAATAGAAATAAATAGCTTGTGGTATAATGCTTTAAAAATAATGGAAAGTTTTGCAAAATTATATAAGGAAAAAGAACTTGCAAAAAAATATTCAGATTTAGCTAAAAAATGTAAAGAAAGCTTTGTAAAAGAATTTTATAATAAAAGAAGAAAAAGCTTTGATGATGTTGTTGGAGACAGTTCAATAAGGCCAAATCAACTATTTGCAATAGGACTACATTATCCAGTAGTTGACTCAAGTTCTGAAGAGGCTAAGAATGCTTTTGAAACAGTCACTAAAAAGTTATTAACTCCTTATGGATTAAAAACATTAGCAAAAGGTGAAAAGTGTTATAGAGAAATATATGAAGGTGATCAAATAAAAAGAGACATGAGCTATCACCAAGGAATTACATGGCCATGGCTATTAGGAATATATTCAGACAGTTTTTTAAATATTATAAATGCTGAAAAAAATAAAACTAAAAAGAAAGAATTAGAAAAAGAATATTCTGAATTTGTTGCAAAAATTGAAAATACATTTTGTACTGAAATGTACAATCGCTCTACAGTAGGAAGTATTAGTGAATTATATGATTCAGCAAAACCTTACGAAGCAAAAGGAGCTTTTGCACAGGCATGGTCAGTGGCAGAAATATTTAGAATTATAATTAAAAATCATGAGAAATACTAATGAAATTCTAAATTTTAGAAAGAGGAAAAAATGAGAATTTTAGGAATAGATCCTGGCTTTGCAATAACAGGATATAGCATAATAGATTATATAGGAAATAAGTTTAAATTAATAACATCAGGTGCAGTACTTACAAAAGCGGGAGAATCATTTCCACAAAGATTGTTAAAGCTTAATAATGACTTGGAAGAGATAATAGATACATATAAACCAGACGCAATATCTGTAGAAGAGTTATTCTTTAATAATAACGCTAAAACTGCTATAAACGTAGCACAAGCAAGGGGAGTTATACTTGTAGTGGGGTGTAGAAAGGGAGTACCTACTTATGAATATACACCACTTCAGATAAAACAAGCTGTTGTTGGATATGGTAGAGCTGATAAAATACAAGTGCAGAAAATGGTAAAAACAATATTAAAAGTTGAAAGTTTACCAAAATTAGATGATACAACAGATAGCATGGCAGCAGCAATATGCCATGCACACTCTGCAAAATTTTCTGAAAAGTTATAACGATTGTTTGTGAACATTTATTTTAACTGAAAAAATGAAAGGAATTTGTAATGGCAATATATTTGTTTTATGGTGAGGAAACCTATTTATTAGAAACAAAAGTAAAAAGAATAAAAAAAGAATTCACACAGCTTATTCAAGGAATTAATTTTATTCAAATTGATGATACAAATGCAGAAGAACTAATTTCTGATTTGGAAACACCAGCATTTGGTTTTGATAAAAAACTAATTATTGCCAAAAATACAGGATTGTTTAAAAAAGAAAAAAAGACTAGTAAATCAGACACAAAAAAGAAAAAGAATGATGAAAGTAAATTACCTTTGTATGAAAAAATTGCTAAATATATAGAAAAAAATAAAGACGAATTAAATGAATCAGTTGATCTAATATTTGTAGAGCAAGAGGCAGATAAAAATACTTTATACCAAACAATTGAAAAAGTTGGAGAAGTAAAAGAATTTACTCTTTTAAAATTACCAGAGCTAATTACAAATATAAAAAAAATAGCATCAGCATATAAAGTAAACATTAATGATGAAACAGTAAAATACTTAATTGAATGTTGTGGAACAAGTATGCAAGATTTGATAAATGAAATAAGAAAACTTATAGAATATAAAGGCGAAAATAATACTATTACAAAACAAGATGTTGATTTAATGTGTACTAAACAAATACAAGCAGTTATTTTTGATTTGACAGATAATCTAGGAAAAAAAGAAACAGGAAAAGCTCTTGAAATATATAATAGATTAATTAGTAATAAAGAGCCAATACAAAAAATACTAATAACATTGTATAATCACTTTAAAAAATTATATATTATAAAGATTGCTGAAAAGTACAAAGAAGATGCTGCAACAGCTATGAATTTAAAACCAAATCAACTTTTCTTAGTTGGAAAGTATAAAGGACAAGCACGTTATTTTGACACAAATGAACTAAGAGAAATATTAAATGCATTAATAGATTTAGATGCAAACTATAAAGTTGGATTAATATCACTTGAAATTGGAATTGAAGCTATATTATGTAGATACTGCTCTAAATAAATTTATCTCTTTTAGTATATTTTAAAATAAAAGAAATAATATTAGTAATAATAATGACTAACAAATTTTATAAAAAGAACAAAGTATCAGGACTATTTCAAATTCCATATATTATTTGGTTATTATTTGCGACTTATTTAAATTTAGGAGTGTATATATTAAATAAATAATTAAAGAAAAGAATACTTTTATATTAAAAGTATTTTTTTAGTGGAAAAAAGTAAATATGTGTGCTATAATAATTGGACTAACAAAAATGAAAGAGAGATGAGTATATTGCCAAATTGGAAAGTACACTTAGAAATAGCAAAAAAGCTAAACAAACAAATAAATTTTGATAAGGAGGATTTAAACCTATTTTTATTAGGGAATATAGCACCAGATATAAATAATGGATTTATTGTAAAAGAAATATCTCATATTTATAATCATGATCAAACTCATTTATACAATGAAAAAGATCATTCTACATACATAAGTTTTTATAATAAATATAAAGATATATTAAAAACAAATCCAGTAGCTTATGGATACTTTATTCACTTATATACAGACTATTTATTAAATCAAGATTACCATAAGAAATGCGAACACAAAAATTTAGATTTAGATAAAGAAGAATGTATTAAAGTAAAACATAAAGATTTGAAAAAGTATGATAGCAAATATAGTGAAAATATAATTGCTTTAGATAATTATCAAAAAGCAGTTGAAGAACTACAAACGATAGACGAAATATCAATAAATGAACAAGACCTAAAGAAAGTAATTGAATTTTTAGAAAGAAAAGAAAAAACAAATGATTTAAACTTAGAATTTTATACTGTACAAGAATTAGACCAAGAAGTCGAAAATATAACAAATGAAATATACAAGTTTATAAGTCTTCATTAAAAAGTTCATAAAAATTCTTAAAAATATACCCACAATCTTTTAAATATTTAATTGAGTCCTGTAAAACGTCATAAGTGTTGTTTACATCACCAGTATCATGCATAAGAACAATCAATGTTCCTTTACCTTTTGCAGACTTTTTTAAATTATTTAGTAATTGGTAATTAGAAAGTCTTTGCTCAGAATCTTTATTCAAGCAATTCCAATCAACATAAACATAGTTAATTTCTGTAAGAACATTAACTATGTTTTTCTTTTTATATTTATAGTTAGGAGATGCAAAACCATTTGGAAATCTAAAAACATGAGAACAATAATCAGATACACCAATAGCTTTTGAAATTTCAATATCAGTATTTAAAATTTCATTTCGAAAACTTTCTTCATCTTTGTACAATAATGAATTATTATGGCTATAGCCATGGTTAGCAATAAAATGTCCTTCTTCATAAGCTTGTTTAACAATTTCAGGATGTTCTTTAACATGTTTACCAACAACAAAAAATGTAGCTTTAACATTTTCTTTTTTTAAAATATCTAAAATTTTAGGAGTTACTTTAGAGGTTGGTCCATCATCAAAAGTTAAATACACATTCTTCTCATTACTTTTATATAAAGAATTAAATTTATCTTTAAAAGAAGAATTTAAAACTTCGCTATTGCTTAGCGATAATGCTAGTGTAAAATTATTTTTAGGTATAAAACAAATTACTAAAATTAATATAGCTAAAATGATTAGAATAGACTTTTTTCTAAATATAAAAACTTTCATATAAAATTATATATTTAAAAAATAAAAATATGTTATAATTATTGAAACTTTTTTACAATAATTAAGCACTATATAGATGAAAGGAGATAACAATGAGTACTCGGAATATCTTTAGAAAATTTTGAAGAAATATATAATTCAACATATGAACGAACATTGAGATATATAGTTTGTAAATGCTCTAATATTGACGATGTTAATGATTTAGTGCAAGATACATATGTAGAATTATATAACATACTAGAAAAAAAGAAAGAAATATATTTAGAAAACTGTCCTAATTTTGTAATAGGAATAGCTAAAAAGAAAATTCAAAAATATTATGGTCTTTTATATAAATTAAAAAATTATAATGTTTATCAAGCAGAGGACGAAGAAATAGATTTGCCAGATAATTTTGATTTGGAAACGGAAACAATTAAAAAGCTAAATGCAGAAGCGGTATGGAATTATATTAAAAGCAAAAATATAAAAACAGTAAAAGTTTTCTATTTATATTATTGTACAGAAATTAAGATATCACAAATTGCAAAAGAATTAAACATGTCTGAATCTAATGTCAAAAATATTTTATACAGAACAATTAAAGACATTAAAGAAAATGTAAAGATTGAAGGTGATATAAATGAATAATTTGAAAGATACAATACAAAAGAACTTTGACAAAAAGAAAAATTATAATATCATTTTATCAAAAATTGAGAGGAGAGATAATATGAAAGTAAAATTGAGTTATGTTTTAGCTTCAAGTCTTGTAGCAATTGCATTATTAGTTGGCATTGTTGCATATAATGTTCCAAAAAGTAATAATGAAAATGTTATGCCACCAACAGTACAAGGAATATTGGAATTAAATATAAATAAGGCTGAATATCAAAGTATGATGACGTTGGATGCAGATATAAAAGAAGCAAATACTGAACTGAATAGTGAATTTGAGAAAGATTTTTCGTTTGTAAAAAAAGATATTAATGCGCCAAAAGATTTGAGAGACTACGGTGTAAATAAAGTTGTAATGACTAGAAAAGATTTTTCGGATAAAGATTATTCTATAGCTCATGACTATATTTGGGACTATTCAAATGAGGCAGAAAACAGAACAATAAGAATAGCATTTTCCAAAATTGGAAAACCATTAAGAGACTATTATTTGAGTAGTGAAGAAAAAATATCAAAAATAGAAAATACAGATGTTATAATAACACAATATGAAAAACTATATTTAGCAGAATTTAAAATGAATGATGTATATTTTGATATAGAAACATCAGGAATAACACAAACAGAATTAGTAGATTTATTAGTATCAATAATTAAATAATTAGCATTATTAAAAGATCAATAATTTTAAGCAAATAATCCCTTAAAATTATTGATCTTTTAATTTATTCTCTGAATTCTTTAGCTAATTTATTAATTGCTTTGGTTTCGATTCGTGAAACATAGGAACGAGAAATAGCCATAGAATCTGCAATTTCATTTTGTGTTTTTGGCTTTTCACCATTTAAACCAAAGCGTAATTCAAGAATTAGTTTTTCTCTATCCTTTAATACTTCTTTCATTTTTTCATATAGTTTTTTTATTTTAAATTTTAAGTCTACTTCATCTTCAATGTTTTTATCATTATTTTCTAAAACTTCTTGTAAAGTAACAACATTATCGTCTTTATCCTTTCCAATAGGATCATCTAAATAAACTTCAGCACCAAGTTTTTTGGTACTTCGTAAATACATAAGAATTTCATTATCAATACAACGAGAAACATAAGTAGCTAAACGTACTCCTTTTGAACTGTCAAAACTATTTATACCTTTAATTAGTCCAATACTACCAATAGAAATTAAGTCATCTTGGTCAACTTTAGTGGCACTATATTTTTTACAAACGTGAGCAACTAATCTTAAGTTTCTCTCAATTAAAATATTTCGGGCTTCATCATCTCCATTTTTCATAAGTTCTAAATATTTTTTTTCATCCATACTGCTTAATGGTTCTGGAAATAAAGAATTGTTTGAAATATATCCAACTAAAAAAACAGCAGAGTTAAAAAAAGCTAAAAGACCACTAATAGAAAAGGCAAACATATATATACCTCCAAATCAATATATAAGATTATATGCTATGAAAAAATTAAAGTGCCTGGACCTTTTTAGATGTTTTGAAAAAATATTAAAAAAGATATAGAATTCTTAAGAAAAAAATTGTTGGTAAAAAATCCACTCTTTCAAAAAGTAGAATTTAAAAAAGAAATTAAGGTTTACAAGTAAAATTTCAAAAAATATGGAAATATTATAGAAAATATGACATTATCATAAGCAGTAATAAATATTTTAATCTGGCAGACATTGTCTGCCAGATTAGAAAGAAGGTAAAAATGTCAAATGAATTGATTAGTAAAGATGAAATTACAAATGAATTGGTAAACGGAATAAAAGAATTGATAATAAATGCTAGAAATAAAGTAGCACAACAAGTAAATGAAACATTAATAGATACTTATTGGAATATAGGAGAAGTAATAGTAGAGAAAGAACAGTCAGGACAAATAAAAGCTGAATATGGAATTAAATGTTTCAAAAAGACTTTCAAAGGAAATTGGAAAAGAATTTTCAAAAAGTAATTTATTTAATATGAGAAATTCTATCTAATGTATTCTAAAATTCCAGACGCGTCTGGAATTTTTGCAAATAATATTATTAAAATTAAAAATTTTTGCTTTGAGTTTAAGGAATTAAACTCAAGGCTTTTTTTATGGGAATTTTTTATCTAACTAGTATAACGGGTGATTAAAATCGCCCGCCAAAATGGGGTCAAAAAAAGAGGGTGGCATTTGCCCCCTCCAACAGGAGTTCTCAGAAGACACCGCATCACGGTGAAAACGACTTTTTTTTCAACGATAGGCGATTATTTCCCTACCCTGCTCATCGAAGGTGATTTTTGCGATCACCTTTTGACCATCATTGTCTTCGATGAGGAAACCAGATTCCTCTAAATCGGTTTCCATTTCCATAAATTTGATTAGCCAGGATAGTAACTTACCGACACGAGTTCGGGACTTATACCATCGCTTTGCAACATGGAGAATTAAATGGGTTTTTATCCATTCCTCCCTCTTCTGATACCGAAGATCTTTTAGCTTGTCTTTTGCCTCTAATTCTTGCAAATAGAGGTCTAAACCGTCCATTGTGTTTTTCATTTTTTTACTCCTTTGAGTTTACTAACATCCTTTTGGATGTTGTACCTTTATTATACCACATATTTCACATAAAGTCAAAAATTATGTAAAATGGTTAGTTTTTAAAGTAAATTCTACTTAATAAAAAAATTGAATATGTCAAAGAAAGTTCCTGATTTTAGGCACTTTCTTTTAATTTTGTATTTAAAAATACAAAAAAATGTGGTACAATTTTAGTAAATTAAAGAAAAAATTTGCATGGCAAATTAAGGAAATTATAAAAAATTCATCAAATCCTTGACACTGATACCATAATATGGTACAATATTTAACTGTAAGCCGCCTGAGTCGGGCAACTAAATATTGCTTTAAGCAATTGCCTTGTTATTTATGCTTAGCGAGTATACGAAAAATAGGAGGTGTACAAAGAATGTACGCAATTATTGAAAGCTGTGGAAGACAATACAAAGTAACAGAAGGGGATGTAGTATTCTTCGAAAAATTAGAAGCTGAAGAAGGAAAAAAAGTAACATTTGATAATGTTGTTTTATTATCTGACGACAAAAAAGTAGAAGTTGGAGCTCCTTATGTAAAAGGTGTTAAGGTTGAAGGAAAAGTAGTTTCTCATGGTAAAGGTAAAAAGATTTTAGTTTATAAATACAAAGCTAAAAAGAACTACAGAAGAACTCAAGGCCATAGACAACCATACACTAAAGTAGAAATTACAAAAATAAAAATGCCTACTGAAAAAGCAGAAGCAAAAGTAGAAAAAGCTGAAGTAAAAGAAACAGCAGCTAAAGCTACTACAAAAAAAGCTACAACTAAAAAAGAGGCTTAGTTAAAATTTGAATATATTATGGTAAAAACTATTAGAAAGATAGAAAATACCCTAAAACAAAAATTGAAGGGAGTGAAATAGGATGGCTCATAAGAAAGGTCAAGGTAGTGTTAAGAACGGTAGAGACAGTGAGTCTAAACGTTTAGGACTAAAAAGAGCAGATGGTCAAGTAGTTCCAGCTGGTAACATACTAGTAAGACAAAGAGGAACAAAAATTCATCCAGGTACTAATGTTGGTATTGGTAGTGATGATACACTATATGCTAAAGTAACTGGAAAAGTAAAATTTGAAAGACTTGGCAGAGATAAAAAGAAAGTTAGCGTATATCCTGTTGAAGAAGGAAGTAAAGCTGAATAATAAAAAAGGCTCCACGTAAGTGGAGTTTTTTATTATTATATACTTGAAAATATATTGATACTAGAATATAATATGAACATACTATATAAGGGGAAAAATAATGAAATTCGGGTTATCAAAAGATATATATAATAAAATTAAAAATGTAGTTTTAAAATATTCTAGTTACGAATTTAAAATATATGGTTCAAGAGCTAGGGGAGATTTTAAGAAGGAGTCAGACGTTGATATCGCAGTTTTTGGAAACATTAATGAAGAAGATAAAATGAAAATATTAAATGATTTTGATTTATTAGATGTTCCATATATGATTGATATTGTGTTTTTTAATGAATTACAAAAACAAGAATTAATAACATCCATTAATAAGGAGGGAATTAAGTATGAGTAGATTTCAAGAAAGATTATCTGATTATAAAAGTGCTGTAGATAGATTAGAGGAAGCACTAAAAGAACCAGAAAGTGAAATAGTTATTGATGGAGTATTACACAGATTTGAATTTACATTTGAACTTGCTTGGGAAACTATAAAAGATGCATTGGAATATTTGGGATTAGTAGACAAAACAGGAAGTCCAAGAGAAAATATACAACTAGGCTTTAGACATGGCATAATTGAAGATGGAGAAAAATGGATCGAAATAATGCTTTCTAGGAATTTACTATCACATTTATATGATGAAAAAGCATCTAGAGATATTTATAATAAAATAAAAAGTGAATATATAATAGAATTTAAGAAACTAAGAGATAGATTAGAAGAAATATAGGCTATTAAAGAAGGAATGATGAAAAATGGAAGAAAAGAAAAAACGTATGTTAACAGGAGATAGACCAACAGGTAGATTACATATTGGTCATTATTTTGGATCTCTAAAAACAAGAGTAGAGATGCAAAATACTGGCAAATATGACCCATATATTTTAATTGCAGATGTTCAAGCTTTAACTGATAATTTTGAAAATCCAGAAAAGGTAAGACAAAATGTAAGGCAAGTTATATTAGACTATTTATCAGTTGGAATTGACCCAGAAAAAACAACAATATATATCCAATCAATGGTGCCAGAAACAGCAGAACTTACAGTATTTTATTCTAATTTGGTAACAATAGCTAGACTAGAAAGAAACCCAACTGTAAAAACAGAACTAGCACAAAAAAGAGATGTTTTTGGAGAAAGTGTTACTTATGGATTTTTAGGTTATCCAGTAAGCCAAGCAGCTGACATTACTGTAGTAGATGGAGCATTAGTTCCAGTAGGAGAAGACCAACTACCATTAATTGAACAATGTAGAGAAATAGTTAGAAAATTTAACAGCATATATGGAGAGGTTTTAACAGAGCCTGAGGCTGTACTTTCAAGTGCAAAAAGAATTAAAGGACTAGATGGAAATGATAAAATGGGTAAATCTTTAGGAAATGCTATTTATTTAGCAGATACTGAAGAAGAGATAAATAAAAAAGTAATGAGTGCAGTAACAGATCCAGCTAGAATTAAGAAAGATGATAAAGGACATCCAGATGTATGTATGGTTGCATATTATCACAAATTATTTAGCACTGAAGAAGAAGTTAAAACCGTTTGTGAAGAATGCAAGGCAGGTGCAAGAGGATGTGTAGCTTGTAAAAAACAACTAGCTAAAAATATAAATGAATTTTTAACACCAATTAGAGAAAAAAGAAAATATTATGAAGAAAGACCAGAACTAGTTGAAAAAATATTAAAAGATGGAACAGAGAAAACAAGACAGACAGCAAGAGAAACAATGAGAAAAGTTAAAAAAGCAATGAGACTAGATTATTTTGAAGGAGAATAAAATGTTTACAGACTATGTAAAAATAATTGCAAAAGCAGGAAATGGCGGTGATGGAGCTGTTTCTTTCCGAAGAGAGAAATATGTTGCAGCAGGTGGACCTGATGGAGGAGACGGAGGAAGAGGCGGAAACGTATACTTTGAAGTTGATCCAGACACTAATACTTTAATAGATTTTAGATATCAAAAAAAATTTAAAGCTGAAAACGGAAAAAATGGTGAAGGTGCTAATAGATATGGAAGAAGTGGAGAAGATTTAACAATAAAAGTTCCTTTAGGAACTATTGTTAAAGATGCACAAACTGGAAAAGTTTTAGCTGACTTATCTGAAAAAGGACAAAAAGAACTTATATTACAAGGTGGCAGAGGCGGAAAAGGAAATTCACACTTTGCAACATCTACTAGACAAGCACCTAGATTTTCTCAAGAAGGAGAAAAATGTGAAGAAAAAGAACTTATATTAGAGTTAAAACTTTTAGCTGATGTTGGACTAATAGGATTCCCTAATGTAGGAAAATCAACACTATTATCAGTTGTAACTGATGCAACACCTAAAATTGCAGACTATCATTTTACTACACTTGAGCCAAACTTAGGAGTGGTAAAAGGAGAATATGGAGACAGTTTTGTTATTGCAGATATTCCAGGAATAATTGAAGGTGCAAGCCAAGGAGTTGGACTTGGAATTCAATTCTTACGTCATATTGAAAGGACAAGACTACTTCTTCATGTAATAGATGTATCTGGAATAGAAGGAAGAAATCCAGTAAAAGATTTTGAGATTATAAATGAAGAGTTAAAGAAATATAGTGAAAAATTAAGTAAAAGAAAACAAATAATAGTAGCAAACAAAGCTGATAGTATGCAAGATGAAAATTTATACTTAGAATTGGAAAAATTGGCAAAAGAAAAAGGTTTAGAAATATATAAAATATCAGCTGCTACTAAACAAGGTGTAAAAGAATTACTTGCAAGAGTAAGTGAAGTATTAAAAACATTACCAAAAGAAGATTTAGTTGAAGCGGAAGAAATAAAAAAAGTATATACATTGGAAGATAAAGAAGATATTACAGTAAAAAAAGAAGGCGGAATGTATATAGTGTGTGGTGATGTAATAACTAAACTTATGAGAACAGTAAATTTGGAAGATAACGAATCATTGCATTATTTCCATAGAAGATTAAATGAATTAGGTGTAAATGATAGATTAAGGTCACTTGGAATCAAAGATGGAGATTTAGTGCAAATCTCTGATTGGGAACTTGAGTGGGAAGAATAACTTAGTAAAAAATTTATAAATGGTAAAATTAAGTGACGCACTTTGAAATAAAAATAGACACATAAGAT
>ERZ825384.1376-NODE-1376-length-28698-cov-3.400168_pt1 | contig 28698 bp, 28 predicted proteins | sample MGYA00519931_ERZ825384 | MGnify/ENA primary metagenome ERZ825384 (study PRJEB31778, sample SAMEA3449200) | human gut metagenome | biome: human gut; feature: human-associated habitat; material: faeces | place: United Kingdom | collected 2010/2012 ...
GCTGGCGCATCGCGCGGGGCTTGGCCGGGCCGTAAGTGCGCTCAAAAATGGCCTGCAATTCCTCATCCTCGGCTGCCGTGCCGCGATAACCGCTGCGGCTGGACGCGCTGGGCGCAGCCTGTGCGGCATCGGGGCGGTCTGCCTGCTCGGGGTGCAGGTGCATATAGCGATTGACTTCGTTCCATTTGACGGTAAAGCCCGCGCCGTGGGCGCAGAAGATGGAATCGGCTGGGTTGCCCAGATCACGCTCAGGATCGTAGCCGCTTGCGGCCACCACCGCTTCCTGATCGCGGCAGGGCGCATAGCCGCGCAGCGTGCAGGTAAGCCGCCCGCGCCCGCGGGTGTAGGCCGTTACCTCGCGCGCATAGTGGCGCGCCGCCGCAACGGGCGCGCTGCCCAGCAGCAGCACGCAGTCGCGCATCGTTTCGGGCGGGGTGAAGCTGCCGCCCATCTGCTGAATATCGTTCATCGCGCGGCCCACGCAATCCTGCGGCAGCTCCAGGCGCAGATCGTACCAGGGCTCCAGCAGCACGCTTTGCGCGCTCATCAGCCCCTGCCGCACGGCGCGGTAGGTGGCCTGGCGAAAATCGCCGCCCTCGGTGTGCTTGGGGTGCGCGCGCCCAGCCACCAGGGTGATCTTCATGTCGGTGATCGGCGCGCCGGTCAGCACGCCAGGATGGCGTTTTTCCATCAGGTGGGTCAGGATCAGCCGCTGATAGCCGCGCTCCAGCACCTCGTCGGGGCAGTCGGCGGCAAAGTGCAGGCCGCTGCCGCGCTCGCCGGGCTCCAACAGCAAATGTACCTCGGCATAGTGGCGCAGCGGTTCATAATGCCCCGCGCCGCGGATGGGCGCGGCGATGGTCTCGCGGTAAAGAATGCCGCCCTCGCCAAAGCTGGCGGCCAGGCCGAAGCGGTCACGCAGCACGCGGCTGAGGATTTCCAATTGTACCTCGCCCATCAGCTGCACGTGGATTTCACGCAGACCCTCGTTCCACAAAACGTGCAGCTGCGGGTCTTCCTCCTCTAACTGACGCAGGATATCCAGCGCGCGGTGGGGATCAACGCCTGCGGGCAGCAACACGCGATAGGTAAACACCGGGGTCAGCAGCGGCGCGCCGCCCGATTGCTCTGCGCCCAGGCCGTCCCCGGCGCGGGTGTAATTGAGCCCCGTCACGGCGCACAGCGTCCCGGCCTCGGCCTGCTCCACGGTGCGGAACTTTGCGCCCGAATAGATGCGGAGCTGGCTGATCTTTTCCCCCCACGCGCCGCCGGGCGCATCGGGGGACAGGCCGGACAGCAGCGCGCGCACCCGCAGGCTGCCGCCGGTGATCTTCATCCAGGTTAGCCGCGCGCCCTGGGGATCGCGGCTGATCTTGTAGATTCGCGCGGAAAAACCCTGCGGCCATTGTGGAGCAGGCAGCAGGGAGCACAGGGCGTTGAGCAGCGCGTCTATGCCATCCAGGCGCAGCGCGGAGCCGAAAAAGCAGGGAAACAGCAGCCGCTGGGCAGTCAACTGGGCAATCAGCGTGTCGGGCACGACCTCATCTTGCAGGTAGTACGCCAGCGCTTCCTCACTGCAGGTGGCAATTTGCTCCATACGGTCTGGCGAGAGCATGTCCACGCAGCCGTCGGACAGGCGATTCTTCAATTCTTCCATCAGCGCGCGGCGGTTCGCGCCGGGCTGATCCATCTTGTTGATGAACAGAAACGTGGGTACATGGTAGCTTTGCAGCAGGCGCCACAGCGTGGCGGTGTGCCCCTGCACGCCGTCAGCGGCGCTGATAACCAGTACCGCGCAATCCAGCACGCGCAGGGCGCGCTCGGTTTCGCCCGAAAAATCCACATGGCCTGGGGTATCCACCAGGGTGATGGCGCGTCCTTGCCAGGAAAGCTCCGCCTGCTTGGAAAAAATGGTGATGCCGCGCTCACGCTCCTGAACGTCGGTATCCAGAAAGGCGTCGCGATGATCCACGCGCCCCAGCCTGCGCAGCGTGCCGCTTTGATACAGCATGGCCTCGGACAGGGTGGTCTTGCCCGCGTCCACATGCGCCAGCAGACCCACGGTCAAGCTGCCGCTCATGCCTGCTCCTCTTTCTGCCGGGCTTCGCTGCGCTTGCAGATACGGCGATAAATCAAAATGCCCAGCGCGCTGATGAGCGCTGTTGCGCCAAAGACGATCAGCGCGAAGGTCAGCTTGCCCGTGCCCAGCGCATTGCCGCCGATGGTGGAGGTGACCACCGAGGGCAGGCGCGCCACGGTGGACAGCAAAAGGAAGGTGCTCAGCTTCATGGGGGTCAGCGGCACGATATAGGTCATGATATCCTTGGGCGTGCCGGGAATGAAAAACAGGATGAACACCCACAGCGCCAGCCTTTTTTCATTGTGGAGAAAGCGCAGCGATTCGATTTTCTCGCGCGGGAAAAACACCTCCACGGCCTTTACGCCAAAGCGCCTGACAAACAGGAACACCAGCAGCCCGCCCAGCAGGATGCCGATTTCGCACAGCAGCGTGCCGCGCCAGAAGCCAAAGGCATAGCCCGCTCCCAGCTCCAGCGGTTCGCCGGGAATGATGGCAATCACGATTTGCAGCACCGTCATGCCTAAAAAGGCCAGCTGCCCCAGCAGCCCGTGCCCCTGCACCCAGGCGCGGAACTGCTCCGGCTGGCGCACAAAGCGAATCAGCGGCCGCCCCACAAACCAGGATACAGCCAGCGTAAAAAGGATAAAAATAGCAATAGCGGCGGCATAAAGCGCCTTCTTATGTCGTTCAGTCATGATGGACTTCCTTTGATAATGGATTCAGAAGCGGGAACGAAATTTTCCCATTTTTTATTATACACGCTTCCATCGCGCAGGGCAAGGGAAAGCGTGCCGGGCAAATGTAACAAAGCACGGAAAAGCCGTTGACAAACCTTGCCTGGTATGATGATATGAAATTAAACCCATGGAATATCCTGAAATGGCTGAAAACAATTGCATGAATGACCGACAACCAAGAAAGGGGAGTAAGCGATGATGAAGAGAGTGCTTGTATTCCTGCTGGCTGCTTTGCTGCTGTGCGGCGTAGCGACGGCAATGGCTGATACGACAGCCGAAACGACAAGGAAAACCGTTTCGCCGCGCATCGACGCGGTGACGGCCATCCAAAATGAATGTGGGAAAAGCGCATTCGACGGCTATCGGTTGTACGGAATGCTGGAAAAAGCAAACGTTAAAAGCCTGATCGGCGTTGCGGAGGATGGAAGCGTACATCTCTGGACCGTTCGCTACGACGAAGACCTGCCGTCCCCGGAGGTATCCGGCAGCGAATTGCGGCTCTTTGCAGGACGCTCAGATTTCGAGCTGTCCACGCAGGTCGCCCCGCGCTATTCCAATGTAAGTATTCAAAACATGACTTTTTACGATGCGCATGAAGTGCAGCTGGAAACGGGCATCACCTATGCGTATTTTTACTCGAGCGACGAGCTGTACGGCTTCCGCCGCTGGGCGCTTACCTGGCAGGAGGATGGCACGCTGTATCAGGCAGACTGCAATCTGCTCCGGCCGATGGTTACGCTGGAGGAAGCGCAGGATGGCTTGGACGTTTGGCTGGAAAGCGCTTTCCCAGAATCCGGCATAAAGGCCGCCGATTTTGAGGCGAAGCTGTACGACAACGGCTATATCTTCACAACCCAGCTAAAGGGCGATCAGGTGATTGACGGGCATTATCCGGGCACGCAAATGGTTATCCGCTATGACAGAGACGAGGGCGTAACCAGATTGAACTATTACGAGTATTAAGCCTATGCCAAAAGAACCGCGCCGGGGGATCATGTCCTCCGGCGCGGTTGCTTTGATGGGAAAATGCGGATCACATATTCGACAGCATTTCTCTGCCCAGCGCGTACATGTAGCGCAGCTGAGCGGGCATCACGGCGTGCGGGGTGGGATTGAGCGCGTGCTCAAACGCGAAATCATGGTCATAGCCAATTTCATGCAGCGCGCGCATCACCCTGCTCCAATCGATCAAGCCTTCGTAGGGCAGCAGATGCACGTCCCTGGCTGTGCCGTAGTTATCGTCAATGTGCAGCGCCTTGACGCGGTGCCCCAGCAGGGTGAGCGCTTCGTATTGATCGTCGCCCGAAATCATGCCGTGGCCGGTATCCCAGCAGCAGCCCACCAGCGGGTTGTTGAAGGCGTCCACCAGCGCGCACAGCTCCTCCGCCTTGCAGCAAAAGCGCTTTTGCGTGATGTCGGGCATGTTTTCAATGGCAATGCCCACGCCCAGCTTGCCAGCCAGTTCTTCCAGTGGCTTGAGATACTCGCAGAAATAGCGGATGCTTTCCTCACGGGCAGCGCCCTCCGGCGCAAAGGGGTGGATAACCGTCCATTCCGCGCCCAGGATGGCTGCCGTGCGGATGCAGCGCTGCTCCAGCAGGCGCAGATGCTCCGCGTCCAGCGTTTGATAGCGCGCATAGTTGGTGGATACGCAGTGCGTCTGGCGGCAGACGATGCCTGCGCGCTCATCGGCCTCGCGCAGGGCGTTTATCTGCGCTTCCCAGGCGTCGTCATTTAGCAGGCCGGCAAACACCTTGCCGCCTTGCAGGCAAAACTGCCAGGTGCTCCAATCCAGCGCGTCAAAGCCCGCTGTGCGGATAACGGCCGGGATATCGGTCAGCGTCAGGGCATAATCAAAGTGATGATGCAAAATGGCGGTAGAGGTGGATAAGCGCATGGCGATGCTCTCCTTTGCGTGTGCTTTTCTTTATTATAGCGTACTTTGAGAAAAAATGGAATCAACAATTACGTCTGAGGACGGCAGCGCCAAATTCAAAGTTTGTTCACACGCCTGCAAAAAATTGACGGTATCCTATGATCGTCAGAAGAAACCTGAACTTCCCAATTACAGGAGGTACGCAACGATGAAGAAACGAGTTTTTGCTTTATTGATAGCCATGGCTTTGTTGACTGTCAGCGTATGCGCGCTGGCTGAACCGCCCGCCAAACCCGAGGGCACACCGCCTACCGGGCAGGGCAGCAATCCGCCTGACATGCCGACAGGCAATCCCCCGGACGGTATGGGTACGCCGCCTGACGGCATGGGCGGGCCGGGCGGTCAAAGCAGCGCGCCCAGCGAGTATGCGGCGGTGAACACCCTGGCCGAGGATGCGACGCTGACCGGCGCGATTGAATCCACCGGCACGGATGAAAACGCCGTGCATGTGGCCGCGGGCGAAACGACGATTGAGGACGCGCAGATTAGCCGCGTATCCAACGACAGCACAGGCGGCGACAGCGCCAGCTTTTACGGCGTGGGCGCGGCGTTGCTGACCACTGGCGGCAGCGCGACCGTCCGCAACAGCGCCATCTCTACCGATGCGAAGGGCGGCGCGGGTGTGTTTGCCTATGGCGATGGCATTGTCTATGTAGCTGACAGTACCATCGAGACCACGCAGGATACCTCGGGCGGCATCCATGTGGCGGGCGGCGGCACGCTGTACGCCAGCAACCTGACCGTTACCACCCAGGGCGAATCCTCGGCGGCCATCCGCTCCGACCGCGGCGGCGGACTGCTGGTGGCGGACGGCGGCAGCTACACCAGCAACGGCGTAGGTTCGCCTGCCGTATACGTCACGGCGGATATCACCATCCACAATGCGCAGCTGACCGCCAACGGCTCTGAAGCGCTGTGCCTGGAGGGCCTGAACGCTGTGCGGCTGTACGATTGTACTCTCAGCGGCAACATGGCCGATCTGGATCAGAACGACAACACCTGGAATGTGATCCTGTATCAGAGCATGTCGGGCGACTCCCAGGTGGGCAAGGGCAGCTTTGAAATGACCGGTGGTACGCTGATTGCCAACAACGGCGGCATTTTCTATACCACCAACACGGAGAGCGAGTTTGTGCTCAGCAACGTGACCATCCAGGCTGCGGCGGATAGTGAGTATTTCCTGCGCTGCACGGGCAACAGCAACCAGCGCGGCTGGGGTACTGCCGGTGCGAACGGCGCGGATTGTGTGTTCACCGGCATCGCCCAGCAGATGCAGGGCAATGTGATCTGGGACAGCATTTCCACCCTGGATCTGTACCTGAAGGCGCAGAGCACGCTGACCGGCGCGGTGGTGCAGGATGAGTCCTGCGCGGGCGAGGGCGGCAACGGCTACTGCGTGGTGCATGTATCCGAGAATTCCACCTGGACGGTGACGGCGGACAGCACGGTGACGGCGCTGTACTGTGCGGGCAATCTGGTGGATGCGCAGGGCAACACGGTGCGCGTGGTATCCCCCGAAGGCGAAGTGCTGCGCGAGGGCACCAGCGACGTAACCGTCACGGCGGACTACTACGAGGCTGCCTGCGACCTGAGCGGCCAGGGCGCCGTGAGCCAGTGGAGCGACTACGCGGTGGAGTTTTAAGGTTATTATAAAAAAGCGGGAGCGAAGGCTCCCGCTTTTTGCGTGCGGCAATCAATCGCCATAAAATTCCTGGCGCTCTGGCTTGGGTGCTTTTTTGCTTCTGCTATTCTGTAATTGAGAAGGAAACATTTGAATCCGTTGGAAGGAAAAGTACGATGCGCATCGAAGTATCCGGTATGTGCAGCAATGCAAAATAACAGAACCGAAAAGAGGAAGAGCAAATGATCAAGAGCGGGGACTATCAGTATATTCTGCTGACTGATGGAACGGCAGAGCTCACAAACTATACCGCCTATGCGAAGTTCTTGACCGTCCCTGCCCAAATAGATGGACATGCCGTGGCGAGCATAGGAAGCGAAGCGTTCATCAACTCCGAATTCCTTTCAAGTATTATACTTCCTGACTGTCTGACAACCATCGGGATCGATGCGTTCTGTGGGTGCAGCTTCCTTACGAGCATCACGCTGCCGAACAGCCTGACAAGCATCGGAGGCGGGGCGTTCGATCTATGCACATCTCTTACGAGCATTACACTGCCGGATAGCTTGCTGAGTATCGGAGGAAATCCGTTTACTTCCTGTGATAACCTAACGCAAATTCAGGTATCTCCCGATCATCCAATGCTTGTTACAACCAATGGCGTACTGTTTAATAAAGCAGAAAAAAAGCTGATTTGCTATCCTTGTGCATTTATGCAGGAAAGCTATGCGGTTCCCTGCGGCATCACGAGCATCGGAAACAATGCATTTTATGAATGCAGTTCTCTTACGAGCATCACGCTGCCAGATAACCTGACAACCATTAAAGCCGGGGCTTTCTCTGGCTGCGAATCTCTTACGAACATCACACTGCCAGACAGCCTGACAACCATTGAAGCTTGGACTTTTTCTGGATGCGAATCCCTTGCGAGCATCACGCTGCCGGGCAGTCCGACATGCATCAGAAACTGGGCTTTCTCTGGATGCAAATCCCTTGCAAGCATCGCGCTGCCGAACAGCCTGACAACCATCGGAAATGGGGCATTTGCTGGCTGCGAATCCTTTACGAACATCACCCTGCCGAGCAGCCTGACAACCATTGGAAACTGGGCGTTCGAATCCTGCTCAGTTTCGCTTAGCTTTACGGTTGTTCGCGGTTCCTGGGCGGAAAACTGGTGCAAGGAGAATGGAAAGAATTATACCTATTCCAACTCAATAGACTGACTGGGCAACTGAGAATAAAAAACGCTTCGCGTCCCACGATGCTGCGGGACGCGAAGCTGTTTTGGGGTGCGACAGGCAAGGATATAGGTTGCGCCATCACCCGCTTCTGTTGTTTTTTCAGCCTTTTTATTGTGAAGACGAGGTGTTTTGCAGATTCTCTTGCATAGCTGCCGCCTTATTCCCTCACTGTCTCCGGCTCCTCAAAGTCCTCCTGCGCGGGGGGCATATGGTCGCACACCATAAACAGCGCGTCCTCGCCGTTATCCTCATAGTATTTTTTTCGCACGCCTACCTGGATAAAGCCCAGGGAGCGGTACAGGCTCTGCGCCGTTTCGTTGCTGCGGCGCACCTCCAGGGTCATGTAGGTTACGCCCAGGTTGGCGGCGTACTGCATCAGCCCGGCGGTCAGCTGGCGGCCGATGCCCTGGCCGCGGTAGTCCTCGCGCACGGCGATGTTGGTGATATGCCCCTCGTCGATGACCACCCATACCCCGGCGAGGCCAATGATATCGCCCGTCGGCGTTTGCGCCACCAAGTAGCGCGCGCAGGCGTTGCGGGTCATTTCCTCTTCAAAGGATTGCAGGCTCCAGGGAATGGCGAAGGTGGCGGCCTCGATGGCGTGCACGGCTGGCGCGTCGGCCAGGGCCATGCGGCGCAGGGTGATATCAGCCATGCTGCTTGGCCTCCCGCGCGGCGCGTTCGCGCTCCGCCTGCGGGGCGCGCAGGTACAGGGGCTGAAGCGTCAGATAATCCACGGCCTGATCCGCATCGCGCGCGGCCAGGGCGGCCACGGCGGCAGGGCGCAGATAGGCGCAGGGCGCGGCGGCAAAACGCACGCGATCACCCAGGCAATCGGCAATCTGCTGCCGGTACACGGCTACGCCGTCGCCGGTAAAGAGAAAGCGCTCGCCCAGCGGGCTGATTTTATCCAAATATTCAGGGAGCTTGAGCACGCAATCGTCCAGCAGGCGCTTGCCATTGCAAAATGCCGCGCCGTACACCTGCTGCACACGCGCATCCTGAATGGGGCACACGATCTCATCCCGTGCTTCCAGCCCGGCAGCGGTGGCTTCCAGCGCGTCCACAGCCACGCAGGGAATGCCCAGCGCGTGGGACAGCGCCTTGACGGCGGTAACGCCGATGCGCACGCCCGTGAAGGAACCGGGGCCGATGGTAACGGCCAGCAGGGTGAGCTGCTCCTTGGTAACGCCCGCGCGCAGCAGCGCCTCCTCCACCATGGGCATGATGTTTTCGGAGTGCGTCATTTTGTTGACGGCGGCGGCCTCATAGCGGATTGCGCCGTCGCACCATACGCTTACGCCCGCGACCGGGCCCGAGGTGTCAATTGCCAGGATGATCATGCGTATTCTCCCATTCTCCGCGCGGAATCAGGGCGATTTCACGCGCGCCGTTTTCCAGGGGGGTCAGCCGCACTTCCAGCGCGGTTTCGGGCAGCAGATCGCTGGCGCGCTCATGCCACTCAATCAGGGTTACGCCATTGCCGCCGATGTACTCGTCCAGGCCCATATCGGTCAATTCGCTTTCATCGCCGATACGGTACCAGTCAAAGTGGTACAGCGGCACGCGGCCCTCTTCGTATACGTTCAGGATGGTAAAGGATGGGCTGGGCACGGCGCAGGCAATGCCAAGGCCGCGCGCCACGCCCCGGGCAAACTCGCTTTTGCCCGCGCCCATATCGCCGGACAGCAAAATCACATCGCCCGCGCGCAGCGTCGGGGCCAGCCGCGCGCCAAGGGCCTGGGTGGATTCACGATCCGGACAGAGACAGGTGATCACTTTCTATTTCCTTCCTTTTGCTGGGCGCGGTGCAGCAGGCGCGACAGCCTCTTGTACAGCACAAACGTGACGGCGCTGACGACCACGCCCTTGATCAGGTTAAAGGGGATAACGGCGACGGCAATGCAGTTGGATACGGAGCTGAAGCCCTCGTTAACCAGCTTTTGCGCATAATCCGCGCCCAGGTAGAGCGGAAGCAGCAGGTACAGGTTGCTCAGGATGCCGCCCACAATCATGCATGCGCTGCCCACGATCATGCCAATCAGCGCACCCCGGCGGGTATGCTGGCGGCGATAGATCAGCGAAGCGGGCAGCATAAAGCACAGTCCAAGCAGAAAATCAGCCAGCTGGCCAACCATGGCCGAATCGCTGACGAACAGGTGAATCACGTTGGTAATGGTCAGCACGATCAGGCCGGATACAGGGCCCAGGGCAAAGCCGGTCAGCATAACGGGCACGAAGCTCAGATCCAGCTTGAGCCACGGGGCCAGAAAAGCCATGGGAATTTTCAGCGTCAGGCTCAGCACGACGGAGATGGCGCTCATGACGCCAATGTAGCACAGATCGGCGGTGGAGATACGGCGTTTTTTGATGGTTGACATTGTTCTTTCCTCCCAATAAAAATTGCCCCCGACGCGCAATCGGGGGCAATGCAAAGAAGCCTTGCGGTTTCTTCTCTCATCCAGACTGTACTGTCGGCCATGGAATTACACCATGTCAGCCTTGCGGCTCGCGGGCTATACCGCCGGTCGGGAATTGCCGCTGCGCGCGCGGCTCACCCTGCCCCGAAGAAGTTGCCTGGTTTTCGTTTTCTCCGAAAACCAGCTGCATTGTAGCACGGGGATAGGGAGGCTGTCAACCACTAAATATCAGAACACCAGCGTCGCGCCCTCGGGACGGACGGAGAGCACATAGCAGCTCTTATCGCCAAACATCTGGCGCATGTGGCGAAGGAAGCGCTCCTCCTGCGCCTGGGGCACCAGGTTCAGCGTGGTGCCGGCAAAGCCGCCGCCATGCACGCGGTACGCGCCGCAATCGTGCAGCATATACTCGGCCATGGACAGCGCCACGCACAGGGGCTGCTCGGGGCTGTTCTTGGCATACACGTTTTGCAGGTACATCCAGCTGCTGCGGCCGGATTCAATCAGGATGCGCTTGATCTCGTCGATCTGATCGGCCTTGACGGCGTTGACCAGCGCGTGCACGCGGTCGTTTTCATTGTAATAATGCAGGGCGCGCAGCAGGGCGCGGTCGCCCGCCTCGCGGCGCACACGGGGCATCTCCTGCCACAGCTGCTCGGGGCGCACGCGGCGCAGGGTTTCCTCGCCGAAGCAATGCGCCACCTTGTTCATTTCGCTGCGGATCGCGCCGTATTCCTCCGTCAGGTCATCATGGCTGCCGCCGGTGTTGACCACGATCAGCGAATAGCCGCGCGCGGCAAAATCATACTGCAAAGGCGTTACCTTGGGCTCCGCCTTGAAATCGATGGCGACCAGGCCACCCACGGAGGAAGCCATCTGATCCATCAGCCCGCAGGGCTTGCCAAAATAAACGTTTTCGGCATACTGGGCAATCTTGGCGCGCTCGATGGGATCTACCTTCATGCCGTTATACAGCGCGTCGAAAATGGCGCAGATCAGCACCTCAAAGGCGGCGGAGGACGAAAGCCCGCTGCCCGAAAGCACATTGGAGGTGGCCGTGCCGTCAAAGCCGCGCACCATGCAGCCCATTTCCTGCATGCGGGCGGCGATGCCGCGGATGATGGAGGCCGGGGTGCCCTGCTCCTCCTTCACGGGGGAAAGGTTGTTCAGGTCCACGCGGATGGGCGCAAAGCCCTCGCTGTGCAGGGTGATCTGCAGATCGTCGCGCGGGGACACGGCGGCGACGGTATCCAGATTGACCGCCGCAGCCAGCACGCGGCCGTTGTTATGGTCGGTGTGGTTGCCGCACAGCTCGGTGCGTCCGGGGGCGCTGACCAGCAGGGGCATTTTTTCGGTGCCAAACAGATCCTCATGCCGCTTGAGCAGCAGCATGTAGCGTTCCATCTGGCGGGCGACCTCGCCCTCGCGGCTGCCGTACAGCTGCACCATGCGGGTCATGCCCTCGGCGGATTTGATCATGCGCATCAGATCGCTGCAGGATTTCATCATTTGCTGTTTCCCCCATCCAGAATCTTTTGCCAGAAAGCCATAAACGCGGGCAGGCCTGCATCATTGAGAGCCTGCTCAAACTGCGCGAAGGATGCATCGGTGATTTCGACCTCGCCCAGCACCCAGCGGGCTATGGACTCGTCCACCAGACGGCCGATGGCGGCCTGCAGCGGGGCGATTTCCTCCTGCTGCGCCCTGGTGAGCGAGTAATACGGGAAGGGCCGCTGCGCGCTTGCGTTTACCACGTCCAGCTGCTCGGAGATATAGCGCACGGTGGAATCGCTGTAGCAGCGCTGGAAAGCGTCGGAGGACAGGCCGGGCACGGCCGTACCGGAGGTAATCAGCGTTTCGCTGGTAAAGTAGGTGTTGTTCTTGGCCGACTCGGTCATGCGCCAGGAGCCGTCGGGATCGACGATATAGTCGGTATTCTCCTCGCCCGCGCTGGCCAGGATATGCACTTCCTCGGTGTAGAACTGATCCGCCCATTGCAGCAGGGCGTGCACATCCGCGCAGTGCGTGGTGATGGCGAAGGTGCCGGTTGTCACCGCGCCGGCAAAGTCGCGGTACACAGCTTCGCCGTTATAGGCCAGGGGCGGCATCACAGCGTACTGCGTTGCCCAGGCGGCGGGCAGGAAGGTAGTGGTCATGGTGGTGATGACCCCGCCGTACACGTTGGCCTTGTCGCTGTCCGTCACCTGACGCAGGGTATCGGAGGTGGAAAAGCCGTCCTTGTCGATCAGTCCCTCGGTGTAGAGCAGGCGCAGCCATTCGATGAAGGGGCGGAAATTCTCATTCAGCGGCACAAACTCCGCCTGGCCGTCCACCGCGCGGATGTTATAATCGTTCGCAATCAGACCAAAGGCATGGCCCAGGAATTTGAGATCGAAGGAGCCGATAAAGGCCAGCGGGATCTCATCCTTCTTGCCGTTGCGGTTGGGATCCTGATCCCGGAAGGCGCGCAGCACATCCGTCAGCTCGTCAACCGTGGTGGGCATGGACAGCTTCAGCGTGTCCAGCCAGGATTTGTTCAGCCACACGCTGTTCTGCATAGGCTGCTCGGAGATGGCAGGCAGGGCGGCGATGCGGCCGTCGGGCAGGGTGATGGCGTCCCAGTACTCGGGATGCGCCTGCAGGATGGCGTACAAGTTGGGACAATCCTGCTCCAGATAGGGCTTCAGGTCCACCAGCACGCCGCGATCCAGCATATCCATGCACTCGTCGGGCGACAGGCGCGCCTTGAACAGCACGTCCGGCAGCTCGTCGCTCCCGGCGGTCATGGCCGCCTTGGCAGCCGTCCATTCATCCTCCTTGCCATACTGGCGATAGGTGAATTTTACGCCGGTTTTATCTTCCATTCGCTTAAAAAAGAGGTTGGATTCCCAGTTTCGGTATACGTTTTCCGGATCGTATCCGGCCATGGAATATTCTGCCAGCGCGGTGCAGGGCAGCAGCAGCGCAAGCAGCAGGCAAATCAAACGCTTCATCAAGGGGGATACCTCCTTCGTGATCGTCCTATTATTATACAACAATCGCGCCGTGCAGCGCAACAAATTTCTTGCGCGCCCGGCGCGATGAACTTGGGCAGTGAAACTGGGCTTGATCAATCCAGATAGGTCATCGTTCCCTGATCGGCGTTCAGCTCCACCCTTCTGCCGATATCCAGGATGGCGTGGCTGCGGCCATGGCCGAAATCATCACAGTAAACCACGGGAATGCCCCAGCGCTGGCCAAGGCGCGTCAGGCGGGAAAGCAGCTCGGGATACACCGTTTCGGAATAGTGACCTACCAGCAGACCCGAAACGCAGGCCATCACCCCGCTTTGCTCAATGTGGCTGAGCATGGCGCTGAAATACGCCCGGTCGCCGAATTTTTCATGATCCTCTAAAAACAGCACGTATTTTTGCTGGCGGTCGTAGCGCAGATAATCGCCGCCCAGCATCAGCGCGACGTTGCGCAGATAGCCGCCCATCAGCACGCCCTGCGCGCGCCCGCCGGTCAGCGGCTGCCAGGGGGTGTTGGCGATGTGCGCCTCCGCGCTGCCCATCAGGTGCTGCACGAAGTTGGCGTAGTCATACTCGCGCAGATCGGAAAATGCGCCGGGAGCCATGCCGTAATAGGTGGTGACGCCGGTGCGCGACCATACGGCGCTGAGCACAAAGGTGCCGTCGCTGTAGCTGCACAGGCGCTTGGGATGGGCGCGCAGATAATCATAATCGATCATCGGCAGCAGCTCGTTGCCCCCTTCGCCGCCGCCAAAGAGGATGAGCTGCACGGCGGGATCGTGAATCAGCTGGTTCAGATCGTCCGCCCGTTCCTGAGGCGTAGCCAGATAGGTATCGCTGCTGCTGTACAGGTGCTCGGCTTCGATTACCTGAAAGCCGCGCCGACGCAGCTGATACAGGATGGGCTGGTAGCGCTCGAAATTGGCCACGTGGCTGGGGGAACAGATGCCAACCGTTCCGCCGGGCGACAGAATGGGTGCAATCATTTCAGCTCTGCCTCCTTGAGGGTATTGAGGTAAACGCCCCAGCGCTCGCGGCTGGTGGCCACAAAGGTAGGATCGTTCATGAAGGCCAGCAGCTCTGGCAGCGTCAGCCAGCGATAGGCCACGGTTTCGCCGGGCTGAAGGGTGATAGCCTCCTTATCGCCCGCATAGCGGCACACATAGCCGTGATAGATGGCGTGCCTGCCGGGCCAGGTGATTTCAAAGGCCGGGGCCAGCGCGTCGGCCTGGATGCCGGTTTCCTCGCGCAGCTCGCGCATCGCGCCGCTCAGCGCGGTTTCACCGGCCAGCACGCTGCCGCCCGCGCTCAGCTCCCAGCAGCCTGGAAAGGCGGGCTTTTGTGGATCGCGCTGGGTCAGCAGAAAGCTGCCGTCCGTGTGGCGCACCAAAATATCCGCCACCAGGTGGTATTCGCCCGCGGGAACCTCCTCCCCGCGGATCAGCGTGTGCTCCAGGCTATTGCCCCGCACGTCATAGGCGTCCCAAAGTTCCATGCTTTTCCGCCTTTCATAGGTTCAGGTAGCCTTTGAGCACCTTGAGGGAGTTGAGCACGCCGTCCACATGGCTGCGCTCATAGCCGTGGCTGGCATATACGCCCGCGCCAATCAGCCCATGGCGGATGTCGTTGCCCGCGCGCAGGGTGGCTTCCACATCCGAGCCATAGGCGGGATACACGTCTACCGCGTAGTCCGCGCCCTCACGCTTGGCCGCATCGATCAGCTTGCCCACCACCTCATAGCTGTAGGGGCCGCCCGAATCCTTGGCGCAGATGGATACCTGACGTTCAGTACAGGTAAGGCCGTCGCCCACACAGCCCATATCCACGCTGATGGCTTCGGTCACGCCCGCAGGCACGGAGGCCGAGCCGCCGTGGCCCACTTCCTCATAAACCGTCACATGGGCGTATACGCGGCGCGCGGGGGTCAGATGACGATCCTTCATATATTTGGCCAGACCCAGCAGGATGCCTACCGACAGCTTATCATCCAGGAAGCGGCTCTTGATATAACCGGAGGCCGTCACGCGGGTGCGGGGCTCAAAGCAGACGATATCGCCCACCTCAATGCCCAGCTCACGCGTATCCTGGGCGGATTTCACATCCTCGTCCAGCACCACTTCGGTGGTGTTGAAATCACGCTTGGTATCGCCATATTTGGTGTTTACATGGATGGACGCGTTGCACAGCTGCAGCGTGCCTTCGATCACCTTGCCGGCACGGGTATATACGCGCACGTTTTCGGTTTCGCCGTTTTCGGCGCGCATGCCGCCCAGATTGGTTACGCGCAGGCGGCCGTTGCCCTTGATTTCAGCCACCATTGCGCCCAAGGTGTCGGCGTGGGCTTCCAGCAGCAGCGAGTCCTGCGCATCCTGCCCGCCCAGATCAATCAGCACGCCGCCCTTTCGGGTGATGTGCGCGGAATAGCCTAAACTGGAAAAAGCACTCAAAACCCACTGCGCGGCGGCAGCGGTAAAACCCGAGGGACTGTCAATGGCCAAAAGCTGCTGCGTCTGTTCCACAGCGTATAGCGCGTATTCCCGTTCCATACAAGTACCTCCTTACGTTCATGGTGGTAGTCTATCACAATGGAAAGAAATTGTAAAGCTGGCCGCCGCCCCTTGCCGCGCGGAGAGATTTGGGTTATAATACAGGCAAGAACCATGCCTTGGACAAAGGGGAGGTGCGCGCTTGATCCGGCGTAAAACCATCATTCACTGGCTGATTGTGGGCGTTGTGTGCATTTTAGCGGCTGCGATGCTGCTGATATTGCGGCACATAGTGGGCAACACGGCCAGCAAGCCCGCCGATACAGCGCAGCAGCAGGGGACAAGCACCGCCGATACCGGCAGCGCTAACGTCAGCTCCGCCCTGCAGCGCGGGCCGTTTTACCTGAAGATTACCACCACCCGGTTTGGTGAAAAGACATACCAGAGCTTTGAGGTCTACTTTACCAACAGCGAAACCAACGATCCGATCTTCTCCTGCGGGCGAAGCTTTGCCGCCGACGAGGTGAAGTCCATCGGCTGGTCCAGCGAGGGCTATGACGTGGTGGTGCGCCTGCGCAACGGAAGCACCATAACCTACCCCTACGACGACGTATCCAGCTGGCAGCAGTAACTGCAAATGAAAACGCATCCGCCAGGTTCTTCTGATGGATGCGCTTTTTTGTATAACGAACCCGCCTCGGAAGGTTGCTTCCGGGGCGGTTTGGCATGGTTATTTTTCTTCGCCAAAGTGCTGGGGCGTTTCGATGTTCCAGTGCACGATGCACCACTGGCCGTTATCCTTGAGGCGCAGCACGCAGCAGGCACAGTTGAAGATGGGCATCGGGAAGCCCGGCATCTGGCCGCCCACGATGACGGCAGCCAGCGTGCGCATGGTGCCCGCGTGGGTCACAGCCGCGACGGTATGCACGTCCTTGGGCAGCTCCTCCATCTTTTTGAGGAAGCCGCGGGCGCGGGCGAACAGATCCTCTACATCGTCGCCGCCAAACTGGCGGAACGACCAGGTCTTGCGCGCCTGGGCATAGCGTTCGCCGTACTTTTCGGCGCACTCGGTATATTTCATGCCCGCCAGCTCGCCGCTGTTGGCTTCGCGCAGCAGCTCGGTGTATTCGCAGTCATCGCGCTGGCCGAAGATATGCTCAAAGGTCTCGCGCGTGCGCACCAGATCGCTGCAGAAGTAACGGTCAAAGGGAAAATCGCGGAAGTGCTCACCCGCGCGGTCGGCCTGCTCACGGCCGGTATCGTTCAGGCCGTAGGGCAGCCAGCCGGTGTGGCGGCCGTCGTTGTTGCAATAGGTTTCGCCATGGCGGAAAAGATAAACATCCAGCATCAGAACACCTCAAAGTTGAAGATGTGAGCCACGGAGCTGCCGTAGTCCTCCACCTTGGTTTCGCTGAAGTACGTGCTCAGGGGGATAAAGCGTATTGCGCGGGCAGTGATATCCAGCGGCTGCTTGATGAAGCGCTGATGGTTTTCCTTATCCTCGTATACCACGCGCCACTGGCCGTCCTCCCCCTGGGCCTCGATCTTGTAGTGCTTGATCATGCACTTGGGGAAGCCGAAGGTGGTCTGGTTGTGGCTGTAGGGGTAGAACATGACGCTGGTGGTGTTCAGGCCGTCGGGGTTGCCCGCCACAAACTCGCGGTTCAGGTCGCTATCCACCACCAGGCGGAAGCCAGCCACATGCTTGGGCTCGCTGAAGGTGTAGGTGACGGCCTTGTTGGTCTTGCCAAAGTAGCCGTTATCCTTGCCCCAGATGCGGCGATCCAGGCCGTTGATCAGGTCGGAGCAGTCGCCGTAATCGCAGGTCAGCGTGGCCTCCTTGGACAGGGGCGCGATCTTGCGGCGCAGGCCGGGCAGGAAGCAGTCGTCCTCCATCAGGGTATCCTGAATTTCGGTGATGTACTGCTGGCAGGCCTGGCGGGGCGTGAGATCATGACGCACGGCGATGGCCGCGCCCGTGCCGGCAGCCTGCCCCAGCAGGCCGATGGTGCCCATCACGCGGGTGGAGCTGAAGGCTACGTGGGAAGCGCTGATGTTGCGCCCGGCGAACATCAGGGTTTCGATGTTATGGGAATACAGGCTGCGGAAGGGGATGGGATAGGGCTCGCTCAGACGGCGCTTTTGCAGGTGCGCGCCGCCCTTGGCGTCCATGCGGAAGCCGCCGGGCAGGTGGTTGTCAATCTGCCAGCCGCCGTAGGCGATGGTATCCACAAAGGGCGTGCAGTTTTCCACGTCGTGCTGGGTCAGCACATAGTCGCCCACATAGCGGCGGCTTTCGCGCTTGCCGGGCAGGAAGCCGATCCATTCCAGATCCCAGTTTTCCGCGCCGTGATCGCCGTGGTTCTTCATATGATCCCACACGCCGAAAGCAATCTTGAGCAGCTCGTCGCGCACTTCCTCGGTGTCGCCGATGCTGTCCTGCATGCCGCCCAATTCTACCCAGTAGAAGTTGGTGTTGATGGCGTGCAGATCGTGGGGCTTGTTGTTCATCGCGTCGTCGTCCGGGAAATCATAGGCCCAGGCAGGCGGCGTATAGGAGATGGGATGGTCGGTCTCGCGGCACTGGATCAGGATGCTCATGCCCATGGTGTGGTTATCCGCCTGATCCAGACCGAACTCCTCATTATATTCGCTCTTGGCTTCGCGGCCCACCTTGTATTCAGCGCCGGTCAGCGGGGCCAGGATGCTGTCGCCCGAGCTGTCCACAAAGATCTTGGCGTGCACTTCATGCCACTTGTAGGTGGTCAGCTGGAAGCCGCGCACGCTCTCGATGCGGCTGCCATCCATGGTGGCGTCGCAGCAGGTGCAGTTGAGCAGCAGCTCGATGTTGGGCTCAAAGCGAACCATTTCATACAGCAGCGCATCCCAGGTGGTAAAGTTGCGGCGGGGATTGCGATGCATGTTTTCCAGCTGCAATTCTTCCATGATACCCGTTTCCTGCAGATCGCGCACGCGGGTGCCCGCGCCGCTGATCCACATGCGGATTTCGCTGCTGGCGTTGCCGCCAAGCACCGGGCGATCCTGCATCAGAAGCACCTTCGCGCCGTGGCGCGCCGCGGAAATGGCGGTAAACATGCCGCCGATGCCGCCGCCTACCACGCAGACATCAGTATTGTGAACAACCGTCGTCAGGGGAGAGCTCATATTCTTTATCCTCCAGTCCTGTAATTGATCTATCGTGTGCGTATGCCCTGCGGCTTACGCCTGCGCCTCATCGGCAAAAAGCTGACGCTCCAGCTCGGCCATGGTGGGGGCGACAAAGGTGGCCTTGCTGGGCTCCTCATAGCGCGCGCCGAACAGCGCGCCCGTCATGCCGTATTCCACCGCGCCGTTTACGTCGGTCACGGGGTTATCGCCCACCATCAGCGTGCGGGACAGGTCGGTAGCGCCGCTGCGCTTGAAGATGGTGTCAAAGTACTTGGGGCTGGGCTTCATCGCGCCCACATCGTCGGCGGCGAACTTGCCATCCAGCCATTTGGAAAGGCCTGCGTTGGCCACACGGCCGTTCATCACCTCGCCGATGCCGTTGGAGGCGGTAAACAGGCGCGCGCCGGCGTTGTGCAGCCGCTCCAGCAGATGGGCCGCGCCCTGCTGCGGATCATAGGCATGCGCCAGCTGATCCAGGAACCACGGGGCGACCTCCTCGGCGGGCTTAAAGAAAGGATAGCGCTCAAACAGGCGCTCAAAGCGCATCACATACAGCCGCTCGCGGGTGATTTGCCCTGCGTCCAGGTATACCCAGAGCTTGCGGTTGATTTCGCGGTAGGTATCGCCCACCTCGTCGCCCACGGTCTGGCCCTGCTGGGCGTACAGCTCACGGATGATGCGCCGCTCGGACGTGGGCGTGTCCAGCAGGCAATAATCGATATCAAAGAATACGGTGGTAAATTTCACTTTTGTCCCTCCGTTGCGCGCAGTGCGGCAGAATACCTAAGAATCCGTATGCTATTATAGCCGTTATCCCGCGCCGCGTCCCTTCATATTGTGACTATCCCAGGTCACAAACCGCGCAGAAAAACAGAAAATTTTGTTTTTATGCAATAAAACGGCTTGCTTTTCAGTCTATACCATGAGATAGTTGAGATACAAAGGAGGTGCGGCATGGAGAAGGAAGCCTTTGAGCGCGAGCTGCTGGCGCTGACGGATACGCTGTATCGCGTGTCGGCCAGCATCCTGCCGCGCCAGTGCGACCGCGAGGACGCCATCCAGGAAAGCATCCTGACTGCATTGCAGAAGCGCGAGCGGCTGCGGGACGACGGCGCGCTGCGCGCCTGGGTGGTACGAATCCTGGTGAACAACTGCTATGATATCCTGCGCTCACAAAAGCGAGAAACCAGCCTGCCACCCGATCAGGCGGAGATCATGCGCTGGGACGCGTCGCCGGACGCGGACCTGATGATGCGCGATCTGCTGCTTGGCCTGGCCGATGAATACCGCCTGCCGCTGATGCTTTTTTATGCGGAAGGCTACAGGATACGCGAGATAGCTGAAATCCTGCATCTGCCGCAGGGTACGGTGCAATCCCGCCTGCACCGCGCCAAAAAGCTGCTGCGGCAAAGCATGGCCCTTGAAAAGGAGATGAGCGAGAGATGAAGCCCTCACGACTGCGCTGCGCCTTTGGCTCCACGCCTGCCAGCGTGCGCCGCACGGTGGAAAAGGCCGCGCGCAATCCTGCGCCGCAGCCTGCCCGCCAGCACGGTTATCCTGCCGAAGCAAACGATCCTCCCGCGCCGCCCAGCCGCGCGCGCTTCTTTGCGCTGCTGATCCCCGCCGCGCTGCTGCTGGCGCTGACGGCGCTGCTGGCCTTCAGCAGCGGCAGGCTGCCGCTGTAACGGCCTTACTGCGCCCAGAGATCGCCGAATATTTCGCGCATTTGCGCATCGGTAAGCGAAAAGAACCTTTGCGCGTCCCACATCATTTCAGATACGCGCGGGGTAGCGCCGCCGATAAAATCGCGCAGCTGCTGCACATATTGCTGCCAGGTGCCCACGCTGAAGCCCCAGCGGGCTTGATTGCGGGCGATGTCCGCGCCTACCTGCTCGGCCAGGGCGTTTAGCTGTGATAGCACACGCTGCGTATCATAGGTGGTGCGCAGGTGCATGGCCAGGCGGGACAGAAACAGCGCCTTGAAATCCTCGTTTTTCAGCAGTGCAGTGATGACCACGGTGTTTAATTCCGTATCCTCGCGGCCAGCCTGCAAGGCGTCGCTGAGGGGACGTTCCTCAAACAGCGCGGCAAAATCCACATCGAAATTCACGATGTGCCAGCGTCCATCCCCGCCACGGCTGCGGCAGACGCGGATATTGTTAAAGTCCTTGTCGCCCGTATAGGCGCGGGCGATATAATAATCGATAAAGCTCTCGGCGCACAGCTGAGAAAGCACGTATTGATAGTTGGTTTCATCCTGCAAATCGCTGCGGCGGCAGAAATCGTTCAGGCGGATCCAATCCGTTTTATCGCCGTATTCCTGCCGCGTCCAGCCGTTTACCATGTCGATATCGTCTTCGTTGCCGCCCAGGTAGGCCGCCGCAAAGGCCGCGTCCGCGCGCTCGCGGATGAAATAGACGCCGTAATACTGGCCGTTCAAAAACAGATTGACCGGCTTATATTGCTGGCAAAGCACCTCGGGCATGGTTTCGCGGGTCAGGTTGGTGAAAAACTCATCCCGGAACAGCGAATGATTGTCGTCCTGCGCGCCGCTGCGCAGAATCAGCGAGTGATAGCCGTCCGCCGGGTTTTCGTCAAACAGCGGATAGTCCAGCCGGCTTGCGCCGTACTTGGCGCGGAAACGCACCTGGAAGGACTTCTTCATGCGCTTGCGGCTGTTGTTGCCGTGGATTTTCAGCCCGCAGTCTACACTGAAGGCCGCTGCGCCATTCTCGATCAGGGTGATGTTGGCCGCAGCTTCCAGCACGCGGTTGCCGTAATCAGTGTAGATACCATAGGGGCCAAACAGCGCCCCCGGCTTGGCCGCCACCATCAGCAGCGGCAGACTGTAATCGGTCAGCCCCACGGCATACTGCGCCGTGGTAATGGACGAGGGCAGGCAATCCGCCTGATAGGCAATGGCACGCACGGCGGTGGGCTGGCTGATGGTCAGCACTTCTCCCTGATAGCGCGTGCTGGCGCGGCTGGGTGCGCTGCCATCGGTGGTATAGTAGATTTCCCCCTCGCCCAGCAGTCGCACCTGCACGGCGTTTGCGTATATGCCTGCGGCCAGATCCATGCTGGGGGCTTGCGCCACGCCGCGCAGGCCTTTTTCATTTTCGCGGCCGATGGAGGGCGTATCATAATAGCAATACCGCCCCTGCCATACGCCGTAGCTTTGATTTGCGCCCAGGGCGGGCACGGCCAGCGCGTCAACGACTTGACCCTCCAGATCAAACAGATACAGCGTTTCGCCGGCTGCGCTCAGGCTGAAATTGGCCTGGCTGCCACCCGCGCCCGAGGCGTAAACCACATAGCATGCGCCAGGGGCCAGTTCCGTATCGGGCAGCCGCCAACAGCGCGATTCCTCGCGGCTGTCAGCCAGGTAATAATTGGATAGCCGCAGCGTTTTGCCGCTGGTGTTTTGCAGCTCGATCAGATCGGGATATGCGCTGTCCAATGCCAGCAGGGTATCGTTGCAGGATACGGCCTCGCTGAGTGTCAGCGCGCGATGGGTGGATTGATACCACTGCGTGCCGCCTTCATCGGTATTGGCATAGCCGGGGGAGGGTTGCATGGACACGCCGTTTTCGCGCGTCCATACCTCGCCTTTTTGCAGGGCGGGCAAGGTCAGGGTATCGGCTGTTTCCTCTCCGCGCAGCAGGGTCAGGCGGCAGCCTTCCTTGGGCAGGGAGAAGGTGATCTCGCTGCCATCGCACAGCAGCACCGCGTATTCGCCCGGCTGCACCGTGCGCGCGGGCAAACGGCACTTTTTTTCCAGGTTGTCCCCGCGGCACAGGGTGCAATCGCTCAGCTCAAGTGCCGTATCTCCGGCATTATAAAACTCAATATAATCCTGATAATCAAGCTGCCAGATGGCCGCGTTGCGGCTCATCGCCTCGCTGATGATCAGGCCTTTTTCTTCCGCTCCGGCGGCGCGCGGGCAAACAAGAACGCCAAGAACGGCGCAGGCCGCAGCCAGCGCCGTCCACAGCAAAATTCGCAGCTTCATTGGTACAGAGATTGTCATCGGCCGTTCGTCCACATTTCTCCAAAGATCGTGGTCATTTCATCATTGCTCAGGCTGAAAAGCCGCTGCGCATCCTGCATCATTTCCATCACGCGGGTTCCCTGATCATCCTGTACAAAATCGCGCAGCAGCTGCACATACTCCTGCCATTTTTCCATGCTGTAGCCCCAGCGGTCCTGATTGTAGGGCATATCGTGGGCCACCTCGGCCACCATCTCATCCAGGCGGCCTAGCACGCGCTGAGTGTCGAAGGTGGTGCTCAGGTGCAGCGCCATGCGGGAGAGGAACTGCGCGCGGAAATCCTGATTTTTCAGCAGGCCGGTGATGATCACGTTGTTCAGGCTGCTGGTGTTGGATACCTTGCCCAGCATCGATACCAGCGGCGTCTTGGCGATGGTAAAGCCCCAGTCCAGATCGAAATTGACAATATACCAGCGGTTATCTCCCGCGCGGCTGCGGCATACGCGGATATTGCAGTAGTCGCGGTCGCCGGAGTAGGCGCGGGCGATGTAATAATCGATAAAGCCGTCCAGGCTGATCTGCGAGAGCACCTCGTTGTAGTTGGCCGGGTCGGTCAGATCCTTGCGCAGGCAGAAGGTGTTCAGCCGCGACCAGTCGCCCATACTGCCCTGTTCCAGATCCTGCCAGCTATTGATGATATCCACCTGCTCGTCATCCCCGCCCAGATGCTGGGATACATAGGTGGTATCCGTGCGTTCGCGGATATAATAGATGCCGTAATACTTGCCGTCCACAAACAGATTGACCGGTTTGTAATCCAGGTACAGCACATTGGGCATGGTCTCGCGCGTGAGCGAGCCTAAAAACTCATCCCGGAAGAAGGAACGGTTTTGATCCTCCGAGCCGCTGCGCAGAATCAGCGAATGGAAGGTATCCACACCGGCATGCTCAAACAGCGGATAGGTGAACGTGCTTGCGCCATACTTGCTGCGGAAGCGAATCTGGAAGGATTTCTTGGGCCGTTCGCGGCTGGAATTGCCGTGAATCTTTACGCCGCAGTCCACGGAGAAGGCCATCTGGCCCTCCTCCACCAGCGTCAGGTTGATCGCGGCTTCCTGGCGGCGGTTCTTGTAATTTTTGTAGATACCGTTTCCGCCCAGCAGATCGTCGTATTTGCCTGTAATCAGCAGCAGGGGCAGCTCGTACTTTTCCATGCCGTACAGGTAGCTGCGCGTGGTGACATCGGAGGCCAGATAGCCGTCCTTTACGCACATGGCGCGCACTGCGGTGGTATCCGAAATGGCGATGGCCGTGCCATCGTATTTTTTGCTTTTCAGGGTGGGGCGGCTGCCATCGGTGGTGTAATAGATCGTGCCCTCGCCCGACAGCGAAACGGCGATGGGTTGATCGTACAGCCCGGTTTCCAGGCTCAGCTGCGGCGCGGCGGATACGCCCCGCGCGCCCGCGCCGTTATCCTTGCCGAAGGTGGATTTTTCATAATAATAGTACAGCCCGCGCCACACGCCGTAGCTTTCATCCCCGCGCAGGGCGGGAATGCGCATGGCGTCCACAATCGTGCCATCGGCGCGGAAAATGTACACCGTTTCGCCCGAGGCGCTGAGCTTGAAATTGGCCTGCTTGCCGCCCAGGCCGGAGGCAAACACCGGGTAATACGCGCCGGGGGTGATTTCCCGCGTAGGCAGCTGCCACTTGAGCGGCTCGGTCAGATCGTCCGTCAGGTAAAAATCGGACAGCTGCAGCTTGCCGCCGCTGGTATTGCACAGCTCCAGCATGTCGTAGTATTCGTATTCCTGGCGCATGGTGGATACATTGCAGCTAAGCGCCTCGCTGAAGGCCAGCGCACGCTGGGTGGATTGATACCACTGCGCGCCGCCCTCATCGGTATTGGCATAGCCGGGGGAGGGCTGCATGGACACGCCGTTTTCGCGCGTCCATACCTCGCCCTTTTGCAGGGCTGGCAAGGTCAGGGTGTCGGCTGTTTCCTCTCCGCGCAGCAGGGTCAGGCGGCAGCCTTCCTTGGGCAGGGAGAAGGTGATCTCGCTGCCATCGCACAGCAGCACCGCGTATTCGCCCGGCTGCACCGTGCGCGCGGGCAAACGGCACTTTTTTTCCAGGTTGTCCCCGCGGCACAGGGTGCAATCGCTCAGCTCAAGTGCCGTATCTCCGGCATTATAAAACTCAATATAATCCTGATAATCAAGCTGCCAGATGGCCGCGTTGCGGCTCATCGCCTCGCTGATGACCAGGCTGGTTTCTTCGGCCCCGGCCAGGGCGGGCAGACACAGTGCCAGCAGTGCCAGCAGCGTCCAGGCAAATTTCTTCATCCTCATAAAATGAGCAGCCTCCGTATTGATCGACCTGTTACAGCAGCGTCACTTGCATCAGCATCGGGTTATGGTCGGAATACGCAAAGTCCAGATCCACCGTGTGCACATCCTCAACCTGCACGTTATCCGTCACCAGAAAACCATCGATCAGGTAGAAAACATGGTTGTCGCGGTCGCCGGTATACGCCTGATCCAGCGAACGGCAGGTGGGCAGGGAGGGATCATATACCAGCCGCACGCCCTGGGGCAGTTCGTCCTCGGTGAACACGCCGGGGGTCCACTTGCCCTCCCAGCTGCCGCCGAAGCGCTGCACGCCTTCGAAGGTTTGATTAAAGTCGCCGCCCGCGATGACGTAATTGCCCTTTTCGTATTCCTGGTGGATAAAGTCCAGCAGCTGGCGGGTCTGGGCGGCTTTGCCCTCGCCGTCGTCGTAGGCTTCCAGGTGCAGGTTGATCAGCACCAGCTCGCGCCCGCTGTCCGCCACAGGGATGCGCTCCACCAGCAGGCAGCGCTTGAGGTTGGCCACGCGGATGGGCCATTTGAAGGGCACGGGCAGGCTTTGCCGCTGCGCCTGCGCGGGCTGATAAGCGGAAAGCGTAAGCACGCCGCTTTTGACCGCACCGATGGGCGGCAGCGGGAAGGGCACGAAGCCGCACTGATAATTGACGGCATAGGCGGCGTTTAGCCCGGTATTTTGCTGATAATAGGCTGTTTCATCAATGCGGTTGGTGCGCGCGGAGGATTGATCTACCTCCTGCAGCAGCACGATCTGCGCGTTGGCTTCCTGAATGGCAGCCAGGATGCCAGCCAGGTTTTCCTCCACCTTGGCGCGTCCGCCAGTGGGGCTTACGCCCGAGCCGCCGTCCATAAAGAAATCCTGCGATTTATCCAGCCCGGCATAGCCGGTATTGAACGTCAGCACGCGGATGCTTTCGCCCGCGCGCAGGGTGGCGGACGTTTGCCCGGCCGTCTGGGCTGCATCCTGCACGGATGCTGGGCGAAACTCCGTAATCGTCAAATATCCAATCAATCCGCCAGCCAATATCACAACGGCCAGCAGCACAATGCCAATGGTTTTCAGCGCCTTGCGCATGAACATACCCTCCTTTGGAGCGTTGCTTCCTTAAAAATATTCCTTAAAGCATATCTTACCATACGCATGGATTTTTGGCAACGAAAAAAGGCGCGCAGCGTGATGCTGCGTGGCCTGGCGTTTGCCGATTGATAAAGCTATTTCTTGCGATGGGGAAGCGCAAAATCCTGCGGCGTGCTTAGGGGAGCAGGCTCGATGCTTTTGTCAAGCCCCCATATAAGCAACGCCATGAAAACAAGAAAGATAATCAGCTGCCGAATTGCAATGGGACGCCTTCTGAGTTTCTTTTGGGCAGCATACTCGTTATATTCGCTGGAACGGTCAAAAATAGTAATTTGCGTCCCATCGGGAGCCTCGACGATCACCCGGCCCTTGCTGCAAACAACGTACCGGCAATCCGAAAGTGAAGGATATTTGTAGCGATATTCTTTAACCTCTTTTGGGGTGTCGTATACCGTCAAAGTCGTTTCATCATCTGTTCCTTCTATTTGCAAGCGTAGGCATGTATTTGCCAAGAACAATCAGCAGTATATGATCAGCAGATAGAGCATAGGAAGCCTTTGATAAAATGTAAGTAGATTTAATTTCATAGCCGTATTGAAAGCCATCGTAGACATCCCATATCCACACCTGCATTGCATCATTGTATTTAACTGCGATCAGCAATGTAGTGTCAACAGCATCAACATCTATAATCTTGCCCATTTTAAGGTCTTCTTGGCTGTTCAGTGTTGTTACGTTGGTGATGTTTGCCAGTATTTCCGCTGATTTTTCCGGCGCAGCTGTTGAAAGCGGCAAGGTGCCCAAGCATACCTCCGCCTGCGCGGCAGGCAGAAGCAGGCAAAGAAGCACGACAAGCAACGATGCAAATGCTTTGAATCGCATAAAACCTCCTGTGCATGCGTCCTTAAATGAAACGTTGCATGTGCTGATTATAACCTTTTTTCATGCCAAAGGCAATCGCTGTATGCAGCGTGAGCGGGAAACTGGCGCGAAGATTGCCTGAGGGCAAGGCCACATCAAATATCATGCCTTTTGCTGATAGACGCGCAGCGCTGCATGAGCGCGGCAATAGCATTTGTATTGAGCGCCAGAGAGATAGTGGCGCAGCGATTGATCCAGTTGCCTGGAAAACTGAACGCGTATAAGATTTTCAGAGAAGGGCATGCGGTGAACCCGATGAACATATTGGGATGGCATCGGTTTTCGACCCAGGATAACCCAAAACTGCCTGCTGACGCTGAGTGTGTTATAGTCGATTTGAATATAGGCGATTTCATCATAGCGCATGTGAATGGGCTTGCGCAGCGGCGCGCGCAGCACCAGATGGTCGGCATAGAAGGTGATCCAACCATAATAATTGTAGGCGTTAAAAAAGCCGAGGAGGATACAGGGCAAATAGAAGCCGATCAAAACCGTGGGAACGCGCCAATCTTCACAAGAACGAATTATTTGGGGGATAAAATATAAATAAGGAACGCTGACCACAATGACCGCGAGCAGGTTAAGCGAGAATAAATACGGATTTGTCAGAAAACGGGATTTGATTTTGCCGTTGCTCATGCCTACGCCGCCTTTCATGGGTGCAAGGATTCGTGCGATCTGCTGTCCATATCATAGCATCTTATGGGGTGCAGCGCAAACGCTATTTTGTATTTTCTGGATTGCTTTATGCTTGGGAGCGTGATAGAATAAGGCGACGCTGCCGAAGAGCAGTTTTTTATGAACTCATGGTTAGATACGACTAACAAAAGACGCTGCACGAAATGGAGTGGGAACGATGCAGGTGAAATCGCTGGATGAAACCGCTATTTATGATATCGGCCATGCCTTTGGCTATTATGACGATGGCGTTGAGCCGGGGCTGATATCCATGTTTCCCAATCGGGAGGCCGCCGCGGCCTATATCTGCGGCTATGTGCGCATGACGCTGCGCGGCGGCTTTCTGCATGCCACCAGCGAACGGGGCGAGGGCTTTACCGCTTATCAACTGCCGGGCCAGAAAATCGGCCTGCGTGCTGGCGCGCCGCTGATGAAGGCGCTGTTTAGGAATATGCGGCTTGGGGATATGCTGCGCGCGGGCAAGGCCATGGCTCGCAGCGGTGCTGGGCTGCACGATCAGATGAAGCGCGCCAAACAACCTCACATTTTTGTGGGCATGGTATGCGTGCGCGAAAAATATCAGGGGCAGGGCTATATGCGCAAGGTCATGGATATCGCCTTTGCCGAGGGCGACCGGCTGGGCGTGCCGGTGATCCTGGAGACAGACGCCAAGTCCAAGTGCAGCAAGTACATTCATCTCGGAATGGAGCTTGTCGGAGTGCGGGATATCGGCGAATTTGGAAAGCTGTATGATTTGATCAGGTATCCGGAGTCATCGAATGAAAACGGAACAGCGTGAGGAAGGGACGGCGGCCTTTTCAACCGCGCCTACTATCGTGGCCACCATGGCGTGGTTTTCCACCTATCTGGGGGCGCACATCGGGATGCAGGTGCCGGTGGCCACATGGATGTCCGTGATGAGCCAGAGCAGCACGAATACCGCCATCGTGATCTGGTGCATTGC